>Ga0115001_10000269_pt1 | contig 37470 bp, 29 predicted proteins | sample ArcticOcean_MG_C_12_FD_89869 | JGI IMG/M metagenome (GOLD analysis project Ga0115001, IMG submission 89869) | Marine microbial communities from western Arctic Ocean - ArcticOcean_MG_CB8_130 | ecosystem: Environmental > Aquatic > Marine > Oceanic | place: Arctic Ocean: Canada Basin | collected... | reverse complement strand
CGGTGTGGGTGTGGGTGTGGGTGTGGGTGTGGGTGTGGGTGTGGGTGTGGGTGTGGGTGTGGGTGTGGGTGTGGGTGGCAAGATGGCGGCCTCGTTATCGATGACGTCGGCGCGCTCGGTGACGAGCAGTTTGATTCGCTCGGCATCGGCTTGAGTCAGGCCGGGGATGCTGATATCGGGGCCTGCGGTGCTGACCTGCAGCGTGGCGAGACCGAGCGATCGCTCGATTGGGCCGCGGCGGATGTTGACATGCTGGATGCGGCTGAATGGCAGCGATGCGACTCGGTGAGTGATCACGCCGCTGCGCAGCGACAGATCGTGTTCGCGGAGCTGATAGGCAAGCCGTCGTACTTCCAACACTCGGACGATGGCCACCAGCAGGAGTAGCAGGAGTACGGCACCGCCAATGAAGAGTGGCGGTACTTTCCAATCGGCCTGTACCGCAATCATCACGGTGCCAATTGCAGCGACTGTGGCCGCCAATGCAACGCCAGACAGGCTGACTCGCAGGTAGCGGGGGTCGACGGACACGAATGCTTCGTTGTTGAGCCGAGGGAGATAATCGGTCGAGATTGGTTCGTTGCTGAACAAATCGGACATACCTGCTTTCTAGCAACCGCCGAGCGGAACCGGTCATCCGAGAGACGTGCGTGACGTCCGACTCAGCTCTCGTCGACGAAGCAACCAATCGCGTCGTCGCCGCGGAGAAGTCGATCGTGCGAACGGCTTTGCGGTCGATGGCCGCGCTGACAAGACGCAGGCTCAGTTGGTCAAGGCGATCGACGAAAACGCCTGATCAGGTCATATGTCGGTCGATCGCAAGCGGCTGCTTGAGGGCTGGCATGTCGGTACCTGGTCTGGGTACTTGACGATGCGTGCGGCCCTTCGCGTGGCAGTTGGCTGAGCAGCTGCCAGGCTGGCGGCCTTGGCGTCGGGATCCGAACGTTCTCGACCAAAACGGTCGCGAGGGAATCCGGAAGGTCGCGCCCTGGCGGCAGCGGCGATCATCGCTGAACAGCGACTGAAGTACCCCGAGTCGCTCCCGATCACCGAACGTCACGACGAACTCCTCGAGGTGATTCGAGACCATCAGGTCGTGATCGTCGCCGGTGAGACTGGTTCTGGCAAGAGCACCCAGATCCCGAAGTTGTGCCTGGAAGCCGGGCGCGGCGTGGCCGGCCTGATTGGGCACACCCAACCCCGCCGCGTGGCGGCTCGGACGATTGGCGAGCGGATCGCCGAAGAACTCGGATCGAAGCTCGGCGATGACGTTGGCTACACCGTCCGCTTCACCGATCAGGTGGGTGAGCGGACGCTGATCAAGGTGATGACCGACGGCATCCTGCTGGCCGAAATTCAGCGTGATCGGATGCTGCGCAGGTATGACACGCTGATCATCGACGAGGCACATGAGCGCAGCCTGAACATCGACTTCATCCTCGGCTACCTCAAGCAGCTGTTGCCGAAGCGGCCTGACCTGAAGGTGATTGTCACCTCGGCAACGATCGACACGACTCGATTTGCTGAGCACTTCTCTGCGCCGCCGACGGATGATCCGAACGGCGCACTCATTCCTGCTCCGATCATCGAAGTCATGGGCCGGACGTTCCCGGTTGAGGTTCGTTACCGCCCCTACGGGCCCGACAATGATGAGGATCCCGACGACCGCCGTGACCAGGTGCAGGCCGTGCTCGACGCCGTCGACGAACTCACCGGAGCAGGCGACGGCGACGTCCTCGTGTTCCTCTCGGGCGAGCGTGAAATTCATGACACGACTGACGCGCTCAAGCGTGACCAAGCAGGCCGGGTCCGGCCGCTCGAGATCCTGCCGCTGTATGCACGGCTCTCCTCAGCAGAGCAGCAGCGCGTGTTCAAGCCTTCTGGAAAGCAGCGCGTCGTGCTGGCGACCAACGTTGCGGAAACCTCGCTGACCGTGCCGGGTGTGCGCTACGTCGTCGACACGGGCACAGCCCGCGTGTCTCGGTACAGCAAACGACTCAAGGTGCAGCGGCTACCGATCGAACCCGTGTCGCAAGCCTCGGCCAACCAGCGATCGGGCCGTTGCGGTCGTGTTGCGCCGGGCATCGCCATCCGCTTGTTCGCTGAGGATGAGTTCGTCGAACGGCCTGAGTTCACTGATCCGGAGATCCTCCGCACGAACCTGGCCTCGGTCATCTTGCAGATGACGGCAATCGGGCTTGGCGATGTCGGTAACTTCCCGTTCGTTGAGCCGCCCGACTCATCAATGATTCGTGACGGCTACGCGCTGCTCGAAGAGTTGGCCGCGATCGTTCCGGCTGAACGCGGCGTGACCGAACGCGAGCTGACCTCGATTGGCCGCGACCTCGCGAAGCTGCCGGTCGACCCTCGGCTCGGGCGAATGGTGCTCGAAGCCGACGACCTGGGCTGCGTCCGTGAGGTGCTGGTCATCGCTTCGGCACTGTCGATCCAAGACCCTCGGGAGCGTCCGCAGGAGAAGATCGAACAGGCGAATGAGTCTCACAACCGTTTCAAGGTTGAGGGCTCTGATCTGCTGTCGCTCGTGTCGCTGTGGGATTACTTGCGTCTCAAGCAGCGTGAGTTGTCGGGCAACCAGTTCCGACGAATGTGTCGTAAGGAGTTCCTCAACTATCTGCGGGTTCGCGAGTGGACCGATCTGTACAGCCAGCTCCGTCGGGTCGCCGGTGAGCTCAAGATCAGGCCCGGCGGGGGGCTCACAGAGAGCCACCCCGACCACGTCCATCAGGCACTGCTTGCCGGGCTCCTCTCTCAGATCGGTGTGCGTGAACGCGAGACGCGTGAGTACCGCGGCGCTCGCGATGCACGGTTCGTGATCGCCCGCGGTTCGGTCATTGGTCGCAAGCAGCCCGACTGGGTGATGGCTGCCGAGCTCGTTGAAACCAACCGGCTGTACGCCCGCAGAGTCGCCGCGATTGAGCCTGAGTGGATCGAGAAGTCGGCCGCACACCTTGTCAAGAAGTCTTACGGCGAGCCTCGATGGGACGCCAAGGCTGGTCGAGCCGTGTGCGTTGAGCAGGTCACCCTCTTTGGTATCGCGATCGTCACTGATCGGATCATCGGCTACGACCAGATCGACATTGACGGTGCACGGGCGATGTTCATCCAGAAGGCCCTGGTTGAAGGGGAGTGGACCAGCCACCAGAAATTCGTGCAACGAAATCAGGAGTTCCTCGACCGAGTCCGACAGATGGCGGCACGCGTGCGCCGCGTCGAACTTGTCGACGACGAGATGCTGTTCGATTTCTTCGACGGCCGCGTCGATGCCGACGTGACTGACACGCGCCGTTTCGACCGATGGTGGAAAGCGGAGCGGCAGCGCGATGGTCGGCTACTCGACCTCACCGACGAGATGCTTGCCGATCGTGAACACGGGGCGGGCATCAGGCTCGAGGACTTTCCGGATGTCTGGCTGCACGGCGACATCGAGCTGCCACTCACGTATCGGTACGCCCCTGGTGAACCACTCGACGGTGTGACAGTGCATATCCCACTCAACGCCATCAACCAGATCGAACCAGCGGGCTTTGCCTGGCAGGTTGCTGGGCATCGGCCGGAGATCGTTGCCATGTTGGTCAAATCAGTTCAGAAGGACGTACGTCGTCAGCTCGGCCCGATGGCGGAGATGGTCGAGGGAACGATCGAACGTGTGCGGCAATTCGAGGCGGGCTCGATTCCGTTTCTGCACGCTGTTGCGGTGGGGCTGACGCGGGCCTCAGGTGTGCGGATCGATCCGTCGGTGTTCAACCCGGCGGTGCTCGATGACTATCTGAAAATGAACTTCGTGATCAGCACCGAGGTCGACGGTTCGACCGATGTCGTCGATGTTGGCGTCGATCTCGCTGCAATCAAAGCTCGCCAAGTCGGAGCGTCGCGTCAGTCGATTGCGGCGGCAGCGCCGATCGAGGAGCGTCGCAACATCACGAGCTGGGACTTCGGTGATCTCGAACGGGTTGTTGCCTCGTCGGACCTTGCGTTCGATGTTTTGGCGTACCCGACTTTGCTGGACACCGGCAACAGTGTGGCGTTGCGCGTCGTCACGAGCGCTTCGGTGCAGCAGCGCGCGATGCGCGGCGGCGTCCGTCGACTACTTCTCTTGACAGCAGCGCCGAGCCGCAACGTGGTCGAACGACTACTGACAAACGCGGGGCGTCTGGCCCTGGCGACGGCGGACATGTCGATCGCTGCGCTTGCCGACGACTGCATCGCTGCCGCTGTCGATCACCTCCTCGACGAACACCTCGGTACCGGCGGCCAGTTGCCATGGGTCGAAGCCGATTTCGAATTATTGCGGCAGCACGTGAAGAAGGCCGCACCAGCGCTGGCACGCGATGCGCTCGTGCAGGCCACCGCCGCGGTTGCTGTTAGCGGTGCCGTGCACTCGAAACTGGCAGCGCTGCGAGCTGGAACGTTGCAACGATCGGTCGACGACGCCAACCAGCACCTCGGCAGACTGGTGCGACCCGGCTTCGTGTTCAACACAGGAATTACCCAACTTCGCGAGATCGAACGATACGTGCGGGCCATTTCGGCACGGCTCGATGGGCTCGCCGGCACGATCGAGCGAGATCGCCGTCGGATGGATGAAGTCATTCCGATCGAGGCTCGGTACTCGGCGCTGCTCGATCGAATTCCGGCGAGCGAGATGACACCTGCGATTGCCGCGCTGGCGTGGGAACTCGAAGAGTTGCGCGTCAGCGTGTTCGCGCAAGCGGTTGGCGCCCGTGGCCAGGTCAGTGTGAAGCGAATCTCTACAGCACTGCAACGCTTGGGCGCCTAGGACGACAGGACGACAGGACGACAGGACGGCGCGGTGCCAGGAGCCAGGTCGGCCTCTGCGAGAGTTGGGCAATGGATGATCGTGAACTCGACCCGCTGACCGCCAACACCGTTGCGCTGTTGCAGACGCTGATTCGTAATGAGTGCGTCAACGACGGGACTGCTGAATCGGGCCATGAGACCCGCAACGCCGATGTCCTCCAGGGTGTGATCGAAGGGCCCGGCGTGGTCGTCGAGCGGTTCGGGCCGAGCGCGGACCGGATGTCGATCATCGGCCGCATCGAAGGCTCCGATCCGAACGCTCCCAGCCTGTGCCTGATGGGTCACACCGACGTCGTGCCGGTCAATCGTGACGGGTGGGACAACGATCCGTTCGGTGGTGAGTTGATCGCGTCGCCCGATGGCGTCGACGAGGTGTGGGGCCGCGGCGCCGTCGACATGCTTAACCTCACGGCGTCGATGGCCGTTGCCTTCCGCCACCTAGCCGACGACGCTGCTGCCGGGCGTTTCAAGCCGACCGGCGACCTCATTTACTTCGGCGTGGCTGATGAGGAAGCCGGGAGCGCACATGGTGCCCGCTGGGTGGCTGACAACCACGCCGATTCGATGCGCGCCGACTATGTGCTGACCGAGAATGGTGGCATCCACTCTGGCCCAGCAGAATCGCCTTTCATCAGCGTGAATGTCGCTGAAAAAGGCGTCGCCTGGCGCCGGCTCACGGTGCGCGGTACACCGGGCCACGGCTCGACGCCGTTCCGCGGTGACAATGCCTTGGTCAAAGCAGCCGGGGTTGTCCAACGGCTGGCCGATTACCGATCGAAGCCCCGATTCACTGAGCTGTGGCGGACGCGAGTCGACACGCTCGGCCTCACGCCAGAGTGGGCTGACGCACTCCTCGACGAATCGAAAATCGACGGCTTCCTCGACGACCTGCCGGTCCCGAAGCTCGCTGCGTATCTCCATGCCTGCACGCACACCACGTTCTCACCGAATTTGCTCGACGGCGGGTTGATGAAGACGAACGTGGTGCCCGACACCGTGGTCATTGAAGTCGATGTACGCACGCTGCCGGGTGACGGAGCCGACGAGGTCGCGGCGCACCTGCGTCAGGCGCTCGGTGACCTCGCTGATCATGTCGAGGTCGAACCGATCATGAACGACGAATCATCGATGAGCCGGACCGACACGCCGCTGTGGGATGCGCTGCACCGTGCGATCAATGTGCCCTTCCCGACGGCAACTTTGACGCCGCAGATGATCGTGGGATTCACCGATTCGCGGATCTACCGCGAGATGGGTGCCGTGGCCTACGGCGCCGGGCTGCTCAGCCCGTCGCTCGACTCCAGCGAGTTCGGATCCCGATTCCACGGCCACAACGAACGCATCGACGTTGAATCGTTGGCCCTCACGACCTGTTTGTGGGATCAGGTTTGCCGGGACCTGTTGGCCAAGTAGCGGTGAGCCGTCGGACTCCGTTCTCCGTGTGAATTCGGGTCAGCTTTTCTGGTACCGACCGGGTTCGACTTCTGTGGCTTCGCCCCGTTGAAGCATCCGGGCCACGTGCATTTCGGCGCTGCGCGTTTCCACCGAGTCGGCAAAGGAGTGCTCGACGTGTGGACGATAGATAAATCGGTGCGCTCGCATGTTGTCGATCGTCTGCGGTTCGGCGAGGAAGTCGAGCATCGCATCGTGGCGGCGGCCGATCACTGCGGTGAAGGCGTCAACCATCTCGACGAACGTCTTGCGCCCTTCGATCACGCCCTTGTGATGGAACGTGACATAGAAGTCAGCTTCCTCGTCGCGCACCTTGGCGAGGCTGGCTTCGAAGTCTTCGAGGTCGCTCCACACGTCGCCGTAGTACGGGCCGAAGCCGCTGAGGTCGATGTCTGAGAGGAAGAACACGCCATCCATCCGGAAGCCGCTGTGGCCCCGTGTGTGGCCCGGCAGGTGCACCGCCTCGACTTTTGTGCCGCCGCCGAGGTCAAACATATGGCCGTCGGTGAAGCCCTGAGCGTCGGGCCGGGGCGTGTAGTGGAACTCGTCGAGAACCAGCGCCGAGAACGTGTCACGGGCTTCGCCGGTCAACCCGTAGACCTCCATGAGTCCGTCGATGCTCTGCGCTCCGACCAAGTCGGCTTCGTGGATGTGGAGACGCGAGCCAGCAAAAAAACCGTTGCCGCACATGTGGTCTTCGTGGCTGTGGGAGTTGATGACGGCATCGATCGCGACCGGTGCGCCGCCCCTGGCCACGACGGTCATCGACGGATCGATCAGCACGGTTTCGCCGGCGCCGCGTACGAGCAGGGAGTTACCCGAGGGGTAAGCCCCGTTGTTCTCGCCGACCAGCACGCTGACCGTGTTGGTCAATTGTCGTTCTCCGTCGCCCCAGTCAGTGATCACGGAAGTGAAACTACAAGGTGGAGCGTCGCGGTAGGCCTGTTGGCGACTCGAAGGCTTCGTCGCGGGCGTTCACGATGTCGCCCCGGCCGCTCGGTAGGCCACGAGCCGGTCGATCGTGTTGCTGAGGTCGTCGATGGCGCCCGGTCTGCTTTGTCAGTCGGCTGGCTTGAGGTTGAGCGACGCCGAGTTCATGCAGAACCGGTCGCCGGTAGGTGCCGGGCCGTCGGGAAAGACGTGGCCGAGGTGTGCGCCGCATTTGGCGCAAACGGTTTCGGTTCGGGCCATGCCATGAGAATTGTCTGTGCGGTTCTCGATCTTGTCGCCGTCGAGCGCCTGATAGAAGCTCGGCCAACCGCAGCCTGCGTCGTACTTCGTCTCGGACGAGAACAGCTCGGCATCGCACACGATGCAGTGATACGTGCCGTCGTCGGTGGTGGCGTGGTATTCGCCAGTGAACGGACGCTCGGTTCCGGCGTGCTGGGTCACCTGGTACTGCTCGGGCGTGAGGCGATCACGAAGCTCCGCGTCGGACGGGATTGCGGCTGTGTCGTTCTGTTCGTTCTCGGCCATGGCTCCATGCTGCCAACTCCTGGGCACGACCGCAGCATCCGGATCTGAGTTTCGCGGTTGTTGCGTCCGCTGTTCGCCTGTGACTATTGCTCGGTTGCTCACCTTTTGCTATGCGTCAGCGCTCTCGTCGCGCTCTCGTCGCGACTGCCGCCTGCGCCTGCCGCACCGCCTGCCGAAACCCAGAGTCCTGAAACCGCGTTCGACAACATCGCTGCAATTCGCCGACTGATCATTGCCGGTCAGATAGACATCGCAGGCGTTCGCGGCCTTGGCGAGACCGGCGATGTTCGCCATGCGTGGTACGTGTCTGAGGTCCTGCGGCTCTTTCGCGGCGACAATGGAGTGCTGACCGTGGATGCATTCGAGCGGCTCGCCGGCGTCGACATCAAGAACGACCCGGAGAGCGAACGGAGCCCGTGGCTCGGGCTCACCAACCATCTCATTGCCGGGGACACGCCCGCCTACCCCGCCTACCCCGCCTACCCCGACAATTCGGGCGCCGATGAGCAGGCGGTGCTGCGCACGAAGCGTTCTGGTTCGCCTGGAGTCAGTTCCACCCCACCGCGCAACTCTTCAAGGTCTGACAAGGCCGGCGGCACCTGTATCGGGTCTGCGCCGGCCGCTACAGATCGGTTTGGTTGGTTTGGCGGAGAAAGGTGAGGGAGTCCCAGGTGTCGACTCGCTTGGTGATCACGTCGTCGCGAACGCTGAACCACATGACGCCGGGGATCTCGAACGCCGTCCCCTCGTACGTGGCCGTGAAGCGATACCTCACGACCACATCGGTCACCGACGGACGCTGCTGCTCGACGATGTCATCGATCGAGTACGTGCGGTCTGAGAACGCTGCCAGAAAGTGAGGCAGGCGCCGTCGGTATTCCTCGCGGCCAACGCAGCCCGAACCGAGTTCGCTGTCGTGGACGTTTCGGAAGCCTTCTGCCACGAACGCCGCGATGCGGTCCGGGTCATTGCGCGTAAACGAGCGCAAGAATCCGGTGACGACATCAATCGGTGAACTCATTGGCAAACGACGGTACATCTGGTCGAACTGTGATCCAATGTGACGGTGGCAGACGGTCCCGACAGCGGCGATGAACCAGTTGAGTCGGATCGGTCTCCGTGGTCCGGTCACGTCCCCGTCACGCCAGCGCCGATTGAGTTCACTTGGGCTCCGTCCGGACTGGCCGGTGGCGACACAGCAAGCGAATCATCGGAGCCGCCAGCCGATGGGCAGATCCCTCAAAACGGGGAACCGGGGAGCGCCGACCGCCGCCGTCCGGTGCTGGTCGTTGTTGCAATGCTGGCCGGCATTGTCGGCGTCGTCGGGTCGATGGCGATGCTGCGCGGCGACAACAGTTCCGATTCCGATGCCACCGCCGACCCGATTGGCGCGTCTGTTCCGGCAACCGAGCCCGCCGTCGACTCTCTGCCAGCGGCCGACGACGAGTCGGCTGAAGGTACGCCTGGCGGCGAACCCGATGACGGGGCCACGACGGTCGATGCAAACAATGGGGTGCCATCGGGCGACAGCACTGATTTTGGTGACGAATCAGCGATCTTGGCGGACAACGGCGTCTGGTCGACCGGGCTGATTGAGGTACCGGCTGAACTGGACCAGGTCGCTCCCATGACCTTGGTAGCAATGAGCAGTCGGGGCATTTTTCACGAGATCAATCTGCCCTCCGGTGCGGTCCGATCAATCGGGGTGGGTCGAGGCCTTGCGGGCGCACAAGTCGAAGTTGGCGTCACGACGAGCCTCGTCGCCGGGTTGATATCGGGCTCTCCTAACACGTTGTTGATTCGAGCCGGCGAGCCGCCGATCGAAATCGATCTCCCAAGAAACCGCAACGAGATCGCCTCCATTCCGTCGACCGACAACTACGTCACGTTTTCGTACAACGGAGACCCCAACGTCGTCACAGAGTTGTTGATTGATTCAACCGGCGGACTCGTGATCCAAGAGCGCTCGATAGGCCCCGTCCTCCCGTGGCAGAACTCATACTCGCCAGCCGGTCGGGTGCTGGTGACCGACGCGGGCGGGGTCTATGAACAGCAGGATGACGGATCCAGCGAACGGATCTCCGACGGCGTGCTGATTTCGGCGTCGTCGCATCACCTGCTCGTTCGCGAGTGCGACGAGGTGTACGTGTGTGACTTCGTAGTCATTGATGGCGAGAGCGGTGATCGCACCATGGTCCCGATCGGCGACGCGCTTAATCCGCAGCTCGCTGGCGCGACAATTCAGGTTTCGCCCGATGGCGAGTTCGTCCGGTTCCTCACTCCGTCTTCTTCTGGATCAACTCAGATGCTCGTCGATCTGTCGTCGGGAAACACCGTTGCGGTCCTCGACAATGGCTCCTACGCCCGGTCGAAGTCGGTCTGGGCTAACGGGAGCGAAGGCGTGTTCCGAACGCCGCCGACCTCCAGCGGTCTCGAGTTTCTCGATCGAGTGACCGGCGACGTCACTTCGTTTGCGTCCGAACTCGGCACGCTCGGCGAGTTCGGTGTGCGGCTTGGCCTAGGGCTCCCAGACGCGGTGGCTCCCAAGGCACTGACAACAGGCATCGACGACCGGGCCGCCGGGATGGTCAGCCCGCAGGCGACGGGCCCACAGCTGCAGGCGATTGCCGCAGCGTTCTGACCAGACCGCCCCAATTTCGGGCGATCCTGGATCAGGCGCGGGGGACGAGGTTGTCGAGGGCGGCTTCGGCAGCTGACATGTCAGCGCGATGTTCGTGGACCAGCCGGGTCAGATTGCTGACCGACACGTAGCCCGCCTCGACCGCGCCACCGTCGGTGTCTTCGGGCAGCACGTTGACCTTTTGGCCCCAGTCCATCACGACGCGAAACGCCCCAGCATCGCCTTTGACGGGCTCGAGGGTGGCCTCATTGACGGTTCGTGGTGGCAGGCTGCCGACATCGGTGTGGCGCCAGCCGAGCATCTCAGAAACAGGCCGGTCAGGGACGTTGATGTTGACAACCACCGGCTCGGTCGGCATGTTGTTGACCATGCCCTGTACGTAGGTGCGAGCAATCTCGGCCGAGGCTTGCCAGTCGAGCTGATCGACCAACTGGTTCCACATCTGACCTTCGACGCCGTAGCCAGAGACTGCCTGGCTGAATGCAACACCGGAAATTTTGCCATTGCGTGCCGTGAGCGCAGCCCCGACGGTTCCTGAGTGGTACACCGCCCGCCCGACGTTGGCGCCAGGGTTGACACCGGAAATGACGAGGTCGAATGGGGCGCCGAAGGCGCCGAGCCGAGCAAACATGACGCAGAGCGCTGGTGCGCCCGTGACCGACCACGAGGCAGCGGCAGCAACAGGAATGTCGACCGGCCGGATGACCGGGGTGATCTCGTGGAGAGCACCGAGCGCAGCGCTGGCGCCGGAGTACTCCGAGTCTGGAGCAGCCACCACGATCTCGTGCCCGCCCTCAAGGTCACACATGGCGTTGGCCAGTGCGTGGAGCCCGGGAGCGTGGATTCCGTCGTCATTCGTCACCAAGATCCTCATCAGCGCATCCTGACACGTGTGAGCTATCCATTCCGATCCGGGCCTGATTCGGGCGACCGGGGTGCTTTGGCCGCGTGTCGCAAGGTGCCGTCAGACAGAGTCTGCTCAATCAGTCTGCTCAATCAGTGGTATGTCGTGGCCAACGGGCGCTCCGTCACCTCGTCGAGCCGGGCTGAGCAATATCAGCTGGGGTCACGCCGCTCGTTGGCGTCGCTGCGGTCGGTCGTTGACTCACCCACGTGAACATCGAGAGGCCGACCACGACCAAGACCATGCCGACAATCTGGGGTGAACGGACCGACTCGCCGAGAATGACGAAACCCCAGAACACTGAGAGTGCCGGTTGGCCTGTCTGGATGATGCTGATCGTTGCAACGGGGAGGTGGCGCTGGGCATAGATAATGCAGCCGTGGGCCAGCATGCCGGTCACGAGTGTGAGGAGGGCCACGACGAACCAGCCGCGAGCCGACAGCGTGAACAGGCCGGCGCCGGCGATCGACGCAGCGATCGGCCCAGCGGTGATGAGGCCCAGCGGCATCATGCAGGCCATGAAGTCGAGCACGTCAACGCCGCGTGAGCGGGCACGCTTCGAGGTCAGCATGTAGCCCGTCCATGTGCCGATGACGAGCACCATCAGGAGGTCGCCACCGGGTGTCGCCGCGCCTCCGGTGGGCCCGAACGCAAGGACCAGAGCGATGCCGACGACCGAGATCAGCCCGAATTTGAGTGCGCCCCAATTCGGACGCTCGCCGAAGAACGCTGCGCCGGCCGGCAGGAGCACCAGCGGGGTGAGCGTGGTGATGAACTCAGCGTGAGCAATGCTCGTTCGAGTGATCGCCGTGAAGAAAATCGCTATGTTCAGCCCGAAAAACAGGCCGGGCGGAAGGACCAGCTTCCAGGTCTCGCGCGATGGCAACGGGCGACCGGTGCGTTTGCGGGCAATGAGCACGATGACCCACCAGCCGACGACGGCGCCGATCATTCGCCAGAATGCCACGACCGATCCGATCGATTCAGACCATTTAATCGCCGCCGAACTGATCGAGAAGCTGACAACGGCAAGGCCGACCGCGAGGAAGCCGATTGATTTCGCTCTCGCCTCGGTGCTACTCACCAGTTGGGCAGGTCGAGCCAGGCGGCGGCAGCGGATGCGTCGCCGACGACGTCGAGTTTGGAACGGTCGAGGCGGCCCATGAGCAACAGCCAGATGTTGGCCGCCGGTCCGCGAATCGCAGCGTCGCCCTTGTCGTGCACGGGCAGCATCCGGTACTCGCCCTTGTCGCCCCACACCAGCCACTCGCCGTCGACGTCGGTGCAGTGGACGTGCAGGCTGCTGGCTGGTGGATCGACCTCGGCGCGGCTGAGCACACGGGGCAGGCCCATTTCGAAGTACTCCTGGATTCCTTCGCTCGACAGTTCGGGGTCGAGCATTGCTTGGACACCGATCGCAGTTTGAGCGTCCCACCGGTGCATGGCGGTTTCAAGTGCTTGTCGACGCGCCCACACCCATACCTGCTGTTCGAGCGAGAACGGATGCCACGTTGGAGCATCGGGTTTGGTTGCCCTGATTGCGTTGATCAGGGCGGTCGCGCCGTCGACGATCCAAACGGCTAGATCGTCGTCGGTGCTCGGCCCGAAGTCGGTCTCACGATCTGGCGCCCTGCTGTTGATGAGTGCGTCGGTCGCCCAGCGGTGCACCCATCCGGTGTGTTCGGCCAGCTGAGAAAGATCCCAATCAGGGCATGCCGCGATGGTGGTGCTCGAGTCGCCCGTCCGGATGGCTGCCGACATGAGATCGGCGTTGGCGCGGATTACTTCGAGGTGGGCGCTCATGTCGTTGGTCTCGAATTTGCTTGTGCTCACATGCCTGACGGTAGCCTTTTCACTATGAGCCCCCTCGAAGCACTTGCGACAGATTCTGGTAGCGGTAGCGCTAGCGAGCCGATTGTCACAGTGACGCCGGAGGCGCTTGAGCATCTCACTGAGTTGCGTGACGAAGAAGCCGACGGCGAGCAGCTCGGTCTGCGCCTCGGCCTGGCCTCGGCGCCCGGTGAAGACTTCAAGTACGACCTGTCGTTCGAAGAGTTCCTGAAGGCTGCATTCGAAGACGAAGTACGCACGCACGAAGGCCTCAAGATCATTATCCCCGGTAACGATGTCGAATTGATGACCGGCGCCACGCTCGACTACACCGTCACGCAGGGCCTCGTCATTCGTAACCCGAACAAGCCCGAGGCGCCGAATATCGAAGGCCTCACCAGCGACGACGAACTGTCGGCCGAAATCGAAGCACTCGTGTCGGGCGAAGTGAACCCGGCGCTCGCTGCGCACGGTGGCTTTGTCACCTACGTCGGCCACGACAGCGAGGGCACTGCATTCCTCACGATGGGCGGCGGCTGCCACGGTTGTTCGATGAGCAAGATGACAATGCTTGATGGCGTGCAGACGATGCTCGTCGATGCGTTGCCGGCAATCGAGCGGGTCAAAGACCTCACCGATCACGCCACCGGCTCCAACCCCTTCTACACCTGAGGCGGTCCGATTCGCCCGAGTCCGGCGTCAGTCCTCGCCGTGATCACTGAGCGCTCCCGGGCGACAAGTCTTGTCACACCCTGGTCTGACCTCGGTGTGACATGGTTCGGAATGTTGCTGGGGCCATGCCGACAGCGCGCTTGAAGTGGCGGGTGAAGGCGCTCTGGTCGTAGTACCCGCAGGCTGTGGCGATCGTTGCAATTGAATTGGTCGACGAGTCGAGGAGGCGCAAAGCCTCCTCCAATCGGAAGCGCAAGATCAGCTGCTTCGGCGTCAGACCGAGCACTCGCTTTGAGAGTCGTTCGAGCTGGGTGATGCTGACCCCGGCAGCCGCCGCCATCTCGCTGACCGTGACCTGTTCAGCGAAACGGACACGAGCGATCTCCACGGCGCCGGCAAGCTGGCGATGTGGAGCAGCACCATCGACCGGTGTGCGCTGATCGACCGACACGATGACGATGCCGATTGGCTTGCCAGCATCATCGGTCCACCGTGACTTCGAGGTCAAGAACCAGCCGTAACTCCCGTCGGGCCGGGTGATCGCTTCGAGTTCGTTTGACAGGATGTGGCCCGTGCGCATGACCTCGTCGTCTTGGGCTTCGTACTGTTCGACCAGCTCAGGCGGAAACAGATCAGCGGCCCGCTTGCCTTGCACATCACCGGGCGATCGAACACCCGCCCGGTCGGCGAACGCTTGGTTCGCCGAGATGTAAACGCCCTCAGTGTTTTTAATACAGAACATGACGTTCGGCGTGGTCGCGAGCACGTCGGTGACGGCCGTGAGGGAACGGTCGAGGGAACGGTCGAGCACACCATCATCATCGCATCACTGGAGCCAGATGCCTGACAGGTACGAATTCGACTTCCCGACAGTCGAATTCGACCAAGACCGGGTGGCTGACTCAGTGTTGTCTGGAGAGATGACCGATTTGTCGTCTCGCACTGCTCCGGACTCAGTCCCGGCGTCAACCCCGGCTGCGGCGATGGCCGCCGAGGATCAGCAGACCATGAGTGCGATCGACCTCGCCCGGAGCCTGCTCGTGGTCAGCTTGGCTGACGAGTCGAAGCAAGAGCGCCGGAGGCGTGAGCGCCTCGGTCGCCTGCTCGCGGATCACAACGGCCGCGAGCTGATCTTGTCGCTCACCGACGAGGTGCTGCGCCTCGACAACCTTGCCGTGGCGGCGAAGCGTTTCGCAGAACTGGTGCGGGAATTCCCGACGCGCGAGATGGGCCCGATCGATGGCCTCATGTTGCGAGTCGGTGCGTTCGTGGCGCCCCGCCTTTCCGCCGTCGTCATGCCACTGGTTGTCCGGCGCATTCGCTCTGAGACATCGGGGATTGTGTTGCGCACCGATGAGCCGATTTTCAGTCGGCACCTGGCTCGCCGTGCAGGCGAGGGGGTCCGGCTCAACGTGAACCCGCTTGGTGAGGCGATTCTCTCTGACGCCGAGGCTGATGAACGTCTCGCCACGGTGCTCGCGAAGGTCGCACGCGCCGACGTCGATTATGTCTCGGTGAAGGTGTCGGCGATCGTTGCCAACCTCGACGTCCTTGCGTTCGACGACAGCGTTGGGCGCGTGACTGAGCGCCTCCGCACGCTCTATCGAGCAGCCGGTACTGCGACACCAACCACCTTTGTCAACCTTGACATGGAGGAATTTCGCGACCTCGATCTCACGATTGACGCCTTCATCGCTGTCTTGAGCGAGCCCGAGTTCGCCACCGTCGACGCAGGCATTGTCTTGCAGGCGTACCTGCCTGACAGCCATGGCGCAGCCGAGCGCCTCGGCTGCTGGGCAGCGCAGCGTCGCTCCGAAGGTGGCGGCACGGTCAAGGTGCGACTCGTCAAGGGAGCAAACCTCGCCATGGAGTCAGCAGAAGCCGAACTCCACGGCTGGGTCGCCGCCCCGTACGGCAATAAAGCCGATGTCGACGCCAGCTACAAGCGGCTGCTCGACTCGCTGCTTCGCCCCGACTGGGCTGAAGCAATCCGAATTGGAGTGGCGAGCCACAACCTGTTCGACATCGCGTGGGCGATGATCCAGATCGACAAGGCTGGAGCGCACGATCGCGTGGTATTCGAAATGCTCGAAGGCATGGCGCCCGCTCAGGCGCGAGCAGTGCAGGCCGCCGCAGCCGACGCTGGCCTCGGCAAGCTGCTGATGTACTCACCGGTCGTTGCCGAAGCCGACTTCGATGCGAGCCTCGCCTATCTCGGTCGCCGCCTCGACGAGAACACGCAGGCCGACAACTGCCTGCGGTCGCTGTTCACGCTCACGGTCGATTCAGCAGAGTTCAACCGTCAGTCGGACATGTTCCGCGCGTCCGTGACGCACCGCCACGACGTGTCGACCGAGCATCGTCGTCGGGCGGCGCCACGGCCCGCCGACCAATTCAGCAACGAGCCCGAGAGCGACTTCACCAATGCAGGGTTCCGTGTCGAGATCGAGGCGGCGATGTCATCGGTCGCCCTCGTCGCACCGCCACGGATCAACACCACCGACGAGATGATGGTTGTCGTGCAGCGTGCCGTCGCAGCAGCTGCAGAACACGCGACAATCGAGCAACGCCGCACGTGGCTGCAGGCAACGGCCGACGTAATGCGCGGCGGATGGGTCGAGACCATGGCGATCATGGCCGCCGAGACTGGCAAAACAATCCATCAAGGCGACCCTGAGGTTGCTGAAGCGATCGACTTTTGCGACTACTACGGCACCGTGGGTGTTGCCGGGCTCGAACGGCTCGTCGTCGACGGCTTCGATGTCTTGCCTCGAGGCGTCGTGGCCGTTGTCGCCCCCTGGAACTTTCCCTACGCGATCCCGACGGGTGGTGTCGCATCAGCCCTGGCAGCAGGCAACGCCGTGATCCTCAAGCCGGCCCCCGAAGCTGTTCACGTCGGCGCACGGATCGCCGAGCAGTTCTGGGCCGCTGGGGTTCCGGCAGACCGCTTACAGCTCGTCATTTGCGATGACGGCCCCGTGGGGAGGAGCTTGGTGACCCATCGCGACATTGACACGATCACACTGACCGGCTCACACGAAACTGCAGCCATGTTTCTCGACTGGCGCCCCAAGGTTCGGGTGCTCGCCGAGACGAGCGGGAAGAACGCGCTGGTTATGACTGCAGCGGCCGACATCGATGAGGCAATCGCCGACCTGGTGAACTCCTCGTTCGGCCATGCCGGGCAGAAGTGCTCGGCGGCGAGCCTCGCCATTGTCGAGGGATCCGTCTACGACGATCCGACATTTAGTATCCGCCTTCGTGACGCAGTGCAGAGCCTGCGGGTCGCCGAGCCATTTGACCTCTCGTCGATGGTCGGCCCAGTCATCGGTGCACCAAACCCGGCACTGCAACGTGCGTTGACGACCCTTGACGCTGGCGAATCGTGGCTGGTCGAACCCGCATGCCTCGACGCCGACCATCACCTCTGGGCCCCCGCGGTGCGCATGGGGGTCCAACCCGGATCGTGGTTCCATTGGACCGAGTGCTTCGGCCCGGTACTGGGTGTGATTCGCGCTGACGACCTCGACCACGCGATCGAGATCCAGAACGCCAGCGACTTCGGGCTGACCGGCGGAATCCATTCGCTCGACCCGAGCGAGATTGCCACGTGGCTCGATCGCGTTGAGATCGGCAACGCCTACATCAACCGCATGATCACCGGCGCAATTGTACAACGGCAGCCCTTCGGTGGCTGGAAGCAGTCGTCGGTTGGCGGCGGTCCGAAGGCCGGTGGGCCCGGCTATGTCCAGCAATTCGCACGTATCGCGATTGGTGCATCACGCGTTGACTCAGCGTCGTCGTACGCCAACGCGTGGGCTAATCAATTTGCTGTCGAGCACGACCCGAGTGGTCTGACTTCCGAATCGAACGTACTGCGCTATTTCCCGGTTGACCGCGTGATGGTCCGCCACGACGGAACCGACCTCGCAGCTATTGATTTGCTGCGACTTGCTGCGACGACGACTGGCGTGGTCCTCGACGAATCGTCGACGGTCGATGAGTCGGATCACGAGTTCGTCGCCCGTATCGGCGGTGTCGATCGCATCAGGTTGCTGACCGATTTGGGCGACGACGCTCGGCGCATTTGCCACCGGGCCAATGTGGCAATCGACGAATCAGCTCCAGTGAGCGATGGTTTCGTCGAGCTCTATCGTTGGGTCCGCGAGCAGTCGATCTCACGCACCATGCACCGCCACGGCCGCCTCATCACCCGCTGATCTCGCCGAGGGCCTGTTCGAAGTCGTCGAGGAGGTCGGTGGTCTCTTCGAGCCCGACTGACACGCGGACCAACCCGTCGGTGACGCCGGTAGCGGCTTGTTCGTCAAGCGTGAGGCTTGCATGGGTCGAGGTCGCAGGGTGGCAGATGAGCGTTTCCGGGCCGCCGAGTGAGGTCGCGCAACGAGCGACGGCCAGCGAGTCCATCAACTTCGCAGCAGCCGCGCGGTCGGGAACCTCGAAGGACAACACGGTGCCGTATTGCAGCAGTTGGCGGCTGGCGAGTGCGTGCTGCGGATGCTCGGACAACCCGGGGTAGTGCACAGCCATGCAGGCGGGATGGTCGGCGAGCATGACGGATAGCGAACGGGCTGATTCGTTCTGCTGGCGAGTGCGAACTGCAAGCGTACGGACACCGCGCAGTGCGTTGAGGGCGTCGAACGGCGAGGGTGTCGAGCCATGCAGTAACGCGTATGCCCAGATCTCATCAATCAATTCCTGCTCGCCTGCGATTACACCCAGGGTTGCGTCGTTGTGCCCGGCGATCCCTTTCGTTGCCGAGTGCAGGCTGAGGTCGACGCCATACGCGAGCGGTTGCTGGCCGAGTGGGGTGGAGAACGTCGAGTCGACAAGAGTGAGGGGTCCGCGGATCGAACCGAGTTCGTCGAGGTCGGCCAGTTCCAGGCGCGGGTTCGACGGCGATTCGGCAATGACGAGCATTGTCTTGCCAGGAATGACCGCGTCGCTGAACGCTCCGGGCGTGGCGACGTCGACGAAAGTGACGTCGATGCCGAAGCGTTGGCATGGGCCCTGCAGGAATGCAAGGGTGCCTGCATAGAGTTGCCGCTGAGCAACGATGTGGCTGCCGGTCGAACAGAGCGCCAGCACCGTGGCAGCGATTGCACCCATGCCGGACCCGAACGCAAGAGCGGCCTCGGCGCCCTCGAGTTCGGCGATTGCGTGCTCAAACTGCTGGACCGTTGGGTTGGCGTAACGGCTGTAGAAATCGCCGTGACGAACCGCGGTAGCTCGATGGTGAGCGTCGTCGAGGCCGCCTGATTCCCAAGTACTCGACGCCCACAGCGCCGGGGCCAGCGAATTGCCGCTGTTGGCGCGCCCCGCCGAGATGGCCAAGGTCGCCTGGGAGAGAGGTGGCTGATCGCTCATCTCGACACGATACCCAACCAATGTTGTCGACTTTGCGGGTGCGGGCGGGGTGTCGCCACGACCGCGTCGTGGGGCCCGCAGCGATTGTCGTCGAACACGTCGTCAGTCGTACTTCGGGAGATGCCGTCGACGGTGGCGAGCAGAAGTTGACACCATCGCATCGGACGCGCTGTGTCACTGATCGCGACGGCTGAGTTGAATGTCGCCCCCGCTCTGGATTCGCTTCTTCGCTTGGCAGAACACTGAACTCGTTCACGGGGGCCTACTGGCCTCCAAGCAAATCGTCAGATCAGAACGGCAGATGAGAACGAACGGTGCAAGGGGAGCGTGCAACAGCGGAAGCTGCCGCCCGTTTTGGGTGGCTCGCTGTACGGCACTTCGATCACGGTGATCCCGCGCGCCCGCATCTCGTCGTTGATGCGTCGCGACGTTGGCTGCGAGACGACCGTTTGCGGGTCGAGCGACAGCACGTTGGTGCCGAGGCGCTGCTGCTCTTCGCGAGTCACTTCGATGAGGTCGTATGTTTCGCGGACGGTCGCCGGGACTTCCCGCATGCCGTCGGGATAGATGAGCGCGCTGTTCGCTCCGACGGGGAGGAACGAGCAGTCGAGGTGGAGGACATCCTCGCCATCGGTCAGCGCGCGCAGATTGATCGGCACGATTTCGTATTCGGGTACCAACTGCATGAGCCAGGCAGCCCCGGCCAGTGTGGTCCGCTGGCCGATACCGACGAACACTTTGCCCTTGTCGACGATGACGTCGCCGCCTTCAATAACGAGGTCTTCCGGGCCGAAGAGGACCTTCGTGTGCGGGGAGAAGTGCTCGAACAGGTGGGCGTAACCGCGCCACTCATGTCGCCTGCTCTTCGCCGCCATCGTGGTGACAACAAAGGTGTCGCCGATCACGACGCCGATGTCGCGAGTCATCATCTGGTCGGGGATGTAAGGGAGCGGCCGAGGCTGATGCACCGTGACCCCGTGGGCCTCGATTACGGAGATGAACCCGTTCAGTTGCTTGGTGACCGCTTCTTTGGTGGGCGCGTCGGGGCCATCGTAGAACTTACGTTGTGTCTCATTGATGATCTCAGGCTCGACGTCTAAGAAATTGTCTGGATAGCCAACGATCACTGATCGAAGCGGTGCTGTTTCCGAGTCGACATGTACATCCATCGAGCCGAGGCTACGCCTACTTGAGGAGGGCGATCACCGTGTCGTGGAGGTGGCCGTTCGAGCTGACGGCCGTGTCGTGTTCGTATGTTGCTTCGCCGAGACGGTCAGTGAAGGTGCCGCCGGCGGCTTCGACGATTGGTTTGATCGCGGCCAGGTCGTAAGCGGCCACACCGACAGCGTCGACCGCCACGTCCATTGCACCCTCGGCAACAAGCATGTGTTGCCAGAAGTCGCCCATGCCGCGGCTGCGTCGGGCCTGCTGCTGCAGTGCAACGAGCCGATCGGTCTTGCCCAGCCGATCCCAACCGGAGTTGTGGGTGATACTGACCTGGGCTTCGTCGAGTGCCGTGACGGCAGAAACTGCTATTGATCGCGTCGTGCCGGTGTGCGATTGCACGTATGCGCCCAGGCCAACGCCGCCCCACCAACGAAAGCCCAGCGCTGGCGCAGACACGACGCCGAGTACGGCCTCGTTCTCATGGGTCAGTGCAATGAGCGAGGCCCACACCGGAATGCCGCGCACAAAGCCGGAGGTTCCATCGATTGGATCGATCACCCAGCGCCACGGGGAGCTCTGGTCACCGGCGGCGCCATGCTCCTCGCCGAACGCAGCATGATCTGGACGCTCGCCGACCAATGCGTTGACGATCAGCGTTTCGGCCTGGCGATCGATCTCGGTTACTTCGGTCGCGTTGGTCTTCCAATCAACGGTGAAGTCGCGGTCAATGAAGCGCGGCAGCGTGAATGCGTCGGCCGCGTCGGCGACGCGCAGCGCAAGGTCGAGTTCGCTTGCGAGCTGCTTCTCGAACGGCTTGTCGAACTGGTCAGGGAGATCCATCAGTCAGCAGTCTCGTCTGCTTGGTGGAAGTTTGGCGCGCGCTTTTCTTTGAGCGCGGCGAGGCCTTCTGCGGCATCGGGGCCGAGGAAGTTGAGCATCTCGTAGGCAAGTGAGGCCTCGAAGTTCGGAAGGGCCTGGCGGATCCAGTGGTTGAGCGCACGCTTCGTCAGCCGTGTTGCATCGACCGGGCCCGCAGCAAGCTTGTTCGCGACCTCGAGCGCTGTCGCCATCACGTCGTCAGCGGGCACTGCCTTGGAGACGAGGCCGATCCGTTCGGCTTCCTTGCCATCAACGAAGTCGGCAGTGAGAAGGTAGTACTTCGCCTTTGCCATGCCGCAGAGCAGCGGCCAGATTGCCACGGCGTGGTCGCCGGCCCCCACGCCGAGCCGGATGTGCCCGTCGGTCAGCTTGGCCGACTCGTTCATGATGCTCACGTCGGCCATTAACGCCACGGCCAGCCCGGCCCCGACGGCAACACCGTTGATTGCCGACACGATCGGCGTGTCGCACTCGATCATCGTTCGGACGATGTCACCGGCTTCTTTCATCACGCGCATGGTCTGCGCGTAGTCACCGACCTGTTCGCTGATCCAGTCGAGGTCGCCTCCCGCTGAAAAGGCTCGGCCCGCTCCGGTGACCACGACGGCCCGAACGGACTCGTCGTCGTGGATCGTGCGGAAGATTCGTGATAGCTGCAGGTGAACGGCGGCGTCGGTTGCGTTGAACTTGTCGGGGTCGTTGAGCGTGATGCGCAGCACGCCTCCGCCCGGCCCTGTCGGAAGGTCGAACAGCAGCCGGTCGTATTCGGCGTAGATCCCGAGGTCGATGCCTGCTGGTTTGGTCTTCGATGCTGGTGTGGTGCTCACGGAGTCGCACGTTAGGAGATCTGTCTTGCAGACGACGTAACGTCGCCGTCGATGCAGCTGCGGCTACCAATGAATCGACAGGTCGCTCGAATCGCCATTGGCATGTTCGTCGTTGCGTACGGCACGAATGTGTCGACGCCGTTCCTCGTGCTGTACAAGGACCGCCTTGCCTTGTCGGCATCGCAAACGATGGCGATCTTCGTCGTGTACGTCGTGGGCATTCTCGCGAGCCTCGTGCTCGGTGGGGCACTCTCTGATCGTTTCGGTCGCCGACCGATCGTGCTGCCAATGATGGCGATGTCGGGCATCGCCTCGGTCGGCATGATCTTCGGGCGTGATGAGTTCATTGCTCTGCTCGTCAGCCGGCTCGTGCTGGGTGCGGCCAGCGGCGCAGTGCTCGGCGTCGGAGCAGCGTGGTTGCTTGAGTTGTTCGGCCCGGGCAACGAACAACGAGCTGCACTGACCACGACGCTGGTGTCGTTTGCGGGCTTCGGCGGAGGGGCGCCAGTTTCGGCGGTCTTTCACTGGTTGCTCCCTGCGCCGCTGGTCCTTCCGTTTCTGCTCCACGTGGTCGCGATCGTGGGAGCGCTCGGCATCGTCTGGCCAGTCAGTGAAACACATCGGTCGAAACCAGGCCATCGCGTCAGGCCATCGTTCGGTGTCCCGGTTGCTGCCCGGCGCACGTTTCTGATGGTGATTCTTCCAGCAGTGATCTGGATGTTTGCGTTTCCCTCCATGGGGTTTGCATTGTTCCCCGTGCTGATTAGCGACGCAGTCGAGGTCGGCGAGGTGGCGATTGCTGCTGCAGCGGGAACTATCACAGCCTGGGGTGGCCTGGGTGCGAAGCCGATTGTCGGGCGCCTTGGTGGTCGGGTGGCGCTGCCCATTGGAATGGCGTGTGGCACCCTTGGCTACGTGATCGGAACTTTCGCGTTCGTCACCGATGAGTGGCCGCTGGTGCTGGTTGCTGCGCCGTTACTCGGCGTTGCGTCGGGCGTGATCACGATGTCGTGCCTGGCGCTCGCCGGGGCAATGGCGACGAACGAGCAGCGTGGATCGTTGACCTCGACGGTGTATCTGCTCGGCTATCCCGGGATGACCATGCCGCTCATCGTGACGTCGATCGCTTCGGTGCTCACGATCTCGACCGCGCTGGTGATGGTCACCATCGCTGCAGCGGTGGCGACGGTGTTCGTCTTTTTTGCCGGGATGCGTTCAGGGGCACCGGCCGTTGGCCACCCCGTCGGGTGATCGAGCCTCGATCAGTTCGCGCAGCTCGGTGTGGTCGGTCGCGAAGCCGACGGCACCTCGGTCTTTTGAAGTTGCGTAGATGATCCCGATCACCTCGCCGCTGGCGTCGACGACTGGTCCGCCCGATTGGCCGACGATGACTTCCCCGTCGACTTCCATACCGGTACGTTGCACGACCTCGTCGGTGTAGATGTCTTCGATGTTGATCTTCAGTAGCCGGGTGACATCGACGAGTTGTTGCGTGACGCCGTCGGTGCGGCGCCAGGTGATCAAGGTGGCGGGTCCAACTCGAGCGGTGCCGATGCTGAGGGGCGGAGCGCTGAGCGTCGGGACGTCAAGCAATGCCAGGTCGCTGTCCTTGTCGAAGCTGGTGACGGACGCTGGGTGTTGACGGCCTTCGGCATCGACGACAGTGAGCATCGACGCGCCGCGCACTGTGTGGGCAGCGGTCGCCACCTGAGCGGAACGCTCGACGACGACCCCACTTCCGAGGTTGGCGACCAGGCTGCAGCCCTCGGCGATCACCCCGACGCCACTTGCCACCAGTGCGGGCTCCTCGGCAGCAGCAGACTCAACGGGGCCTGTCCCCAAGGCCGTGCCAGCCATGTCTGGACCATTGGAGGCGCAGCCAGCCAGTGCGACCAGCGCGGTCAAGACAGATGCCGCGACAGATGCCACGACAGGTGCCACGACAGAACGGTGGGGCGCTCGTTTCAGCGCAAGGCCGTGCCAGGTATTCATCTTGCGTCGAGCAGGCGCCCGTCGGTTGCTGCGCTCTTGGCCGCCAACTCAAGCAGGTGTTGGACTCGGGCTCCTTCGGCGAGGTCCGGAGCCAGTTCGCTGCTGATTGGTACGCCGTCGCGCACGGCATCGGCCCACTCGCCGATCATCGCACGATTGACCCGGAACACATCGCGGTAGGTGTCGTGCACCCGATCCCGGCGCGCCTCGCCCCAGATGTCGTCGGGGATCGGCATCACCTGTGTTGGTCCGGTCGCTCCGGCTGCGAGGCCGCGCACTTCCTGCACCGTTGACCAGTCGTTGAGGGAATAGACGGTGCCGTTGGTGCCGTGAAGATCGAGGTGATGCGTCTGGCCGAAGTCGGTGCCTTCCCAGCAGACGGCGCTGACCTGAAGCGTGCCGTATGCGCCATTCTCGAACCGTACGGTCATCTGTGCTGAGTCCTCGCTGCGGTCATAGTCGGAGCCGTCGGGTCGAAGTTCTCGATTGATGAATGTGGAACTCATGCAGCTGATCTCGGTCACTTCGCCGAGCAGCCAACGCGCAACGTGCAACCAGTGTGAGCCAAGGTCGCCAAGCACGCCCGAACCTGCGAGTTCGGTGTCGAAACGCCAGCTGTAGTCGCTGTCTCGTGCGAAGCCGGTGAAGTAGCGCATGTTCAGGTGGAACGGTTGGCCGACAAAACCGGTGTCGATCAGACGTTTCACGTACTGAAAATTCGGCATGTACCGATACGTGAACGGGACAAGGGTGGTCGTGCCAGATGCGGCCGCAGCGTCGGCCATTGCCTGTGCAGCCGCGACCGATGTGGCGATTGGCTTCTCACAGAGGACGTGTAAGCCGCGCTCGATGGCGAGCAGCGTGAGCGCTTCGTGGCTGTCGTTCGACGTCGCGATGACCACGGCATCGAGCCGTTCGGGGTCGAGAAATTCGTTGCTGTCGACGGACCACCACGGCACGTTCCACTGGGTAGCAAGCGCCTTTGCCTTGGCCGAGGTTCGGCCGCAGAGTCCGACGATCTCGACATCGGGGTGTGCAGTGAGCGCCGGCAGATACATGGAGTCGGCCCACCAACTGGTGCCGAGCACGCCAACGCGGACCGGGGAGAGTGATGTCGTCATGATGATCTCGAATCGATATGCGTGAGGGGGGGGACGAGGAGGAGGACGAGGAGGAGGAGGGGAGGAGGGGTGGGGCCCGGTGCGGGTGGTCAAGAGGCCGGGGGAGAGTCGCTTGTCGACCGACGGATCAGTTCGGGCTCAGCGACGTGGTGAGTTGCTTTGGTTCGGTCGCCGTCGAGGCGTTCCAGCAGAAGGCCGATGGCCGCGCGGCCCAGTTCTTCGGTGGGCTGGTTAATGGTGGTGAGCGACACGTGGTGCATCGCTGCGAGCGCGGTGTTGTCGTAGCCGACGATCGACACATCGCCGGGAACGTCGAACCCGAGATTCTCGACGATGTCGAGGGCGCCGACGGCGCTGAGGTCGTTACCGGCGAAGATCGCGGTTGGGCGTCGATCATGCTGCATCAGCGTCTGCGCGGCCTTGCGTCCTCCTGCCTCGGTGAAATCACCGCGCACGACGTGGATATGTTCGCCCAGGCCATGTGCACGCATTGCTGTGCGGTAGCCGGCTCGGCGCTCGATGACACCGGCCCCGCGACCGCCGTCGATATGGGCGATGCGCTGGTGGCCGAGAGCGACGAGGTGATCAATGACGAGACGTGCACCGACTTGGTCGTCGGTGTTTGCTGTGTCGAAGACCTTGCTCGATGATGTCCGGCCGACGACCACGATTGGAGCGGTTCGAGATGTGCGTTCGAGTAAATCGTCGCTGAGCATCGAGCCAGCGATCACGAGGCCGTCGGCACGGAACTGCAGGAAGGTCTCAACAGACCGTTCTTCGCCGAGTTGCGAATGGCTTCCATTTCCGATCAGGAGCCGGTAGTCGCTCTCATCGGCTGCGGCTTGCAGTCCGTCAAGGATCTCTGCGAAGAACGGGTTGTGGAGGTCGTTGAGTACGACGCCGATGGTCTGGGTTCGTCGAGACGCCAGATTTCGTGCCAAAACATTGGGGCGGTAGCCCAGTTCGTCGGCAGCAGCGAGAACGAGCTGGCGTCGGTAGTCGCTGACATTGGGGGCGTCGCGCATGACGAGTGAGACGAGCGCCGTCGATACTCCAGCAAGCTCGGCTACCTGTTGCATCGTCGGTTGTGCCACGTTTCACCCCTTTTTCGTTTCTGCACGTGTTGGCAGCGATCCCGTTCATGATGGTGCCCGGCTCGGACGTGGTTGTCCGAAATGGGTTCTTGCACTTCCCACTTGACAAGGCGTTGTGCCTGCAGTCATAGTTATGACGTTCTTACATTAGAGCGCTCTAATACACATTCGTCAAGCGGCGAGTTCGAAGCATGAGCTTGAACTCGTTGCGGCGGAGTCCTGAGGGGGACCACACCGATGTCGATCATGCAGCGCCTCGCCGGCGCACCCATTTCCTGGGGTGTCTGCGAAGTCCCTGGTTGGGGAATCGAACTGTCACCCGATCGGGTACTCGGTGAGATGCAGCAACTCGGCCTCTCGGCGACCGAACTTGGTTCCGATGGCTATTTGCCCACCGATCCGGCCGAACTCAAAGATCTCTGTCAGCAGTACGACCTGACGATGATCGGCGGCTTTGTTCCGGTGGTTATTCACGAGCCGAGCGAAGTGCAGGCGACCATCGACGCAACGCATCGTGCAGCCAAATTGATGTCCGCCGCAGGTGGCACACTCTTCGTCTCCTCACCCGTCACCGACTGGAATTGGGGCCCGCGCCGCGATCTCGATTCGTCGGATTGGCAGCATGGTGCGAAGATGTTGTCAGTTATTGACGACATCCTGGGGGAGTACGGCATGACGCATGCAATGCATCCGCATCTGCGCACCATCGTGGAAACGCGCGACGACATCCTTAATATGCTCGAACACTCCGATGTTGGCTGGACCTTCGACATGGGCCACATGCAGATCGGAGGCATGGATCCAATGGAATTCCTCAACAGTGCATTCGACCGGATCAAGCACGTCCACCTCAAAGATGTCGTGATGGACAAGGCCCTGCCGGTCTTCCGCCAAGAACAATCGATCATGGAGGGTGTGCAGGCTGGAATGTTCTGCAACCTGGGAAGCGGCGACGTTCCCATTGGTGCCATCGTCACCGAACTTGAAGCTCGCGGGTACGACCAGTGGTATGTACTCGAACAAGACGCTGCCATCACCTCGGATGAACCCGAGGTCGGTGCCGGCCCCATTCTCGATGTTCTCGCGAGCATCGAGTTCCTCACGGGAGTCGAGGCATCCGCCTCGACTCTTGAGGAAATCCACACCTAACTAAGGGGAGAACATGAAGACATCAAAGAAGCTGCTGGCAATCCTGCCGGCACTCGCACTCGTTGCCGCATCTTGCGGCGGTTCCGACGACAACAGCAGTGAGGGTTCCACCGACACAGCTGCATCGGTCGATTCAGCAGCACCTGCTGCGACTGACGCTCCTGAAGAGGTCGATCAGACCCAGGGCGGCGATCTCACGTTCCACATGATCACCCACTCTGACGATGGCCCGTTCTGGTCCGTGCTGAAGCGTGGTGCAGACGCAGCTGCCGCCGACCTCGGTGTCACTCTCGTCTGGAAGCCAGGCGTCAACGACGCACAGGTCATGGTGCAAGACATCGAAGCTGCGATCGCAGAAGGCTCCGACGGCATCGCCGCATCGCTGCCCGACCCCGACGCACTCGTTGGCCCGCTTCAGTCAGCGGTCGGCGCCGGCGTCCCGGTCATCACGCTCAACTCGGGCTCAAATGACTACCAGGAAATCGGTGCACTCACGCACGTCGGGCAGAGCGAAGTCATCGCCGGTAACGGCGCAGGCAAGCGTTTCAACGACGCTGGAGCGACCAAGATTCTCTGTGGTCAGCAGGAGCAGGGCAACGTTGCCCTGACCGAGCGCTGTGAAGGCCTCGCCGAGACCTTCTCAGGCGAAGTCGTTATCGAATTCATGGGTCTCGATGCCGACACGTCCGAGCAGCAGAACACGATCAACGCTGCCCTGGCTGCCGACACCGACATCGACGGCTTCATGGGCGTCGGTCCGGTCATCACCCTCTCGGGCCTGCGTGCAGCGCAGGACCTCGGCCGTGACCTGACCATTGGTGGATTCGACCTCACGCCGGAACTGATCGGCGAGATCGAGGCCGGCAACATCGCCTTCACCGTTGACCAGCAGCAGTATCTCCAGGGTTACATGCCTGTCCTGCTCCTGTTCCTCAATGTCACCAACCAGAACACCCTCGGTGGCGGCCTCCCCATCCTCACGGGCCCCGGCTTCGTGACTCCTGACAACGCCGCAGAGATCCTGGCGCTCAGCGAAGTCGGCACCCGCTGATCACTCAGCAATACCTGAATACCTGAACACCTGAACACCTGAACACTTGAATGAACACCCAGTTGTGGGGTGAGGGCATGGGGCCCTCACCCCGCACGGGTGCACCGCTATTTCTTAGATCTCTGCGATCGACATCACTGCCTTTTGGGGGACCTGTGAGCGAACAAGACACTCCGACCGACGCTCCGAGTGACGTTGTCACAACACCGGCGATCGACGCCTCCGACTCATTGGCCCCGGCGGCCGACGAGCGACTTCTGTATCGCTCAATCTTTCAGCGACTCTTCATCCGTCCCGAGGTCGGCGCGATTATTGGAATCGTCGGAATCTGGACCTTCTTCTGGGCCGTTTCCGAGACCTTCGGCACGGTCGGTCAGACCTTCGGTTGGCTCGACACTGCGTCCACCGTCGGGATCATGGCGGTTGCCGTGTCGATGCTGATGATCGGCGGCGAGTTCGACCTGTCGTCCGGTGCAATGACCGGCGCCATGGGCATGCTGATCATCTACCTCGTTAAAGAGACCGGCGAACTTGGTGGTCGCGGCTTCCCGCTCGTCATCGCCATCCCGATTTCACTGGTGATCGCGCTCGGCATCGGTTATATCAACGGCTTCGTTGTGGAGCGAACCGGCCAGCCGAGCTTCATCATCACGCTCGGTACCTTCTTCGCCTTGATCGGCCTCAAGCTCGGCCTCGCCAAGCGCTTCGTCGGCCAGATCCAGATTGGTCGCACCGACGAAGCGGCCGACTTCGACTTCTTCCGACTGATTTTTGCCGCCGAGTGGGAGCGCAACACCCACGAGCTCGAAGTCCGCGACGCTCTCTACATCGGGTTTATCGCCCTCGGCTTCGCCATCTTGGCGCTCGCAATCAGTGAGCTGTGGTTCCAGCGCCGAGAGAAGATGCAGCCGGCCGGCCTGGTTGTGTTTTTCGTCGGCGTTGGCCTCGGTGTGGGCGGTCTGCTCGGGCTGCATGCCACCGACGGCGTCGGTGCCAACGCAGCCCTCGTGGCGGTGATGGCCATCGGCGGCTTCGTCGGCCTCTTCGGTTGGGCGACCTGGCGTTACGAGCCGTCCGTCGATCACGGGGCGATGTCGCTCGATTCACAGATGCGGCGTCGCGTGGGTCTGGGCCTGGCTGCGATGGTCCTCAGCTTCATCGTGGCCATTGTCTTTGACTCGTCGTCAACCCACCAGATCTTCTTCCCCTTCACCACCCAGGGTGTGCGCGTCATCCTCTACCTCGTCTTTGCTGGCATCGGCATCGGCTTGATTGCAATGGCCTCACAAGCCGCGCTATCGGTGAACGCTGCCACCAAGTTCGTGGTGACGTCGGTGTTTGCCCTGGCGCTCGGCATCGTCGCCCTCACCGTCTTTGTCGACTCGTCCGACACCAAGTTCCGCGGCTCACTTTTCGGAGTGGTGCTTGCGGCGGCGGTCATGGTCTTCGTCTGGGCCGTTCTGACGTTCCGCTTTGCAGAGCGGCGAACCGGATCGGCAAGCGCTGACCGTTTCGGGGCGCGGCTCTTGGCGCTTGGCTCGGTGCTGCTGTTCGTTGGTATCGCATTCCGTATGCTTTTCATCACCGCTGAAGAGCTGGTCGCAGGTGTGCCGCCGGCCAAGACCTCTGTGCGACTGCTGTGGTTCATCCTGTTCACGATTGCCATGATGTGGGTGCTGGCCCGCACTCGGCTCGGCAGTTGGACTTTTGCTGTCGGCGGCAATAAGGAGGCGGCTCGCCAAGTCGGTGTCCCGGCGGCGCGGACCAAGACCCAGCTCTTCATGCTGGTGTCAGTCGCGGCGTGGTTTGTTGGGTTGCTCGTCGCCTTCCGAATCAACTCGATCCAGGCCAATAGCGGCGATGGCCAGGAGTTCATCTTTATCATCGCCGCGGTCGTCGGGGGCACGCTGCTGACTGGCGGCTACGGAACCGCCTTCGGCGGAGCGATCGGCGCGCGTATCTTGTCGATCCCGGCCATTGGAATCTCAAGCGCTCGTTGGAACACCGACTGGCGTTTCTTGATCGTCGGCGTCATCTTGTTGCTGGCCGTGGTCTCAAACAAGTTCCTCCGGAACAAGGCCGAAGGGATCCGCCGATGAACGGCGCCGATCCACGGACCCCACTCACGCCTCTATCTGAACTGGAGACCAACCATGTCTGAGACTCCACTCCTTCAACTTGACAACATCTCGAAGTTCTACGGAAGCATCACTGCGCTCACCGGGGTGAGTACCCAGGTTGCCGCCGGTGAGGTCACCTGTGTGCTTGGCGACAACGGCGCAGGCAAGTCGACCTTCATCAAAATTCTCGCCGGGGTGCACCAGCAGTCCGAGGGCACGATTCGGTTCAATGGTGAGCAGGTGATGTTCGACTCCCCGAGAGACGCCCTCGACACTGGCATCGCGACGGTGTACCAGGATCTTGCGATGGTCCCGATGATGTCGGTGTGGCGCAACTTTTTCCTCGGCTCAGAACCCACCTCTGGTATCGGTCCGCTCAAGTGGATTGACACGAAGAAGGCGAAGCGGATCGCGAAGGAGGAGATGGCCAAGATGGGCATCGACATCCGCGACACCGAGCAACCCGTTGGCACGCTGTCGGGTGGTGAACGTCAGTCAGTGGCCATCGCCCGAGCTGGCTACTTCGGTGCCAAATTACTGATCCTCGACGAACCGACCTCAGCGCTGGGTGTGAGGCAGTCCGGAGTCGTCCTGAAGCGAATTGTCGAAGCCCGCGAGCAGGGGCTTGCGGTGATCTTCATCACGCACAACCCCCGACACGCCTACCCGGTAGGTAACCGCTTCCTGATTCTCAACCGGGGTCGCTCCCTGGGTTCGTTCCACAAGTCAGAGATCACCGTCGACGAACTGACCCAGAAAATGTCGGGTGGCGCCGAACTCGAAGCCCTGGAGCACGAACTCCACGGTTCCGGTGCGACAAGTTGACGCTCGGCGCACCGTTCAATCTCGACGATCTTGAGATTCTCACTTTCGGCCGTTCCTCTGTTGACATGTACCCCGAGCAGCACAATGTGCCGCTCGCCGATGTGTCGACCTTCCGCAAGTCGATCGGTGGCAGCCCCACCAACGTCGCCGTAGCCGCCGCTCGGTTAGGTCGCAAAGCTGCGGTTATCAACCGTGTTGGCGACGACGCGTTTGGCGCGTATGTCCGCCAGGGCCTGCGCGAATTTGGTGTCCATGACGAGTTCATCTCCACGGACCCCGAACTACTGACCCCGGTGGTGTTCTGCGAACTGATGCCGCCTGAGGAACCGTCGATCTACTTTTACCGTGAACCCCGGGGCCCCGACATGGCCATCTCGGTTGCCGACATGCCGATTGACGCGATTCGCTCAGCGCCGCTGTTTTGGCTGGCCGGTTCACGCTTCGCCGAAGAGCCGTCGCGCTCAGCGGCGATGGCCGCACTCGAGGCACGCGGCCGCAAACAGCACACGGTGATCGACCTCGACTACCGACCGATGTTCTGGGACTCACCAGAGCAGGCTGCCGAGTTCATCTCGCCGTCGATCGACCACTGCACAGTGGCGGTTGGCAACAAGGACGAGTGTGAAATAGCGCTCGGCACCCGGATACCTGACGAGGCGGCTGACCGGATGCTCGAACGCGGCGTGGAGATCGCGATTGTTAAGCAGGGCGGCGAAGGCGTGATGGTGGCCACGGCCAACTCGCGAACTGTCGTCGAGCCCATTCGCGTGCCCGTGGTGTGCGGTCTCGGAGCCGGCGACGCCTTCGGGGGCTCTCTCGCCCACGGCTTACTTGCTGGCTGGGATCCCGCCGAGATCGTGTATCGGGCAAATGCTGCTGGCGCGATCGTTGCTGGCCGCCTGATGTGTTCCGACGAGATGCCAACCGCTGACGAGATCGATCACCTCCTGGCCACCGGCAACGTCGCGAAGCGAGTCGATTCATGACGTTCCTTTCCGACGAAGCCTGGCTGGAGCTGCTCGATGTGCGGGCCACCGACCCGACAGCGATCGGCGCAGCGCTTGCGGCACGCACGACGCGGCCGCTGCTCGCCAACGACGGCGCAACGTTCATCATCGCCATCGATCACCCGGCGCGCGGGATGGTTGGCGTGTCCGGTCAGCCCTTCGTCATGGCCGACCGTCGAGACGTCCTTGAACGCACGATGACGGCGCTTAGTGACCCCGGCGTCGACGGTGTCATGGCGACGCCTGACATTCTTGACGACCTGGCGCTGCTTGGCGCACTCGATGACAAGGTCGCAATCGGGTCAATCAACCGTGGCGGGCTGATGGGCTCGGCATGGGAACTCGACGATCAATTGACCGGCCACACCGTTCCGTCGATCGTCGAGCAAGGTCTTGACGGCGGCAAGATGTTGCTCCGCATCGACTTGGCTGACGAACGGTCACGCCCCACGATTGAGGCATGTGCCCGATGGATTACCGAACTGGCCGCTGTCGAAAAGATTGCGATGCTCGAACCGCTGCCGTACACGACGTCGTCGACGGGTGACAAACATCTCGACACCGACGAGGACGCACTCATCAAGTGCGTCGGTATCGCCAGCGCTCTTGGAGCTAGTTCGGCCTACACCTGGTTGAAACTGCCCGCGACCGCAGAGGTCGAACGAGTCATGGCTGCCACGTCATTGCCCGGGCTGATTCTTGGCGGTACACCAGGGCCCGACCCGAAATCGGCCTTCGACGAGTGGCGGCGAGCAATGGCTGTGCCCAACGTGCGCGGCCTCGTCGTTGGCCGTTCGCTGCTTTACCCCCAAGATGGTGACGTGGCGGCTGCGGTTGCCACGGCCGCTGAAATCGTTCACCCGCATCTCATCCCGGAAGAAGAAACGCAATGACGCGTCAAAAAATTGGAATCGCCGTCATCGGCTTTGGCTGGATGGGGCAGGCGCATACGCGCTCGTACCTCCGGATTCCCACGCTCTTCCAAGAGCGCACATACGACCCCGAGCTGATCATCATCAGCGACAATATGCAGGACCGGGTCGATGAGGCAGTCGAGTCGTTCGGCTTCCGGGAAGGCACCACCGACTGGCAGGCAGCGATTGATCACCCCGACGTCGATGTGGTGTGTATCTGTGCGCCGAACATGCTTCACGAGCCGATTGCTATTGCAGCTGCCAAGGCCGGCAAGCACGTGTTCTGTGAAAAGCCCGTGGGCGGCACGCCGGAGCAGACCGTCCGGATTGAAGCTGCGAGCCGCAAGGCAGGCGTCATTACCGGGGTCGGCTACAACTACCGCTGGGCACCGTTGGTGCAGTACGCCAAGAACCTGATCGCCGACGGAACACTCGGCGAGATCACCAATTACAACGGCCGATTCTTCACGATGTACGGCTCCGACCCAATGGGGCTCCTGTCGTGGCGCTTCCAGCTTGACGGTGCCGGCCACGGTGTGAGCTCGGATATTCTGAGCCACTCGATCGACCTCGCCCACATGTTGGTCGGTCCAATCAAGAAGGTCGTTGGCACAGGCCATACGTACATTCCCGACCGACCACTGCCAAAGGCCGGCGGCACCCACTACGACGCCGGTCAGCCAGGCGACCCGACTGGTGCTGTCGAAAACGAGGACTACTTCGGTGCCCTCGTTCAGTTCGAGAGTGGCGCCAGGGGCACGTTCGAGGCAAGTCGTACGATCGTTGGCCCCGAGAGCCAGTGCGCCTTTGAAATCTACGGCACCAAGGGTTCGCTGAAGTGGAACCTGGAGACCATGAACGAGCTGCAGCTCAACCTGGTCGGCGACAAGGCCCGCGGCTACACCACGGTCTACGCCGGCGACCGGTATCCGTACCACGGCCACTTCGTGCCCGGTGATGCCAACTCGATTGGCTACGAAGACCTCAAGGTCATCGAGGATTTCGAGTTCCTGTCGTCGGTCGCAGCCGGCCGCCAACACAACCCGGGCTTCAGTGAAGCCATCGACTACGTCAGCGTTCAAGACGCCCTGCTTCGCTCTTGGAAGAGTGAAAAGTGGGAAGACGTCACGAACATCGCATCTATCTAGCGCACAGAGTTACGCATGGGGTCAGGCCCCTTTCGCAACTATCTGAGAAGGAGAGACCCTCATGGGGACACAACGATTGACGGTCGCGCAGGCGATTGTCGGGCACCTCATTGCCCAGACCACCGAACTCGGTGATGGCACCACCGCCCAGCTTTTCCCTGGTATCTACGGAATTTTTGGGCACGGCAACGTCACGTGCCTCGGCCATGCGCTCGAAGAACACAGGGACGAGTTGCCCACGTGGCGCGGGCAGAACGAACAGGGCATGGCCCTCGCAGCAACCGCGTTCAACAAGGCGATGCGACGTCGCCAGATCATGGCGGCCACGTCGTCGATCGGCCCCGGAGCGACCAACATGGTCACCGCTGCAGGCGTTGCGCACTCGAATCGCATCCCGCTGCTGCTGATCGCCGGCGACTCGTTTGCGTCGCGAACTCCCGACCCGGTGCTGCAGCAGGTCGAGCACTATGGCGTGCCGTCGACAACCGTGAACGACGCGTTCCGGCCGGTCGCTCGCTACTGGGATCGGATCACCATGCCCGACCAGATCCTCACGTCGTTGCCGCAGGGCATCGACACGATGCTCGATGCTGCTGACTGTGGCCCAGCGTTCTTCGGCCTGCCGCAAGACGTGCAGGCAATGGCCTTCGACGTACCCGACGAGTTCCTTGCTCCGAAGCATCATGCAATCGTCAGAGCGCGACCCGACCGTGGCCAACTCGCTGCAGCAGCTGCAGCATTGAGCGCTGCAAAGAAGCCGCTGATCCTTGCGGGCGGCGGTGTGCACTACTCGTTTGCTGAAGCCGAGCTGCTGGCGTTTGCCGAGCGCCACAACATCCCCGTCGTCGAGACGGTTGCCGGGAAGGCCAGCCTCGTCGCAACACACGAACTGAACGCCGGCCCGATCGGTGTGACCGGATGCGAATCGGCCAACAACCTGGCTGCGGCTGCCGACGTCGTCCTTGCTGTGGGTAGTCGAATGGAGGACTTCACCACCGGTTCGTGGACGCTCTTCCAGCACCCTGACGTGACGCTTATCGGGCTGAACGCGGCACGCTTCGATGCACGCAAGCGCCGCTCAATGCCGCTTGTCGCGGATGCCCGCGAAGGTCTTGTGGAACTTGGTGAAGCACTGGGTGACTGGCGAGCCAACGACAGCTGGAGCGAACGCGCAACAGTCGAACGTGCGAGCTACCACGCCTACATCGACAAGATTGCGGCCCCCAACGATGCCGAAGTCGCTCGCGGAGCGCCCGTCACATATGCCCAGGTCGTTGGTGCTGTCGACCGCAACAAGGTGCAGGGTGACTACGTATTGGCTGCTGCTGGCGGATTTCCCGGCGAGGTCAACAACGGGTGGCGTGCCGACGAGATCAACAGCTTCGATTGCGAGTACGGCTTCAGCTGCATGGGCTACGAGATCGCCGGAGGATGGGGCGCCAAAATGGCAATGCCTGACCGCGAAGTGATCGTGTTCGTTGGCGACGGCTCGACGATGATGATGAACTCCGACCTCTACAGCTCAGTGATCAGTGGTCACAAGATGATCGTCATCATTTGTGACAACGGCGGGTACGCAGTGATCAACCGGCTGCAGATGAACCAGGGCGGCGTTCCGTTCAACAACCTGCTCGACGATTGCAACGGACCGAATACTGAGGTTCGCGTCGACTTCGAAATGCTGGCCAAGGCGCAGGGCTGCAACAGCGAGACCGTGCACACAGTCACCGAACTCGAAGCAGCGATGACCAGGGCCCGCGCAGCAGACCGCACCTACGTGATAGCGCTGCAGACCCATCCTTATGAGTGGACTGAGGGCGGCACGTACTGGGAGGTCGGGGTCCCCGAGACGTCATATCGCACAGAAGTCGTCGATGCACACAACGAGGTTGTTGCCGGGAAAGCCGCGCAGCGCAGGGCCTGACTGGCGTCCCGCAGGCTGCAGCGACCACACTCAAATCATGACTGACACGCTCGACCGAACCACACGCGACTATTCGGTCGTCGGCCCGGAGGCGCAGAGCGCGGCCGAAGTCGGGCTCGTCGATGCCGAGTGGTTTCGCCCGTATGTCGACCCTGGTCGAATGCGCGAGCTCACGGAGCGGACCAACCGGCGGGCGATTGCGGATGCGGTGTTGTGGCTCGCCTTATTGGCTGGCGTCGGTGTTGCTGCAGCAGTGCTGTTCCCGAGCTACTGGTCGATTCCCCTGTTTGTCGTTTACGGCGCGTTGTTTGGTGCAGCAGACGCCCGGTGGCACGAGTTCGGGCATGGAACGGCATGCTCGAACGAGCGAGTCAACGACGCGATGTACCAGCTTGCATCGTTGATGCTGTGGCGTGGGCCGACGCTCTGGCGATGGTCCCATTTCCGTCATCACAGCGACACGATCATCGTCGGTCGTGATCCGGAAATTCAGCTCGCTCGGCCACCGTCGCTCTTGCGCCTTGCGCAGAACTACAGCGGCCTCCGGAACCAGCCGGTCATGTTCTGGCGAATTATCCGGCACGTCTTCGGCAAGATCGATCCGGTTGCCCTCGAACTCGTTCCAGCGAACGAACGTGGCAAGGTGGTGTGGGAAGCCCGGTTCAGCGTGGTCGTTCATGCAGCAGTCATCGGGCTGGCGGTAGCGACACAAAGCTGGTTGCCGATTTTGTTGGTCGGAGCGCCCACGATCTACGGGGCCTGGCTCGTTCTCTTCTTCGGGACAACACAGCATCTGGGATTGCAGGAAGATGTGCTCGACCACCGGGCCAACAGCCGAACGGTGTACATGAACCCCGTATTCAGGTTCCTCTATCTCAACATGAACTACCACGTCGAGCACCACATCTTCCCGACAGTTCCGTACTACCGCTTGCCTGCGCTGCATGCTGAGATCAAGCACGCGCTGCCGGAGCCGAGCCCAAACTGTCTTCACGCGTATCGCGAGATCATCGGGGAACTGAAGCGGCAGCGCAACGACCCAAATCACGAACT
>Ga0115001_10000268_pt1 | contig 37491 bp, 41 predicted proteins | sample ArcticOcean_MG_C_12_FD_89869 | JGI IMG/M metagenome (GOLD analysis project Ga0115001, IMG submission 89869) | Marine microbial communities from western Arctic Ocean - ArcticOcean_MG_CB8_130 | ecosystem: Environmental > Aquatic > Marine > Oceanic | place: Arctic Ocean: Canada Basin | collected... | reverse complement strand
TTACCTGATTGAATTCCAGAATCAAGTTTAATTCTAACTTTACCATCAATTAGATGGATATCTTTAGATATTCCTAGTACTGCTTCAGAAAGACTTATATATAAATCATAATGAAGATGTTTTCCATCTCTAGTAAAAAGATCATCCTGAGATTCTTCAATTAAAACAAGAAGATCACCTGAAATACCATTTGGATTATTTGAGTCATTACCTTTACCTGAAACTTTTAATTGCATCCCCTCCTCTACACCTCCAGGAATTTTTATCGAAACTGTTTCTTCAGAATTAAGCATTCCATTAGTGTCAGATCCTGGTGCTCTTGACAATATTGACTGACCAGATCCATTACAGGTTGGACATACAGAGGTTGATTGCATTCTACCAAGAATTGTATTTGTAATTCTAGAAACCTGACCAGATCCATTACAGGTATTACATGTTGAAAATTTTGAATCGGGTGATAAAACTTTCCTTTTGACTTTAATTTTTTTCTCAACACCATTAATAATCTCTTCTAGATTTAATTTAACACGTATTCTTAAGTTAGAACCTTTTGAAACTCGTTGACCTCCTCCACCAAATCCACCAAAAGATGAACCAAAAGCACTACCAAAAATATCACCAAATTGACTAAAAATATCATCCATATCCATTCCTCCACCACCACCAAATCCACCTGCACCATCAAATGCACTATGACCAAATTGGTCATATTTAGATTTTTTATTTGGATCACTTAATATTTCATATGCCTCAGCAGCCTTTTTAAAATTTGATTCGGCAGTCTTATCACCAGGATTTTTATCAGGGTGATATTGAATTGCTTTTTTTCTATATGCTTTTTTGATTTCAGAAGCACTTGCACTTTTAGATATATCTAATATTTCGTAAAAATCTTCTTTCATATTTATTTATTGAGCAACAACAACTTTAGGAAAATTGATAATAATTTCACCAAGCTTGTATCCACCTTGAATTATATCAATAATTTTACCTTTTTGTTTGTCATCTATTGCAGGGATTTGACTTATTGCCTCATGAATTTCTGGATCAAAAATATCACCAATATTTACTTCAACTTCAATTAAACCTTGGTTTTTTAAAGTATCATTGAATTTATTGTAAATCAATTTTATGCCTTCGTCATTATCAGATTCAGAATCTTGACTTAAGGCTCTTTTAAAATCTTCTAGAACTGGAACCAAACTGGTTAGAATTTCTTTCCCAGCTGTCTTATATAATTCTATCCTTTCCTTAGAAGTTCTTCTTTTGTAATTTTCAAACTCAGCAAATAATCTAATGTACTTGTCTTGTTCAAGTTTAAAATTTTCATTCAATTCCTTAAGAGTAGAAGACTTCTTTTTAACTGAGGGTTTAGAAGTCTTTTTAATATCAGTTTTCTTTTTAGTCATTGATTAATTTTATATAGTAATTGCAATTTTTTTGCCAGAAAAATTTTATGCCAGAATGTCATATTATTTTGATAAATCTTTTAAGGCATCATCAATCTTTGGAAACTTGAAAACAAAGTCATTTAACTTATTTGAAATAACTTTCTGACTAGAAAGAACTAATTCAGACATTTCACCAAAGAATATTTTCACTATAAACCTGGGAATATTTGGGAATATAATTTGAGATTTATTATGTAATGCAATTTTTCTTAATAATTCATTCTGAGTAATTGGATTGGGGGAAACTAAATTAAAAACTCCTCTATGATTTCTCTCAGCACATTTTGTAAAAAAATTTGCAACATCAACAACGTGTATCCATGATTGCCATTGATTGCCGCTTCCTAAAGCAGAAAGTAAGAATATTTTTGAAAGATTTTTTGAGATTTTAAATACACCTCCAGACTTTGAAAGTACAAGACCTATTCTTATAACAGAAAAGGATATCTCTGGCAGTTTTTTTTCGAATTCTAAAACTTTAGATTCCCATTTTATTACTACTTGATTAATAAAAGAATCTTTAATGTTTTCAGAGTCATCTTCACTTGAAACTTTTGTAAGAGAATTAGAATAAGCCGCAATCCCAGATGCATTGATAAATGACTTTAATTTAATTCCTTTTTCTTTAATCTGTTTTAAAATAAAATATGTTGAATCTAGTCTACTTTTTAAAATTTTAGACTTGTTTTTAGTTGTCCAAAAATTAAACACACTAAAACCTGCTAAATTAATTACAGCGTCAACACCATTAAAGCAATTGATGTCAATTTCTTCAGAATATGGATCCCAATAGAAATATTTTAAATTGATATTTTTGGATACTAATTTCTTATTTCGACTAAGTATATGTACTTGATGTTTTTTAGCAAGTGCAAGATTAGTAATTTCTTGACCTAATGTGCCTGAACCACCCGTTATTAATAGCTTCATATTGATTTTTTATTTATCTTTCGCTTAATATGGAAATAATTAGATCGAACTCTACAAAAATAGATGATGTTGACTTCAATTCTATAAAATTTGGAGAAATTTTTACTGATCATATGTTTGAGTGTAATTTCAAAAATGGTGACTGGGAATCTCCAGTTATAAAACCATACGGTTCAATTGACATGGATCCATCTTCTCATGTTTTTCATTATGGTCAAGCAGTATTTGAGGGAATGAAAGGTTATAAGGATACTAAAGACCAATTATGGTTATTTAGACCGAAAGATAATTATGAAAGACTAAAAAAATCCTGCGTGAGAATGAAAATTCCAGTGTTACCTGCAGAATATTTTTTTAAGGGACTTGAAAAACTAATATTCCTTGAAAACAAATGGATTTCAAATAAGCCAGGAGCATCATTATACATAAGACCATTTGTTTTTTCATCATCTCCAATGTTAGCAGCAAGCCCTTCACTAGACTATAAATTTTTAATAATTTGCTCTCCTGGAGCTTCATATTACTCGAAACCATTAAGTGTATATGTTGAAGATAAATATAGTAGAGCTGCACCTGGCGGTGCGGGTTATGCTAAGGCTGCCGGAAATTATGGTGCTGCATTTTACCCAACATCTTTAGCTATATCTAAAGGTTTTGATCAAATTGTATGGACAGACTCTGAATCTCATCAAAAAATTGAAGAAGTTGGTACAATGAGTATTGTATTTAGACTAGGAGACAAATTAGTTACACCTAAAACAAGTGATACAATTTTAGATGGTGTTACTAGAAATAGCGTTATACAATGTGCAAAAGATCTAGATATTGAAGTAGAAGAGAGGGATATAACTATATCTGAACTAATATCAGAATTTAAATCTGGTAATCTTAAAGAAGTTTTTGGATGTGGAACTGCTGCAGTAATCGCTTCTATATCATCTTTTGGATATAAAGGTGATAAATTTGAGATTAAGGAAGTTGAAAATAGTTACGCAAACAGTATTAAAACTTCTATTGTAAATATTCAACAAAATTTGTCTGAAGATTCACATGGTTGGAGACATAAGGTATCAGACTAATTACTTGTCTAGTATTTCCTTAATGTTTGGCTTAAAATAGTTTGGACCTTTTAATATTTTTCCATCATCTCTAATAACAGGAGATCCATCTGTACTAAGTTTACTCATATTACTTCTTTGTATTTCATCAAAAACTTCAACAATCTTATCTTGTAATCCATGAGCTAGAATTGTTCCACAGAGAATGTATAGTTTATCACCCAAAGCATCAGCAATTTCAACTAAATCTTTGTTCTTAGCTGCTTCTAAATATTCGTTATTCTCCTCCTGCATTAATCTATATCTAAGATCAACTGTTGACTCATCAAGATTTGCTTCTTGACTCTCTGAATATTCAATTTTAAAAGCTTTATTAAATTCCTTTACTGCTTCAATAGCATTAGTTATCATAATTATTAAATTTACATTAGAAATTTTAATAAAATTACTTAATGTTTACTAAAGGACAGCTTATTTTTGCTTTAATATTTACAATTGTATTCTCTTTGATTATTGCTTATTCTTATTTAAAAGATTACAAACTTCATAAAGTTTATTACAAGAATTCATATGTAATACTTATAATATTTATTGTTTTTATTTCAATTATAGCTACCTATAGCAGCTTATTCAGATAAATGAAAGATATACTATTAGTGTTTATTGGAGGTGGATTGGGATCAGCTCTAAGACTATTCCTTAACAAAATAATTCCTAGTGAAGGTTTTCCATACTCTACAATGACTGTTAACTTAATTGGAAGTTTTTTAATAGGCTTTATAATAAGTTATCTCATACATCACAATATGCTAAAATCAGATTATTATTATTTTCTAGTAGTTGGTATTTGTGGAGGATTAACAACCTTTTCTGCTTTTTCACTTGAAAATCTTAACCTATTGAAATCCAATGATATAGTTCAATCTATTCTTTATGTAATTATAAGTGTATCTTTCTGTATACTTTTAGCTTACATTGGATTTATTCTAATGAATAAAATTTTAAACTATTAAAAAATGAAAAACCTTCTGTATATTTTTCTGAGCCTGTTTCTCTCAATAAATACTTACTCTCAAGAAAAGAATCTTTCTGAGGGACCATTTAATCAATTAATCATTAGAGGTGCAACACTAGTGAACGGAAATGGAAGTCCACCAATTGGTCCTGTTGATATAGTAATTGAAAAAAATATAATTAAATCAATCAAAACTATTGGATATCCTGGAGTAGAAATAGTTGAAAATAGACGTCCAAAATTGAAAAAAAATGGAAGAGAAATTGATGCTAACGGAATGTATGTTCTTCCGGGTTTTATAGACATGCATGGACATATTGGTGGACGATCTCAAGGTGCAAAACCAGATTATGTTTTTAAATTATGGTTAGCACATGGAATAACAACAGTGAGAGAGCCAGGAGGCAGAGGATTAGATTTTAGTATTAATCTAAAAAATAAAAGTTTAAAAAATGAAATCATTGCTCCAAGACTTTTAATCTATACAGGCTTTGGATCTGGTTTTGATGAAGAGATTAGTACTGAAGATCAGGCTAGAGAATGGGTCAGATATAATGCAAAAAAAGGAGCTGATGGAATTAAATTTTTTGGCGCTGAGCCAGATATCATGATTGCTGCATTAGATGAAAATAATTCATTAGGATTGGGTTCAGCTATGCACCATGCACAACTTAGTGTTGCAAAATGGAATGTTTTGAATTCAGCAAGAGCCGGTTTAACTTCTATGGAACATTGGTATGGTCTTCCCGAAGCACTTTTTAATGACAAAACTGTCCAAAATTATCCTTATGACTATAATTATTCTAATGAACAGGATAGATTTGAGGAAGCTGGAAAATTATGGGAACAAGCAGCAGAACCTAATTCAGAACACTGGAATAATGTAATGAATGAGTTAATTAGTTTAGATTTTACTCTTGATCCAACATTCAATATATATGAAGCTAGTCGAGATTTACAAAGAGCTAGAAGAGCTGAGTGGCATGAAGAATATACACTACCTAGTTTATGGGAATTTTATCAACCTAGTAGAATATCGCATGGATCTTATTGGCATTTTTGGGGCACTGAACAAGAGGTTGCATGGAAGAAAAATTTCAACCTCTGGATGAAATTTGTAAATGAATATAAAAACAGAGGTGGAAGAGTTACAGTCGGATCTGATTCTGGATTTATTTTTCAACTTTATGGATTTGCATATATAAGAGAGTTAGAACTTTTAAGAGAGGCTGGATTTCATCCAATAGAAGTGATAATGTCTGCAACACTAAATGGAGCTGAGGCTTTAGGTATGGATGATGAAATTGGATCTATTGAAATTGGAAAGAAAGCAGATTTGCTAATTGTTGAGGAAAACCCTTTAGAGAATTTAAAGGTATTGTATGGAACAGGTGCAATTAAACTAAATGATAAAAATGAAGTTGAAAGAGTTGGTGGTGTTAAATACACTATAAAAGATGGTATAGTTTATGATTCAAAACTTCTACTAGAAGATGTAAGAGAAATGGTGAAAGAAAGTAAAGATGAGTTAAATTATGAAATATATCAACCTGGAGAAAAGAAAAATTGGATTAAAAAAAGTGAAAAAAAAATTGATTAATTTGACTTACTTAGAAATTCAAACATCTTTAAGTTAAAAGTTTTTGGGCTATCTACATTAACTACATGCCCGCAATTAGGTATAACATAAAGCATTGATGTTTTATGTGATTTTACTACTTCTCTTACAGAAGGTAAGAACATATAATCCTGATCACCCATTATATAAAACGTTGGTATAGAAATTTCAATTTGTCTAAAAAACTTTAGTAATGGAATTAGCTCAGTAGTTAACTGAAACCATTTCTTAAACTCTTTCTGATATAGTTTTTTTGCTTCATTAACGAATAAAGATCTTGATTCTCGATGATTTTTGTTTGGCATTATAGTAAACGCTAAGAGTTTATATATCCACATATATGGCAATATTGACTTTGTAGAATTCCCAAGGATCATTAATATTTTGGATCTTAAATTTAGTTTTATAATTGCACCACCCATTACAAGACTCTGAACTCTTTTTGAATTTTTTTCAGCAAAATTTCTAATTAAAATTGTACCAAGTGAGATTCCAACAAAATGAGATTTTTTTATTTTTTCAGCATTTAATACTTCTAGAATATCATTAGTTATTGAATTAAATGTATACTTTTTCTTAAAAGGATTTAACGAAAGTGACTTTGACTTTCCATGACCTCTAAGATCTAATAGAAGAAGATTATAATTTCTTGAAAAATATTTTATTTGCTTGTGCCATATATTTGAGCTTCCTCCAGCTCCGTGGACAAATGTTATCCAGTTTGCATTCTTATTTTTACATAAAAACTTAGTATAATGAATCATTCTTATAGTTTATTAATGTAAGATTCCATTTCATTTTGTATTTTTTTTGCTTCTGAAGCAGCTTTTTTAGCAAAGTCATCATTTGATGAAGCATATATAATTGACCTAGATGAATTAACTATTAATTTAAAGTCTTTATCTAATCCATATTTACATATTTCTTTCAAATTTCCACCTTGAGCCCCTAACCCTGGAATTAATAAATATGATTCAGGCACAAGCTTTCTGATCTTTTCAATTTCTTCAGTATTTTTTGCACCAACAACATACATTATCTTATCGTTATTCGCCCATGTCTTTGACATATTAATGACTTTCTCATATAACTTACCAGAATTGTCATCTACAACTAATTCTTGGAAATCTTCAGAACCTTTATTTGAAGTTAAGGCTAGTAAGAATACATACTTATTATCAAAAGTTAGAAAAGGCTCAACTGAATCAGAACCCATATAAGGGGAAACAGTAATTGAATCAAAGTCTAGATCTTTTAAAAAAGCACTTGCATACATTTTAGATGTATTTCCTATATCTCCTCTCTTTGCATCTGCTATAGTAAATATATCAGGATAATTGTTTTTCAAATATTTAGAAATCTTTATAAGTGATTTATAACCATCTACTCCATGTGCTTCAAAAAAAGCAATATTAGGCTTATATGCAATTGCATATTGATTTGTTGAATCTATAATTTGTTTTGCAAATTCAAATATTGGGTCTTCATATTTAATCAATAATTTAGGAATCCTATTAATATCAATATCTAAGCCTATACATAGAAAAGACTTTTTTTTATTTATTTGACTATTAATTTTATTATTTAACATTATACCTCACCAGCTTCTTTAAGTCTCTCAGTATTTATAAAAAGTTGTATTTCATCAATTAATTTTGATACATCTCCATCTAATATTTTCGGTAAATCATATAATGAAAGACCTATTCTATGATCAGTTACCCTTCCTTGTGGGTAATTATATGTCCTAATTTTAGCTGATCTATCTCCAGATTTAACAAGGTCATTTCTTTTTTTAGAATCAGATTCCCTTCTTTTGTTTAATTCAATTTCATATACTCTTGATCTTAAGACCTTCAAGGCCTTTTCTTTATTTTTATGTTGAGATTTTTGATCCTGACATTGAGCAACAATACCTGTAGGTTCATGAGTTAATCTCACAGCAGATAATGTAGTATTTACTGATTGACCTCCAGGTCCTGAAGAACAAAAATAATCAACTCTAACCTCATTCATATTTATATCTACGTCAAACTCTTCAGCTTCAGGAAGAACCATAACTGTCGCTGCAGAGGTGTGAACTCTTCCTTGTGTCTCTGTTTGAGGAACTCTTTGAACTCTATGAACACCTGATTCATATTTAAGAATACCATAAACGTCTTGTCCAGATATTTCAAAAATGACCTCTTTAAATCCACCATCATTTCCCTCACTAGTATCTACAACACTAATTTTCCATTTTCTATCTTGAGCAAACTTTGTATACATTCTATATAAATCTCCTGCAAAAATACTAGCCTCATCCCCCCCAGTTCCTGCTCTAATTTCAACAACAACATTTTTTGAGTCTTCTGGATCTTTAGGAATTAATAAAATTTTTATTTCTTCCTCAAGATTCTTAATAGCTTGTTTTGATAGATCTAATTCTTCCTTTGCCATTGCAACCATATCTTCATCATCAGATGAATTTAAATATTGCTCTGCCTCTAATTTTTGACTTACAGCATTCTTATATAGTTTACCGGTTTCAACTAGCTTACTAAGTTCTTTTAACTCCTTATTTAATTGAATATATTTCTTTTGATTAGCAATAATATCAGGATTACTAATCATTTGATATATCTCATCATATCTTTTTTCAATTATTTCAATTTTTTCTAATAGCATATTATAACTGTCTAATATTCAAAATTACCTAATTCTGATTGAATAGTTAATTTTTTATGATCTGATTTAACTACTTCGCCTATAATTTTAGCTTCAATACCAACTGATTCTGATATTTTTATTATTTCAGAGGCATTAACAGAGTCAGTGTATATTTCCATTCTATGACCCATATTAAATACTTTATACATCTCTTTTGGGTCTGTGTCTGACTCATTCATAATGAGTTTAAAAATTGGAGGAGTTTCAAAAAGATTATTTTTAACAATATGGAGGTTGTCAATAAAATGAAGAATTTTTGTTTGACCACCTCCTGTACAATGAATTATTCCATCAATTTTATCTTTACCCACATTATCAAAAATCTTTTTTAATAGCGGCGCATATGACCTTGTAGGTGACAAGAGCATCTTTCCAACATTAAGGTCAAAGTTCTGAAGCTTATCTGTCAATTTTTTTGAACCACAGTAAGTCAGTTCATCTGGAACTTCATGATCAAATGACTCTGGATATAGTGTCTTTAAGTATTTAGCTAATACATCATGACGAGCAGATGTTAGACCATTGCTTCCTATACCTGAATTATATTCTTTATCATATGAAGAAATACCTGTCGATGATAGTCCAACTATAATGTTTCCTGGTTTTATATTAGAATTATCGACTATTTGATCTTTTTTTATTCTAACTGTCAAACAAGAATCAACAATTATTGTTCTAACTAAATCACCAACATCCGCAGTTTCTCCACCCCCACTATGAATATTAATACCAAGATCTCTGTAATAAGAAAGTATTTCATTAGTACCAGAAATAATTTCAGAAATAACTTCACCTGAAATTTTATTTTTATTTCTTCCAATTGTAGAAGAGAGTACTATGTTATCAATTGCTCCAACACACGCAACATCATCAAGATTCATTACAATTGAGTCTTGAGCAATTCCTTTCCATACAGATAAGTCTCCAGTCTCCTTCCAATATACATATGCAAGAGATGATTTAGTTCCGGCTCCATCAGAATGTATAATTAAAGCATGATCATTAGAGTCTGATAAAAAATCAGGAAGTATTTTGCAAAAAGCCCTTGGATAAAGACCTTTATCTTGATTCTTAATTGCATTATGGACATCTTCTTTATCTGAAGAAACTCCTCTTAATTTATATCTATTGGACATTTTTCAGCGTAAAGTTATCAAAAAAAAATCTTAATAAGTTTTTAATAAAATTCATTGATTAATTGTCTTAGAAATTTCAATTTAATTTAATTTAGAATTATAAAACTATATGTTTATAACTAATGATTTTTTCTTATTTATATAACTCATTTTATATAAAATTGATGAATTTTCAAGCTATAAATATTAGATCAATAAAAGTTGATTTAAACTGTACTATTTGACTTTAAAGATTTTTAAAAAAATTTAAATTAGAATCAAATAATTAATAATAAAAAAATGAGCAAATCTAAATTAGAATATATTTGGCTTGACGGTTATACTCCTACTGCAAACATGAGAAGTAAAACCAAAGTGATTAATAATTTTAGTGGAAAAATCGATGACTGTCCTGAATGGAGTTTCGATGGTTCCTCTACTAAACAGGCAGAAGGGAATTCATCTGATTGTATCTTAAAACCTGTTTCAATTTACCCAGATCCAACTAGAGAAAGTGGATACTTGGTAATGACAGAGGTTTTAAATTCTGATAGAACCCCTCATATCTCAAATTCAAGATCTACAATCGATGATGATGATAACGATTTTTGGTTTGGTTTTGAACAAGAATACTTCATTATGGATAATGATACACAATTACCTCTTGGATTTCCAGTGGGAGGGTATCCAGGTCCTCAAGGTATGTACTACTGTTCAGTTGGTGGGAAAAATACTCATGGAAGAGAATTAGTAGAGATTCACTCAGATTTGTGTATTGATGCCGGATTAAACTTTGAAGGTATTAATCAAGAAGTTGCTTCAGGTCAGTGGGAATTTCAAGTTTTTGCAAAAGGAGCCAAAAATGCAGGTGACGAAGTTTGGATAGCTAGATATTTATTAGATAGACTAACAGAAGATTATGGATTCTATATTGAATACCATCCAAAACCAATTAAAGGGGATTGGAATGGATCCGGAATGCATGCAAACTTTTCAAACAATACCTTGAGAACATGTGGAGACAAAGCCACTTATGAGAAGATATGTGAAGCGTTTAGACCTCTAACTAAGGAACACATTGAAGTTTATGGGGAATTTAATGACCAAAGACTTACTGGACTTCACGAAACTCAATCAATCCATGAATTCAGTTTTGGTATCTCTGATAGAGGAGCTTCAATTAGAATTCCAATTGGAACTGTTGAGAGTGGCTGGAAAGGCTGGTTGGAAGATAGAAGACCTGCTTCAAATGCTGATCCATACAAAGTTGCAGCTAGAATAGTTAAGACTGTTAAAAGCGCTTAAATCAATTAACTTAATAGAGGGATTATAAATATTAGATACAATATCAATAACATAATCCCTTTTTTTCTTGTCAATACATTTCGTTTCCCAAAATAAGCAAGTGGAAGTATTATTGCTGAGAAGAGAACTACCCAAAGCATATCATTAAATATTACACTGTTTTCAATTCCACCAATTGGTATTATTGATGAAGTAACACCTATAACTAAAAGTAAATTAAAGATATTGGATCCAATTAGGTTTCCAATTGATAAATCATTTTGTTTCTTTAGTGATGCAACAATTGAAGCAGCAAGCTCTGGAATACTTGTGCCAATTGCAACCATAGTAATACTAATTACTCTCTCAGAAATTTCAAACTTATTAGCAACTGTAACAGCTGATTTAATTAAAGTTTCAGATCCTAGCCATAATAATGATCCACTAAAAATAATATACATAAATGATTTTGTGATGGATATTTTATTATTGTCAATCTCCTCAGAAAATTCAGAAATACTTTTCTTTTGGTAAATAAACAGATAGAAAAGAATAGCTGTAATCGAAATAAGTAAAATAAAACCTTCAGTTCTAGATATCTGATTATCTGTGTAAATGATAAAATAAAAAAGTGCAGTAGAAATCATTAACAAAGGGAAATCAGTGTAATAAAACCTCTGTTTAAGTTTTATTGGATATATAATTGTAATTATTCCAAGTACTAAGCCAATGTTAGCTATGTTAGAACCTAATACATTTCCTATTGCAAAACTAGGTAACCCATCTAGTGTAGCATTTAAGCTTACTATTAATTCTGGAGCAGAAGTTGCAAAAGAAACTATAGTCATACCAATAATAATCTTAGGTATAGAGAATTTTAACGATATATCAATTGAAGACTTTGTAAGTAGATCTCCTCCGTAAGAGAGTAATATTATACCAAATAAAATTCCTAAGTAATCCAAAATATATTTTTTGAGGGCAATGGAGGACTCAAACCCCCATCTGAAGAGCCGTAATCTTCTGTTCTATTCAGTTGAACTAATTGCCCGAGTTAGTGCAAAAATATATATATAATTTATAATTTAGACGTTAATGAATATATTTCTGACCTGTTTATTTAACGGACTATACAAAGAGTATCTATGGTTTCATAATGAGTATGAAAAGAATTGGAGCAAACCAAAAAGATATTCTGAACTTACTCCAAAGGAAATTAAGCTTATAATTGATAAATATGAGTCTGGATTAAATAATGGGTCAACTAAAAAACTAATTTTTAAAAAAGTAAAAAGAATTGAAAATATTCTTAATAAAAGATTAAAAAAATATCAATTTGAAACTTATAATGAATTAAACAGGTTTGGAAATTTAAAAGAGTTTAGACTTTATCAATTTGTTATAGCTTACAAAAAAGCGCTCGAAAATTATTATAAAAAAGTTTTAGTTAGTTAATTTCCTTAACTTTAAATAAAAGAAATGGACTGTAAATGTAAAGATTGTAATTGTACTAAATCATGTGATTGCACTTGTTGTAATTGTTAGTAACAATAAACTAAAGTATTTAATATCAATAGCTTAATCAAAGTTATTAACAATTTTAAGTTTAAATTTGTTTTTGTAGAATAGATTTATACTTTTATGAATGATAAGCAGTTGTTTCGGAAAAATCCGCCAAAACTATCAATGTGAAAACTAGATAAACCTTATCAAGCTTTAAACATTAAAAATCAGTAAGATTAACTGTAATTTGGAATACCAATCGTGTTTAAAGAAAAAAAGATCAAGTGATAGAAACAGACAAATTATCTGTGAAACTCAAGACGAAAGTCCAGATATAACTTGTGAAATTTTAAATACTAAACCGTAAAAATTATCCGGTGTTGAAGGAATTCAAAAGTATTTAAAGAGAATTAGAAAGCCCGATTCATTCGTGAGTCGGGCTTTCGAATTTTAAAAACTTTATTTAATTTGAACTTTTTGCAGGCTAAAATATTAACTAGTTATAGTTAATTAATTCTATGAATTTCTGCATATGTCTTGTATGGAGGATTTATAAGAGATATTATCTCAAAAATTTTACAGTTATTTTTTGTAGATAACTCTAAGATTTCTTCGTTATCAACTATAATAAAGTCTCCTTTATTAAAGACTTGATCATTTAAATTTAAATTTCCTGATAAAATAAATATAGAATGGTAGCAGTTTTCTTCTATTATATGTACGTTTTCACCATCTGTAAAACTAGATTCAAAAATTTTTATACCAACGGTGTCTAAACCAAGTTGATTTTCATTATTTGAAATAGTTTTTATTTCTACTCCATTATTTTTTTCTAATATAAATTCTTCAGATTTAAAATCATTATAACTTGCATCTATATAAAGAGACTCCTGAATGTTAGGGTCAAACCATATTTGAAATATTTCTGAATCAGATTTTAGTTTTTCAGAATGTGAGATACCTTTACCAGCCTTAATAATTTGAACATCTCCTTTTTTTAGAGTAATCCATTTTTCAAGAAGTGTATCATAATGCTCAATTTCACCTTTTAAAACAAAACTACATATTTCAAACCCTCTATGAGGATGAAGACCAATAGTGCTATCATTACCTGGAGCCCATGCGTGAGCCCAATAAAAAAGATTAGAGTATGGGCTTAATTGACCACCATCTTGTGGGAAACCAATAGGTTTTTTTTCTAGAATTTGACCTTGATTAAAATTTCCATTAGCTTGATTTTCTTTAGTAAATACTTTGATTGGCATGTGTTAGTTTTAAAGAACTAAATTAAAATATTTTAGTTGTATTGTCATCAACCAGATTAATGAAATTTTAATATTATTAGAAACTATATTGTAACTATTCTTTTTTTTTAGTTGGAAAATTAACATTTTGACTCTCCCAATAAATTACTTTATCTCCTACCAAACGAAACTTGATATATTTTGATGAAATATTTATCCTATACTGAGGTTGAAATTCATTTTCAATTTTACTTACCTTAGCTTGAGTTGAAACAGTTGATATTTGAGGATCAAAAAAATTTAGTCTTTCTTCAAAAACTCCAAAATCATAATAGTATTCATCATAATCTGACATATTTGAAATATCTGTGGGATCACCAAATTTATCAATAATCAATTGTTTAGAAGTTAACATTGACATTGAATCATTATGATTATATAATATATTGGAACACGATACTAAGAAAAAAAATATTAAAAGTGATCTTTTATACATTTAATAAAGTTATGAAATTTTAGAAACTAAAATAATTGACTTTAATTTTAACCATATACCCCAACTCCACCAGTGGAAGCTGCCTCAGCTTGTTGAATTATTCTCATTAAGAAAAGAGAATAGACTGTTACATCTGGACCCCCTCTTTCTTTATCAAGAACTTCTACAGAAATATCTTCCGTGTATTTTATCCAAGAATGTTTAAGCCACTTGTAATCAATTTTTAATATTTCACTATTATTATATATGACATTATAAATTCTAGCAGAACTCCACATACTTTTTGTGGTTTTTGTAACAGAGTATTCTTCTTTAATTCTACCATTTTCCAATATTTGAATAAAATAACCTTTTAAAGATTTAACGATTATTTTAGCTACTTCAACTCCACCCGCAGTTACCTTATATTGACTTTTCCAAAAACTTATTTTTTGAATTTCATAAGTTTTATTATTATAAAAAAAGATAATCTTAGAAGAGAACCAACTTGGTCTTGAACCTTTAATTATAGGTATATTACTTTCTAGAATTTGAAAATCTTTTTTACCCATTTGATATCTAACTTTGTAATTCATTCTGATATTTTAAATTCTGTTATATAATATCCAATTTCTTCATCTGCTATCATTTTAGACATATCAAACCAGATATAATTTGGAAATCCATATTCTTTATTATACTCAATATCATAAAATTCAGGTTCTTTATCAAGTTTTGAATCTATAAATTGAAAGATTTCATTAATTGTATAGAAAGACTCAAATCCTATTGTTTGATCAGGACTAAATCCATTTATTGTCTTTATTATTCCATTTTCAACGACTATAGTTTTAGGTAAAACAAATTCCTCAGGAAAACAATAGCATGAAATCTGCTGAATCATTGTGTAATTAGATATGTTTAAAGATTTCCAAAGTTCTCTACCTGAAAATAATTCTTGTTTAGAACAAGAATTAAAAAGAAATAATATAAATAATACAAATGAAAATCTAGTGGTCATCTTTTACCTTGACATAATTAGAAGACTTTTGCTTGAATTTATTGAATCTAGGGATTGAAACATTTTGAATGTAAGGATTATATGGATTTTTCTTTTCATAATCTTGATGGTAATCTTCTGCATAATAGAACTCATCTATTTTCTTTATTTCAGTAATAATGTTTTTTCCAAAAATTGAACTAGTAGATAAAAAATCAATATAATTTTTAATCTTCTTTTGTTCATCTTCATTATTATAGAAAGCTATAGATCTATATTGTGTTCCATAGTCAGGGCCCTGTCTGTTTGGAGTTGTTGGATTATGAGAATCAAAAAAAACTTTTAAAAGTGTATCAAATGAAATAACAGAACTGTCGTAAATAATTTCAATAGCTTCTGCATGACCTGTTTTACCTGACATAACTTGGTAGTAGTTAGGATTTACAGAAGAACCTCCTGCATAGCCTGAGTAAACTTCTTTCACACCATCTAAACTTTCATATATAGTTTCGACACACCAAAAACAGCCTGATGCGAAATATGCTTTACTCATACCTTGAAAATCCTGATTATTAACAGAAAATACCGGCTCTGGGTTATCAATAGACTTAGATGAGCTAATATCACATGATAGACAGAAAATAAAAATGGATAAAAAATATTTTTTCATAGATGACTTAATATTTAGCAAATATAATATTAAGTGATTTTAAGAATTAGTTTTTGGAGATTAATTTAAAAAATTATTGATTCTTTCAATATCCTCCTTATAAGTCATATCTGGAACATGTTCGCATAAAGGAAAAGTCATTATAGATTCTTTATCATCTAAAATCATATTTTTAAGAGCAGAGGGTAGTTCTTTTTCTCCTCTTTTCTTATTAACAGGACAATCTTTTAAGTATGTATATACTTTACTTCCTATAAAGGAGAATATATTCATACTAACATATTTTTTTTGATTATTATTTCTAATAATTTCTATATCTGGCTTTTCAATAATTTCTGAAAGAAAATTATTTTCAATTTTTAAAAGAGAGAAAGATGATAATCTTTCTTGAGAGAAATCTAAACACTCATAATCATACGCTATCATTGAGTTATAGTTATTCTCTCTCATTAAAAGTTCAATTGCGTTTACTGAATATAAATTATCACAATTACAAACTAAAAATCTAGTTTTCATTAACTCTTTATACTGATTCATTGTCTGAAAAATTGCATCTGAAGTCCCAGATGGTTTTACTTGTCCATAAAAGTCTTGAAAAGCAAATTTTAAATTTATACCTAATTTATTTTCAAGAAATTTAAGATATTCTTGAAAGTCTTTAGAATCATCAGAAATGATTATGTAAAAATTTTTTATCTCGGCATTAATAGCATTTTTAATAAGATAATATATTAGAGGTTCCATTCCCTCACCTACTTGAATATATCCTTTCACCCTTGAGTTAGATTGATCTAATTGAGTCTTAGACATATTTTTACCACCAGATGATTTCTTCATTCTAGATGAAACTCCTGCTGCCATTATAATCAATGGTACATTACTCATTTATTAAAGTTTTTGGGCTAGTGCCTTTATTAGCTATAAAAGCTTCCTTAACACCAATTTTATTGAACTCTTCAACTATCTTAAGTGAAATATTTTTATCATTAGACAAACAAACTATTGAACCTCCACCTCCACTCCCAACTATTTTTGAAGCTAGTGATCCATTTTGTTTTGCTATATCAATCATATGATCAATTTCAGGTATAGTAATTTTTAAATCATTTTTTAAAAAATCATGATGTTCATTCATGAGTTTAGAAATACTTTGAATATTTAAAGAAGGTTTCTTAAATTCTTTTTGAGCATTTAAAGTGATTCTATAATTACCTATTGCTGCTCTAAAATATGGTCGAATATTTTTATCTAATTCTGATAAACATTTTTCTAAATCAAAACTTGAAGCGTCATATATATCAAAATTTGGAAACTTTTTCTTTATCAAATCTATTGAAAGCAATGCATTTGTTTTTAATTTCTTTAATAGGCCCTGAGTATCTTTGGCATGGTTTGAAACTCCAATTATCATATCGCAAAGTTCATGGTTGTAGGTGGTAACTTTATCTTTTAATGTATCAAGAAAAATAGTTTTTCCATATGAAATTGTGTACTGATCCATTTTTCCGCCTGAACCACTCATTTCTGTAACCTCAATACGATAAGAAATCTCTGCAAGTATTTCTGAAGTTACTTTTTTATTAGTGAAAGTGGTCAAAAGAAAATTTACCCAAGCCACTATAAGAGCTGAGGAACTTGAAAGACCAGAATTAATTGGAATATTACTAGTTATAATAATATCATATCCTTTATCTGGGAAACAACTATAATCTTTAAGAACTCTTAAAGCAATTTTTAATAAGTCCGTTTCATTTTGATCAATATCAATATCAATATTTATTTGATCGTATTCTCCTAAATCCTTTTTAAAAATATTCAAATATCTAGAATGATTATTTTTTGCACTAACCTCAATGTTCCTATTTATTGTTGTAGCTATTATAGGAAGGTTAAGGTAATCTTGATGATCACCAAATAAACAAACTCTGGCAGGAGCTTTTGAAATTATTTTATTTATCATTAAGAGATAATATCAAAAGTTTTAGTTGTAGCCCAATTTCCTCTAGTAAAATCAGGAAATTGTTGGGGTTCACCATCATTTTGTACAGAATTAGAGGTTAATTCAATTAATGCACTCCAAGCACATCCTTCATACACATTTTGATCTAATGGAGTTCCATTTTTAAGACATTCAACAATCCTATACATCATAATACCATCCATACCGCCATGACCAGAATCTTTAGTTTTTTCATTTAATCTTTTATATAAAGGATGGTCATACTTCTCGTATAATCTTTTTATCCCATCATCTTTTATCCATTGATGAGAACCATCAGTAAAATTTTCAAATCCACCATCAAAAGCAGCTCTAGTTGGCCCTCCAGCTAAAATTCCTTTGGTTCCTTGAATTAAATTAAGTCTTGTATAAGGTCTGGGACTAGTCTCATCCCACTGAACCATTATAGTTCTTCCTATATGAGTCTTTATAATAGATGTGTTTAAATCTCCATTTTGATAATTTAACTTATTCCATTTGTGATTCTCTTGAAAATTTTCATTAGCAAATTTTTTCCTACCCATTGCAGGAGAGGAGAAAGAAACTATTGTTTTAAAATTGTCTTCAGATCTAAGAAGGTTCATGTACTGAGATACAGGTCCTAAACCATGGGTTGGATAAAGGTTTCCTTTTCTCTTTTCATATTGTAATGTTCTCCACGAACCAGTACCTCTTTCTTCTTCAAACATTTGAAATCTAAGATCATGAATATAAGCAGCCTCAGCATGAAGAAGATCACCTAAATGTCCATTTCTTATTATATTCAAAAACATAAGCTCCTCTCTTCCATAGTTAACATTCTCCATCATCATACAATGCTTATTGTGTTTTTCGGAAGTATTTACTATTTCCCATAATTGTTTAACAGAAAGTGCCAAGGGTACCTCAACAAAAGCATGAGCATTATTTTTCATAGTCTCAATTGCCATTTCACCATGATTATTCCAGTTAGTTGAAATAAAAACTATATCAGGTTTAACTTCAATTAGCATGGTTTTCCATTTATTTTCTCCACCCCAATAGGTATTTATTTTGTCTACTGGTTTATTAAGTTTTTTTAGAATTTCCTTAGAAGCGTTAATATTATCTTCATATAAATCTGAAATTGCAACAACTTCAGTTCCAGGAAGTGATGCAAACAAATTTATATGCCCTTTACCTCTGTAGCCAACACCAATAAATGCTGCTTTAATATTTTTCAATTTAGGAGATGCAAAATCTCCCATATACTTTTGATTAGAGCTTCTTGATTTAAATGAATATAAACCAGGAGTTGAGGCAAAAGCAGCAGATAAAGAGGTGGTTTTGATAAACTTTCTGCGATCAAACTTAGACATAAGGTATATTTAGAGTATTAATTTACATGATTTTTTTATCTTTAAAATAACTTAAAGACTATTTCTATGAGTATGATACCTGACAATCAACATAAAGAGATTCCGGGAAATCCATCGACAGCAAAAAGTAGTGAACAAAAACTTAGAACTCATGCAAGAGAAGAATCTCTTAGAGTTTTAACAATGGATCAATGGAACTTTTGGATTGAAAATGGCTATGTAGTTATTAAAAATGCTGTGTCTAAAGAACAAGCAGAGAAAACTGCTGAATTTATATGGGAATTTGATGATAAAATCCCCAATGATCCAGAAACATGGTATTCAAAAGAAAGAGCAGAAATGGAGATGAAAGAGTTAGCTGGAACTGGTATGGTTGAAGTATACAATAATCAGTTTTTATGGGATAATCGTCAAACACAAAAAGTTTATGATTCATTCGTTGATATTTGGGGTACGGAGAAGTTATGGACAACAATAGATAGAGCTAATCTGAATTTTCCTATTAGACCTGGTTTTGAGTATAAGGGTTTTATTCATTGGGATTATGATCCAGAAACAAAACCTCAAAATATACAAGGGGTAATTGCGTTATCTGATCAAACAGATGAAAATATGGGTGGATTTCAATGTATTCCTTGGCTCTGTAAAAATTTTGATACCTGGAAATTAACACAACCTCCTGACAGAAATAAATTTCAACCAGACATTAAGGGACTAGAAGATAAAATAGTTAAAGTTTCTCTTGAAGCAGGAGATTTATTAATTTTTAATAGCTCTCAACCTCATGGTATTAGACCTAATAATTCAAAAGATAAAGTCAGAATTGCTCAATATGTATCCATGATGCCAGCACAAGAGAATGATAAAGAATTAGTAGAATGGAGAGTTAATTCATGGAAGAACAGAGTTGCACCTGAGGGATATGCATTTCCCGGAGATCCTAGATCTTGGGAGAAAACAAAATATAAAACAGCTGATTTATCAGAACTTGGAAAGAAAATACTTGGGCTGAATAAATGGTAAAGATCACTAAAGATTATTAATGAACTTAGACTTAAAAAATAAAAAGGTTTTTATATCTGGATCTACAAAGGGCATTGGCTTTGAGACAGCTAAAGTATTTATAGAAGAAGGAGCTTCAGTGATAATAAATGGGAGAACTAAAGATAGTGTTGAAGAAGCGATTAAAAAGTTAAATAATAAAAATGTTAGTGGGCTAATAGCAGACTTTCTTGATGAGTCTCAAGTAGATGAGCTCATTAACAAAATTCCTGAAGATGTAGATATTATTGTAAATAATGTTGGCATCTTTAGAGGTAAGGATTTTTACAGTGAAACAGATGATGATTGGAATGATCACTTTAAAGTTAATTTAATGAGTGGTGTGAAATTATCTAAATATTTTCTTCCAAAAATGATAGAAAAAAATTGGGGTAGAATTATCTTCATTTCATCAGAATGTTCAACTATAGTTCCAGGAGATCTATTAAGCTACAGCGTTTCTAAAGCTTCAGTAAGTATTTTTTCAAGTGGACTTGCTAAGCTAACTAAAGGTTCAAATGTTACAGTAAATACATTAGTTCCAGGCTCTACACTTTCTGAAGGATCTAAAATATTCCTTAAAGAATCAGCTCAAAGAGATAATAAGTCAATTGAAGATGTTCAGAAAAATTTCTTTAAAGAAGTTAGAGATTCTTCATTATTGGAAAGGTTTTTAGATGTAAGAGAAGTTGCAAATACTATAGTCTATTTTGCAAGTCCTTTATCTTCTGGAACTAATGGTGCTTCAATAAGAATTGACGGTGGTAGTATGGGAAGCATACTATAAAAAACCTTTCTATATTTCTAAAGAAAGGTTTTTCTAATATTTGAAAAGAATCTAATTAGTCAGTTGATTCGTTAGAAGCTAAAGATGAAAGTAATCCACCAGCATCGAAATAATCACCACCTGATACAATTAAGCCATCTTTAAAATCCCAAGTATGATAACTTATAAGTTCCCAACTTTTTCCAGTTTCAGTATGAGTGCCTGTCCATTTTCCATAAGATCTAACACTTCCATCTTGAAGACCAGTATCTGCTAAAACACCTGGAAGCCAGTTTACAGGAGTATAAACAACATTTTCCATAGCATCATGCCATCCTTTTAAGTATTCCCCAAAAGCTTCTTTACCTATTTGAGAAGAACCATGAAAAGCTGGTTGCCATTGCATGTCTTCATGAACTAGATCTAATTGAGCCTGAAGGTCTGCTTCAGTTCCCTGAAGTTCTAAAAAAGTTTTAGCTGATTCAACATTAGATGCAAAATCAGGATGTTGAACATTTGAACAAGAAAGCATAAGACCAAAAAGTCCAATTAATAATATTTTTTTCATAACGTTTATTTTGTTTTCATAAAGCTACTTTAATTTTCTAATTTATTATGGTCAATAGCCCATCTTTTAACTTTTTGAACTAAGCCAGGTGAAGAACCTACTAATTTAGCAGTTCTTCTAATACTTTCTCCACGTTTAAGATGTTTAAGGATGCTTATGTTCATCGGCTTTTCAAAAAAATCTTCAACAGAATCTAGCTGCCTACCGCCCACACCTTTGTATCTCCCAAGATCCTTAGCTTGTTGAATTCCAAATCTATGAGATTCTTTTCGGTTTTTATATTCCATGTTTGCAAGAGATCTAAATAGATTTAAGAATAGAATTGTATCTGGTTTGATTCTGCCATATTCATCCATAGTCTCTAATCTTTCAGCTTGAGATAATAAAGAAATATCATTATTTATAAAGAAGTCAATAGTGTTTAAAACATCAATTTGATTTCTTCCAAGAACAGAAATATTTGGAACAACAACTTTAGATATCTTCTTCTGATTGATTAAGGCAAAAACTAAAGAACCTTTTTCTCTTTTAGTAAATGGTATGACACTAGAGCAAAGATCCAAATAGACATTTTCTTTATTAAGAAATTTTTGAGCTTCGGAATTATCTGTTGTTTGAAAATAAGAAATAATCATGTACCAATTATTTATGTATTAAATATACGTTTTTATTTTACATAAAAATAAATATTTAATGATTTATAAGCAACTATATAGAATATTTATTATAAATTAATTATTAATTATATGATTAAATAATTATAATTTTAAATAAGAAAGTACACTTTATAAATAATACACTTAAATAAATTATAATAATTAAAAAGTGTTAAATTTGAATAAAAATAACAATGGGTGTAGGAGGAATATTTATAGGGACGTTGGCCTTAATTTTCGCAATAGTTATATTAATAGAAGTAAAGGAAAGATTTCTTTAGTCTAGATAAACAGTAATTGACTTTTTGACAGCTTCATCACAAGCTAATGCAATCTGAAGACTTTTATAGGCATCTTCCATATGTGAATTTAAGTCAATATCATCTATGATTGAATTGTAAAAGTACTCCTGCTCATAATCACATAAATCCTGATGGCTAGGGTCTTCATCATATACAACTTTTCTGTTAGGAGAAATGAATTTTTGATTTGAATCTAACTCTGAGCTATGTATCTTAAGACAGTTATTCTTAGTGTGATTTTCAAGATTATCAGAATCCTTAACAAAAGTATCATCGTCTGATACTATAGAAACTGAACCTTTAGGACCTATAACATCCTTAACAAAAAAGGCAGTTTCACTAATCATTGGTCCCCAACCTGCTTCATACCATCCCACAGATCCATCTTCAAACCTTATCTGAAGTTGACCATAGTTGTAATTATCTTCCGGTATTTCATCAGATAACCTAACACCTATAGCAGATACACTTAATGGTTTTGACTCAGTAATTTGACACATAACATCCAAATAATGAACACCACAGTCAACAATTGGACTTAAAGAAGCTAATAGGTTTTTGTGAACATCCCAAGTTTCACCAGAACTTTGCTGATTCAGATTCATTCTCATTGCAACTGGTTTTCCTAATTTTTTTGACTCGATAATAAACTTTTTCCATATTGGATGATGCCTAAGAATGTATCCCACTACAAGTTTCTTTCCATTCTCTATTGCTTTATTAATAATCTCTCTAGAACCTTTTAAGTTATCTGCAATTGGCTTTTCAAGAAAAATATGACAGTTATTTTCTAGGGCAAATAGTGAAATCTCCTTATGAGTATCAGGGTAAGTAGATATACATACTGCATCTGGCTTTGTATTAATTATCGCCTCTTTATAATCAGTAAATAATGTATAGTTTGATTTTAAAGAATGATTTAACTCATCCTTACTTTTACCTCTAGACACTAGACCAGATATATTAAAACCAGGATGATTGTGAAAAGCAGTTGCATGTGATGCGCCCATATTTCCGCACCCAATTACAAGAACAGATATTATTTTACTCATTTTTTAAATTTCTATAATTATAATTCAATCTTGTGTATTAACAAAATTTTTTCATATTTTAATAGATTAAATGAGAAACCTAATTCTTTCATTAATTATGCTTTTATCCTTTTCTGGCTCAATTTTCAGTCAGAATGAGGAAAATCCTTGGTTATTTGAACTTGGAATAAACTCTGTAAATGCTGAAGAATCTAATAAAAGTGGATATAAATTACCATCTTTAAGTTTATCAAGATATATATTTAATAATTTTTCTGTAGGAGTTAATTATTCTAAGAATGATATTGAAATTACAAATGAAGAATTATACTATTATTCATTAGATGGAATAATTAAATATAATATTCCTGGAGATTCTAAAATTCTTGGTATTGATGCTGATCCATACGTTTATGCTGGTTATGGTCTAGCTAATTTTGGGGAAGGTGATGTTAACTTTGGATCAAAAAATACTTCATATGGACCATCTTTAGGTATAGGAATTGATTTTCAAATTTCTAAAAATATTGCTCTTAATACTGGAATTAATTATAAATCTTTAGATGAAAAGAATGCATATAGTAATCTTCAACATGTAGTTGGAATAAAATTTAATTTTGGAAAAGGAGACTCTGACGGAGATGGTGTCCCTGATAAAAAAGATCATTGCCCTGATCATCCCGGATTAATTGAGCTAAATGGATGTCCTGACTCTGACGGAGATGGTATTCCAGATGAAAAAGATGAGTGTCCTAATATGTTTGGTTCTAGTTCTATGAATGGATGCCCTGATTCAGATGGAGATGGGTTTTCTGACATAAATGACCCTTGCCCACTAAAAGCAGGTCTTAATGGAGAAGCTTGTCCTGATTCAGATGGAGACGGCTTAAATGATAATACAGATAACTGTCCTAATGAAGCTGGTCCAAAATCAAACGGTGGTTGTAAGTTGGCTGATTTAGATAATGATGGTATTCCAAACGTTAATGACAAATGTCCTAATGAGGCAGGATCAAAAGAATTAAGCGGATGCCCTAAACTTCCTGGATCTCTATCAAATTTTTTAAATAATTATTCAGAATTTTTCTTTGATTTTGATAGTTATGAAATAGAAAATAGTCAAAGAATCAATATTACTAGCTTAAGTAAGATACTTATGAAATATGAGTATCTAAAAATTAATATTGACGGGCATGCATCATCTGAAGGAGAATCGGATTATAATATGTTATTGTCCAACAAAAGATCCATCAGCATAAAGAATTCTCTAATTCAAGACGGTATTAGTGATTCTAGGTTAAATGTAAAGGCCTTCGGAGAAAAACTACCAAACTATGCAGAAATGCCACTAAGTGAAAGAAAGAAAAACAGAAGAGTTATTCTTTCTGTTAATATGGATCTTTAAGAAATCTCCCAACCTTCCCTATATTCTCTTGTTAAGAATTGATTTGCTTGGTCCAAATTAGTAATCATCATTTTATTACTATCGTACATTAATTGTTTTTTACCAATAAACACATTACTTCTAGGAGATCGCTTAAGAAGACTACTTCTAATTGCAACATTTCCAAGTAAAACTACTTCAGATAATGGACCTGCAAAATCAAAATTTGAAGTAAGGTTTCTATGTTTATCACTTCCATATCCATCTTTAACTGCATCAATCCAATAGCTTTGATGGCCAAATTCTACTGAATTTATTTCAGATATTTTTCCTTTTTCAACAACTCCATCTTGTCCATTAATATATAATCTAGCATTGATTCCATAGTTATCACTCCAGATTATACCATTTTCTCCAACCATTAAAACTCCATTATCCCCTATATCCTCTTTATCAGTTATTAGGTCAGGATGAGAAGGACGGATACCACCATCCATCCATATCATTTTTACCTCTGAATCATTTAAATCTGAGGGTCTAAACTTATATGTAACATAAGAACTTGAAGGACATGCTTCTTCAATTACAGGAGACGGTGTAAAAGCCTTTGCATATGGTAAATTTGAAATACTTGCTTCAACACTAAATGGTTCAAATAGGCCTAATGCCTTAACAGGAACATCCATAATATGACATCCCATATCTCCTAAAGCACCAGTTCCGTAATTCCAAAATCCTCTCCAATCAAAAGCATGTAGACCAGGAGTATAGCCCTTATTTTCAGCAGGTCCAATCCATAAATCCCAATCCATTCCTTCTGGTTTTTGTGAAGGATCAGGACTCTTCATCGCTACACCTTGAGGCCAGACAGGTCTGTTTGTCCATGTATAAACTTTAGAAACCTTACCAATTCTACCATCTTTAATCCATTTTTGAATCAATACTTGTTCTGGGTTAGAAGCTCCTTGATTTCCCATTTGAGTAACAATTTTATTTTTTCTTGCTAATTGTGTTAGCATTCTAGCCTCTTTCACATTATGTGTTAATGGTTTTTGAACATATACATGTATACCCTTTTCCATTGCAACTTTGGTGATATTAGCATGAGTATGATCTGGAGTAGAAATTGTTACTCCATCAAGACTTTCTTTCTCAAACATTTCTCTGTAATCAGTATAAAATTTGGCATTAGGAAATTTTTCTGCAGCAACTTGAGCTCCATATGCATTTTGATGAACATCACATAATGCAACAACATTTTCTCTTCCTCCAACACTAGCATGAAGTATATCAGAATTTCCTTTACCATGTAAACCTATTCCTGCAATATTTAATCTATCACTTGGAGGAATAAATCCTGTACCACCTAAAACATGTCTAGGAACTATAAATAGTGACGAGGCAAGAGCTGAATTTTTAATAAATTTTCTTCTGGATTTGTTTGTTGAGGACATAGTTAAAATTTTTATTTAAATGAAGTTAATAAAAAAAATATAATAATTTTATTAAGTAATTAATTGTTTTCCTGAAACCACTTCTGAACTCTAAGTTTTGCATTTTCACTTATATCTAACCAAAAAAGATTAATATCCGCAAAATGATAACTTCTGATTGATCTTAAAAAAAACTTTCCTGGTATATCAGGAAGTGAAGACCAAACAATTCCATCAATTAGTTTAATATCTATATTTTTAGGAAGAATTTTTAAATCAATTGATAAAATACCCTTGTGAGATTCTTTTTTTGCTTGTCTAGAATCATCCCATGTTATAGGATTTGATGTCACCCCTCCTTTAAACCAGCTTTCATAATTATTATTTCTTGGGTATTTATTTAATTTAAAAGTATTCCACGAAACAAATCCACCAGTTTCATCAGGTGAATTCATAGGCATTATATTAATAAATTCATCTTGAGTCACTTTAATTCCAACAAGGTATGCAGCAATTAATTTTTTCTGAAGCTCCTTACCATCAATCAATTCTGATATGAGTCTTTTTGCATGAACAGTTCCCTGACTATGAGAGGCAATAATAAAGGGTTTATCTTCATTGAAGTTTTCTAGATAGTAAGTAAACGCGTCTTTTATATCATTATACGCCAGGTCAAGGGCCTTACCTCCATCTACTTTAAATTTTTCGTTAAAAACCCTAATATGAGCTTGTCTGTAAAAAGGAACATAAAGATTCCCAGCATCTATCCATGCAGATGCTTGATATTTTACCGGTCTATTAATTACATCAGCTCTAATTTCCTCATCCCAAATGTTTGAATTCCATTCTCTTTGATTTTTACCTTCTAATAAAGTAGGATATATAAAAAAGATGTCAGCTTCTTTTTTATTAGTGTAATTTTTAAATTGAAAAATTTCATCAGGAAAATTATCAGGCAAAACAGCCCAACTATCATTATTACTATAATCAGGTTTTACAATTTCTGGGCTCTTTTCAAAATCATATGTTTTATATGATATTTTACATCCAGTTATAAACCACAATAGAACATATATTTTTAATAAGTTTCTTTTAAACATATTTATTTTAAATTTGTTGAATGAAAAATTCCAAGACAAAAATAATTATATTTTTAATATTATTCGCATCTATCAGTTGTAATACTAATGAAGAAATAATTTCTATCAAAAAAACTATCAATCCAATTAACAACTCAGATCTTTCAGGAACTATAACGTTGACTCAAAAAAATGACTCAGTATTTCTTGAAGCTCATCTATTTGGACTTGATGCAGGGACTAAGGCTATTCATATTCATGAATTTGGAGACTGTTCCTCTAATGATGGACTTAGCACAGGTAGTCACTGGAATCCAACTGACACAAAACATAGCAAATGGGGAGATCCAACTGGGTTTCATCTTGGCGCTATTGGAAACTTCGAGGTAGATAATTCCGGTCATGGAATGGTGAATTTTAGTACAGATCTATGGTGTATAGGATGTGAAGAAAAGAATGATATTTTAGGAAAAGGGATAATCATTCACAATGGTGAGGATGACTATATTTCTCAACCTTCAGGAGCATCAGGCCCAAGAATAGGGTGTATGGAGATTAGTTACAACTAATTAATAGTTTTTTCTAACTCAGAAGTTATTTCATCAATAGAGTTTTCATGAAAGTTTCTTCTGATAGGTTTACATATTTCCATAGAAAATGTTTTCTTTCTATTTATTATTTTTAATCCATTTCTTTGAAATACGTCATTAAACCCTAAGAGTTTAATTGGAACTATAAGAGGAGAATTATTTTTAATAATGTGAGCTGTTCCTCTTCTTACAGGTTTAGAACTATCAGTTGTTCCTCTTGGAAAGGTAATTACCCAGCCATCCTTAAGAGCTAATTTAATTTTATTCGGATCTTCAGATCTAACTTCTCTAGAAACAGATTCACCAGAGTATCTCCAACTTCTTTGAATTAAAATTGCGCCCGCATATGTTAGAAGTTTAGTTATAAAAGATTTTCCCATAGTTTCCAAAGATGCTATATAATAAAGATTAGTTTTTGGATTAATAAGGTAACCAGGTCTTTTAACAGTGTCAATTCTTCCTTTTACCGATGAATTAAAGACATGTATCATGGCTATTACATCATAAAAATAGGTTTGGTGATTACTTACAAATAATACATTATTATCGGGAAGATTAATAAGATTTTCTGAACCTATTATTTCAAATTTATTGCTTCTAAAAGTTCTATGAGTAATTAGGCCAACAGTTGCTATTATAAATCTTTTAAGAAAGATTGTCTGACCAAAAATATTTTTTTTCAAACTTTAATATTATAAATCAAATATAAAAACATAAACGTTAATAGTATTTAACATTTATTTAAAATTTAATAAGAATATTTTATTTAGTTTTGATTAATAATAAATAAAATTTATAATGACTATAACTCAATTAAAGTACACTTTAGCTGTAGCAGAGAATGGAAACTTTACCACTGCTTCTGACAAATGTTTTGTTACTCAGCCTACACTTAGTATGCAAGTTCAAAAATTAGAAGAAGAATTAGGTGTAATAATTTTTAATAGATCAACTAAACCATTGCAAGTAACTGAAATTGGGGAAAAAGTTCTATCACAAGCTAGAAAAATTGTTGAAGAATCTTTAAGAATGGATGATGTAATCTCAGAAGAAAAAGGTATTATTGGTGGTACTCTCAAAGTAGGTATAATTCCCACTGTAAGTTCGACTTTACTACCTCTGTTTTTAAATATTTTTACAAAAAAGCATAAAAATGTAAATTTAAAAATTGAAGAATTTAATACTGAGACACTAAGTCAAAAATTAGAGGATAACACTATAGATTGTGCAATTGCTGCAACTCCATTAAATAATGATAAAATAATTGAAAGGCCTCTTTATTATGAGCCGTTTGTAGCTTACGTTCCTGAACACCATTTTTTATCAGGGAATAAAATGCTAAACATCAATGATTTATCAAATGGAGATTTATTAATTCTTAAAGATGGTCATTGTTTTAGAAACCAAGTATTAAATCTATGTTCACTTGAAGATTTGAATAAACAATATGAATTGAAAAGTGGAAGTTTTGAAACATTAATTAACCTTTCAAATAATGGGCCGTGGATGACAATTATTCCATACTTACATTCTAATAATTTATCACAAAAAAATCTTCAAAATATAATACCTTTTGAAGATCCAGCTCCAGCCAGAGAAATAAGTATGATATATTCAAAGAGTCAACTAAAACTTCCTGTTATAAATGCGTTAATGTCAAATATTTCATCTGTTATTAGAGGCCAGATAAAATATAATGACATAAAAATCATGTCACCAGTTTCTACATAATAATTTCACAACTAATTTTATTTGGCTAGAAACTATTTAAGCTTATATTTGCAACTCATTTTTCGGGGTGTAGCGTAGCCCGGTTATCGCGCCGCGTTTGGGACGCGGAGGTCGCAGGTTCGAATCCTGCCACCCCGACAAATTGAATTTTACTTATCTTTCAAGAACACTTAAACGTGTCATTATAACTTTTTTAGCTTTATCGTATATTTAACTAATGACAGTTGAAAAAAAATTAATTTCAAAAAAGAAACCATTCTATCCAATTTCAAAAAAACTTGAAAACTTTTTGAAACATCACGATAGATGGATAAATGATGTTATTTCCTATGATGATTTATTGAGATATACTGATTCTATAAATATTTATGATAAAAATGATAAGGACACACTGTGGGTAAGATTAATTTATAATGAGAGTGAACGAAATGAAATTGATGAAAATCTTAAAATAACATATACATTGCTTCACTCAGATGGAAATACTACTTCAATTCCATATTTGAACATAGACGCAGTAGATTATTGCACATTTGGAAACTCTAAGCCATTTAGAATAAAAATTAGAAATATTTTAAATGATAACTTCACATACTTTTATGTAAAAAAAACTGATGCTTCAAGAATCTATGGAATTGAATTTGAACATATGTTATCACCAAGAAATCTTAATTTTTTAGTTAATAGGTCATCTTTGATTGAAGAACATATAGCAGGAATTCCAGGTGACGTATTTATCAAAGAGTATTTACCTAAATGCTCTGAATATCAAAAATCTCAGATAGCTAAAGAATATGTAAAATTCAATGAAAGGTGTATGATTAGGCTTCTTGGAGATATGAGATCATATAATTACGTTGTAATACCAATTCATGACTTTGATCAAGTAATTTATAAAATAAGGGCAATTGATTTTGATCAACAATCATATGAGGGAAAATTTTCAGTATATAGACCTCAATTTTTTAAAGAGAATAAGCCAATGATGGATGTTGTTCGAAAAAAATTAAAAACAGATTCTATTATTCAATATAAAATTGAAGAAAGATCAACAATTTCAAAAAGGTTAATAATTGCAGATGAAAGAATGAAACTTTTAGTTAATATCATGAAGCAAGACACAATTAGCTCAACAGAAAATATTGACAATTTGAAAAAAGAAATATTTAAATTCACAAAAGAAGAATCCTTTATTAAATCAAAATCAATGGGAGAATTAATGGAGCAATCCTTAGAATATCTCAAAAGAAATTATCAGAATGTCAGTTTAATTGACTTGATTTAAAAAAAACTTCATTGAGTGATTATTTTATTTTAAATTCGAGTTAATTATGAAAAAAACTAATCTATTTTTTACACTAGTATTATTTAACATCTCTTTTGCATGTTCTCAAATTGAAAACTATCCTCCAATTGAAGATTTTGATGAAAATTTATATAGCATTAAAAAGGTTATTGATGGCATAGAGATTCCCTGGGGATTAAGCTTTACAAGCAATAATTCTTTTTTAGTAACTGATAAAAAGGGAATTATGTATCATGTATCAGAAGGAAAAAAAGATATTGTTGATGGTGTTCCAGAAATAATTTTATCAAGACAAGGTGGATTACTAGATGTTGCTGTAGATTCAAATTTTGTCTTAAATAATAAAATTTATTTTACTGCTTCTGTAAGTTTATCAGGGTCAGGATCAAATACCGCAATCTATTCAGCCAATTTTTCAAACAATAAACTTTCAAATCTAAAACTTTTATATAAAGCTTCTCCTGACTCGAATGAAGAACGACATTATGGTGGTAGTTTATTAGTAACAAATGAGTATGTCTTCTTCACAATTGGTGATAGAGGTAACAGAGATATTAATCCACAGAATGTTTCATTGGATGGGGGGAAAGTTTATAGATTAAATAAAGATGGCTCAATACCAGAGTCTAATCCATTTAACAATACAATTGATGCAAAAAAAGCAATTTGGAGTTATGGACACAGAAATCCTCAAGGAATCATTAGAGGTCTAAATGAAGAAGAGATATGGGTTCACGAGCATGGACCCAGAGGAGGTGATGAGATAAACATAATAAAAAACCCTATTGAAGGTGAGGATGTATTAAAGGAAAGGAATTATGGTTGGCCTAAAGCTACTTATGGAATTAATTATAGTGGAAGTGAAATAACTAAATATCAAAAAATGGATGATGTTATAGATCCATTTTATTATTGGACTCCATCAATTGCTCCATCTGGTATGGCTCGTATTAATTCAGATATATACCCAGAGTGGAAAAATAGTATTCTAGTTGGATCACTTAAATTTCTATATTTAGAAAGATTAGAGTTTGATAAAAATGGTATAACCAAAAGAGAGAAACTTTTCCCTGGGATCGGAAGAGTTAGAGATGTAAACATAGGACCTGATGGGTATGTTTACATTAGCGTTGAAGCAATAGGTATTTTTAAAATTTTACGAAAATAAGTTTAATGAATAAATTTTTAAAAAATTTAAAGTCCTTAATTAATAAAAGTTATTTTACCTATTTAATAATTTCAATTGCATTTTTAATCTGGATGACCTTTTTAGATTCTAATTCACTTTTAATTCACGATGAATTAAATCAAGAAATAAAAAAACTTAAAAATAGAAAAGATGCACTAACTAATGAGATAAATAAAGATCAGAAACTTATTGAAAAACTTCAAAATATAGATAGCTTAGAACACTATGGAAGAGAAAACTATAATTTAAAGAAAGATAATGAAGACATATTTATAGTTGAATATGAATCTGATAAAGAATAATTAATGGGAAAAGTAATTTCAATAGCTAATCAAAAGGGAGGTGTAGGTAAAACTACTACATGTGTAAATTTAGCTGCTTCAATTGGAGTACTTGAAAAAAGAGTTCTAATAATTGATGCAGATCCCCAGGCTAATGCTTCTTCAGGATTAGGCTTTGACCCAAATGATAAAAATTTATCAATATATCAAGTACTTTCTGGATCTTTAAATATTTCTGATGCAATTAAAAAAACAGAGTCTCCTAATCTTGATATAATTCAATCTAGTATTGATCTTGTTGGAATTGAGATTGAATTAGTTGAAGAAAAAAACAGAGAGTATAAACTAAAAGAAAAGATTAACGAAATTAAAGACCTATATGATTTTATATTCATTGATTGCGCTCCTTCATTAGGTCTAATAACACTTAATGCTCTAACAGGTTCTGACTCTGTTTTAATTCCAATTCAATGCGAATACTTTGCTCTAGAAGGTCTAGGAAAATTACTGAATACAATTAAAAGTGTTCAAAAAATACATAACAAAGAACTTGATATAGAAGGGATATTATTAACAATGTTTGATTCTAGGCTAAGGCTTTCAAATCAAGTTGTTGAAGAAGTCAAAAAACACTTTGGTGATATTGTATTTAATACAATTATTCAACGAAATATAAAATTAGGCGAAGCTCCTGGTTTTGGAAAAGATATTATAACTTATGATGTAACATCAAAAGGAACAAAAAATTATCTATCCCTTGCAAATGAGGTAATTAAAAAAAACAAAGATGTCTAATAAAAAACAAAAAAAAGTACTTGGAAGAGGATTAGATGCTTTATTAAATAGTTCAGATAATACAAAGTTTAAAAAAGAAACTCAGAGTACTCCAAGTTCTCTAGAAGTTGATTTAAACAAAATTCAGGTTAATCCAAATCAACCAAGAACAAATTTTGATACTACTGAGATTAAAAACTTAACTATTTCTATTAAAGATCTTGGTGTTATTCAACCTATTACAGTTAGAGAAATTGATTCTAAAAATTATGAAATAATTTCTGGAGAAAGAAGGTTTAGAGCTTCAAAACTAGCTGGACTTAATTCAATTCCTTGCTACATAAAGGGAGTTGATAATGAAACTGATATTTTAAAAATGTCTTTAGTTGAAAATGTTCAGAGGGTAGATCTAGATCCTATTGAAATTGGGCTAACATATGAAAGACTAATAAATGATCATAACCTAAATATTGATTCTATATCAAGAATTGTAGGTAAAGAAAGATCAACAATTTCAAATTATATAAGACTTTTAAAGCTTGACCCTATCATTCAATCTGGTATTAGAGATGGTTTTTTATCAATGGGTCACGGGAGAGCATTAATTAATATTGATGATAAAAAACTTCAACTTGAAATCTATGAGCAAATAATATCCTCTAAGCTTTCTGTTAGACAAACAGAAAAAATTGTCCGAGGAAACAAAAGAACAAATACATCTTCTACTAGTTCTGATGTTTCTAAAATCTATATTGATGCGACTAATAAATTTGAAAAACTATTTAATTCTAAGGTTAGATTAAAGGAAAACTCAGAAGGTAAAGTGTCACTAACAGCTACTTTTAAAAGCATCAATGAGTTGTATTTAATTTTAAAAAAATTATCCAATTGAAAAATTTATTTTTTTTTATACTATTTTGTTTTTCAACTAATATATATGCTCAATCTGAAATTGATTCAATTTATATTAGTCCAAGAAAACAGAAATTAATCAACGACCCCTTAACTCCTTCAAAGGCTGCATTTTATTCATCTGTTATACCTGGACTAGGACAAGTGTATACAAGAAGGTATTGGATGATCCCTATTGTTTATGGCGGATTAGGGGCCTCAGCTTATTATTATAATTTTAATAATAAAGAAATGAATAAGTATAGGACTGCTTATAAAAGAAGACTAGCTGGATATTTTGATGATGAATATATTGATATAATACCTGAAAACGAGAAATTATTAGAGGGCATGAAATTTCATAGAAGATACAAAGATTTTTCATTCATATTCTTAGTTGGAACTTATGTTTTGAATATAATAGACGCTAATGTCGGAGCACACTTACTACAATTTAATGTTAGTGAAGACCTGTCTTTTAGTCCTTATATTGAAAATGATTATTTTGATTTTTCACAAAGTGCTGGAATTAAATTTAAAATTAACTTAGATTAATATGAACTTAAACGAATGGTTCTTGTTGTTCCTTTCATTCAACTTAATAATATTTGGGGGATCTTATAAGTTATTTAAGTTAGCTGGAGTAGAAGGGTGGAAATCGTTAATTCCCATTTATAATATTGTAAAACATTTAGATATAATTAATAGACCTAGATGGTGGGCTTTCCTTGTATTTATTCCAGTAATTAATCTACTTATGATTCCAGTAATTTGGGTAGAATTTATAAAAAAATTCAACCATAATTCTAAGTTAGATAGGCTTTTAGTAATCTTTACACTTGGTTTTTACATCTATTATATTAGTTACTTAAGTAGTAAAAAAAAATATATAGGTAAAATTTCTTTTTCAAATTTTGAAAAATCAATTGGTTCATTTATTTGGGCAATTGTTTTTGCAACTATTGTTCATAATTACATATTACAACCCTTTGTAATTCCAACTGGATCATTAGAAAAAACATTAAGAGTAGGAGATTTTTTATTAGTTAGTAAATTCCATTATGGTGCTAGAATTCCATCTACAGTTCTCTCTTTTCCTATGGTTCATGATACAATTCCAATAATTAAATCAAGATCATATCTTAATAAACCTCAACTACCATATCTAAGAATACCTGGATTTCAAGAGATTAAAAATAATGATATCGTAGTTTTTAATTGGCCAGCAGACACCGTTAGAAAATTCTTTGTAAAAGAAAAGGGCGTAATAAAACCTAGAGATAAAAAATCTAATTATGTAAAAAGAGCAATCGGTATTCCTGGAGATACTCTAGAAATAAAAGATGGTGTAATTTATTTAAATGGAATAGAAAATATTCTACCTGATAGAGCAAAACCATTATTTACATATTTAATCAAATCAAATAAAGGAGTTTCTTCTAGTAAGTTAATTAACCTAGAAATAGATGGCTTTATAAGGAAGTTTATTATAAATAATCTGTCAAATGATTCTTATATAGAAATTTCAAAATACATTTTAAATATCTCAAATACTAAAGAAAACGAATATGTAGTTTATACTTATGATAAAGGAATTCCCATTGGTATAGTTAGAGAGTATGGACTAGACATACGTGAAATAATTGATAATAAAAAAGAACTCAACTTAACTTACGTCGATGCTATTAAAATTAAAAATTCAAATGAATTTGATACAATCTATCGACTCACAGAAAAAATAAATGTTTCAAACTCAAATTTTTTTCCTAATAATAAACGATTTACATGGAATAATGATCAATTAGGACCACTGTATATTCCAAGAGCAGGAGATAAAATAGATTTAACTATTAGTTCGCTTCCTTTATACAAAAAGATTATAACTGATTATGAATATAATGAATTAAGTATTGTAGAAGGTGATATTTTAATTAATGGTAAAGTTGAACAAGAATATATATTTAAGCAAAATTACTATTGGATGATGGGAGATAATAGATATAATTCTGAAGACTCAAGAGTATGGGGGTTTGTACCATTTGATCATGTACTAGGTAAACCAGTTTTTATTTGGATGAGTATAGATGGATTATTTAGTGGTATAGAAAACTGGAATTTTAGATGGGATAGAGTATTTACTACAATAGGCTTTGACGGAAAAGCTAGATCATACTTACCTCATTTTATATTCTTTATTATTATTTGGCAAATATTTAATTATATAAAGAAAAGAAGAAAAAGTAATTAATTCTTATCTGATTGTTTAAAAAGGATTTCCTTTTCATTTTTTGTTAAGCTTTCATAACCTGACTTACTTATTTTATCGAGTATATTATCAATTAATTTTTGATCATTTTTATTGTTATTTGATTTAATCCAAAACCTATTTAAAAATTTGGCAAAAAAATCAAAGGATGAAGTAGAAGAATTAAAATTATTGGCATAATAAAATCCATAAAAAGCTCCCCCTAAATGGGCAATATTTCCACCTGAATTACTGAAAGGTATTTGAATTAAACTCATTAAAACATAAAAAAAGCCAACATACTTTAGCTTAGTATTGAAGAAAATTAAATTTATTGAAGTGTTTGGTAAATACGCACATACAAAAATTAATAAAGAATAAACTGCTGCAGATGAACCAATTAAAGGATTGAATGAATCTTTAAAAGCAGGGAAAATATTGTATGACAAAATGAATAAAAGACCCCCAGCTATAGCTCCACAAAAATATATTTGGAGGAACTGTTTGTTAGTAAGAAAAGTTAAAAAATAGTCAGAAACCATATATAAAATTAACATATTCCAAAAAATGTGAAAAAAATCAAGGTGGAAAAATGAGTATGTAACTATAGTCCATGGACTCATTAAAACCTGATTAAACTCAGGATGGAGATCAAAATATTTCACTATACTTATTTGGTTAAAATCAAATAAAAAAAGAAAAGTATTAGATACGAGAGGCAATAAGAAAATTATAATATTTATAATTATAATCTTTTTAAATATTTGTTGATTTATAAAATATTTATATCCTAATTCCATCTTTTATTATTAA
>Ga0115001_10000264_pt1 | contig 37621 bp, 40 predicted proteins | sample ArcticOcean_MG_C_12_FD_89869 | JGI IMG/M metagenome (GOLD analysis project Ga0115001, IMG submission 89869) | Marine microbial communities from western Arctic Ocean - ArcticOcean_MG_CB8_130 | ecosystem: Environmental > Aquatic > Marine > Oceanic | place: Arctic Ocean: Canada Basin | collected... | reverse complement strand
GCCTTAGAACAGGCAGGCCAAGGCAAGAATGTGGCGCTGGTTTGTTCTGGCGATGCGGGCATCTATGCCATGGGCGCCTTGGTTTTTGAACTTTTGGACCGCGCGCCGGATCAAATGGGTGTCAGCGATGCCGCCCGCCGGGTGGACGTTGTCTGTTCGCCGGGTGTGTCTGCCTTGCAAGGGGCCGCAGCCCGGGCTGGGGCCCCTTTGGGCCATGATTTTTGTACGATTTCTCTGTCTGATCTGCTGACTCCGCGCGATGATATTTTGCGGCGGCTAAAAGCGGCAGGCGAAGGCGATTTTGTGATCGCCTTTTACAATCCAGTATCGAAAACCCGCCGGACATTGTTGGCCGAAGCTCGTGATATTTTGTTGAAACATCGCCCTGAAGATACGCCGGTGATGCTGGCTAGCTCATTGGGTCGGCCTGAAGAGCATATCCAGTACCGCAGGCTTGCTGATTTGCAGGTGGATGAGGTGGATATGCTAACTGTGGTTCTGGTGGGATCGTCTAACTCACGTTTGGCGCAATTAGGTGAAGGTCCCCGCATGTTTACGCCGCGTGGCTATGCACGCAAAATGGATGGTGATTTAGCCTGTGGCACTCAAAGGAAAGATTCATGACTGTATATTTCGTAGGTGCCGGCCCTGGTGATCCTGAACTTCTTACACTCAAAGCTGCACGTATCATTGGACAATGCTCTGTTTGTCTGTATGCGGGCTCTTTAGTGCCCGTAGAGGTTGTGGGCTGCGCGCCAAAGGATGCACGGGTTGTCGATACTGCTCCGATGACGCTTGATGAGACACATACTGAGATCTTGGCGGCACATGCTAAAGGTCAAGATGTGGCGCGGGTGCATTCGGGGGATCCGTCTCTCTATGGAGCGATCGCTGAGCAAATTCGCCGTTTGCGCGCTGATGATATAGATTATGAGATCATCCCCGGCGTTCCGGCCTATACCGCTGTGGCCGCCGCCTTGGGGCAAGAGCTGACCATTCCTGAGATTGCTCAGTCTATCATTTTAACGCGTATGTCGATGAAATCAACCTCCATGCCAGCTGGTGAAACCCTCGAAAATTTTGCCATATCAGGTGCGACCCTCGCCATCCATCTTGCGATTCGCAATATGCGCGAAATTGAACGAGTTTTGATCCCGCATTATGGTGCTAATTGCCCAGTGGTGGTAGCGTATCGCGCGAGCTGGCCTGATCAGATTATCATTCGTGGTACTTTAAGTAACATTCGCAAAAAAGTTAGGGATGCCAAGATCACCCGTACAGCTCTTATTTTATTGGGCCCAGCTTTAAAAGAGCAGCAAGATTTTGTGGATTCTGCGCTATATCACCCGGATATGGAGCATGTGTTGCGAAACCGCAAAACATCTGCGCCGCAGGAAGCGTAACTTAAAATACAGTATTTGAATAGTTCTCTTGACCGACCTGCTAAACCCGCGCAAGCTACAGGGGGGGAATTGCCATGACTACATTTTTGCCAAAAGAAGTGGCGGATGGGCTAGAAGCTGCACGCAAACAGGCCCTTCACAAGAAAAGCCGCCTGCGGGTGCAGGCCGGATCCGAAGCGCTGACAGTGCTTAAGTACTGGGCCGGTGGATTTTCCGTTGATTTAGCAGATGCGCCACAATTGCGTGGGCTGGTTGATATTTATGATGGTAGCATTCACATGTATCAATGTCTGATTGTGGCTTCGGAAGAAGAGGGTAGTGAAATGCGATATGAATTCAAGCGTAACACACGCGCCGTTCAAAGCGCGCCGCTGGATTTCGAACGTTCTGAAAATGCACCTGTGGCTTTGATTGGGCTCAGCTAGGGCTTTTGCTTATTGTAGATCAGCGAAAGCCGCCTGCATATTGGCTACGGCGCGTTCAACATTTGCGCGAGTGGTGCCAATGTTGAATCGTAAGAATTTTTCACCACCAGTCCCAAATGTTGGGCCGTGATTAGCTGCAATTTTAGCCTGTTGCTGCACTCGGCTGATAACTTCATCTAGCATCATGCCAGTACCTGAGAAATCGACCCAAGCTAGATAGGTGGAGTCTAAATTCATCGATTCCACGCCAGGGATTGCATTGATACCTGCATCAAATATTTGGCGATTTCCATCTATATAGCGCACTAATTCATCCACCCATTGCGCGCCCTTTGGCGAATAGGCGGCGGTGACCATATGGAGACCGAAGGAATTAGCTGACAGTCCAAGCCCCTGCATCCGTTTGGCAAAACGCGCTCGTAGTTCTGGGTCTCCAATAATTACATTTCCCGAATGACAGCCGGCTATATTGAAAGTTTTAGTGCTCGCTGTCATCATAACTAATCTGTCTGAGATACCCTCGATTAGCGCCATGGGCGTGTGCTTCACCCCAAAAGTTAGATCATGGTGGATCTCATCGCTTACCAAAATTAGGTTATGGCGTTTGGCAAAAGCGGCGATTTCCTCCAATTCAGCGCGGCTCCAAACCCGTCCACCTGGATTATGTGGTGAGCAGAGGATCACCATCCGCGCATGAGCGGGTAGGGCCTCATCATAGGCGTTAAAATCCATTTCATAGCGACCATTATGGTTGACCAAGGGCAGTTCAATTATCTCACGGTCATTGGCGCGGATGACTTTGGCAAAGGCGTGATAGACTGGGGTGAACAACACTACGCCATCGCCGGGGGCGGTGAATGTATCCACGCACATTGCTGTACCATTGACCAGGCCATGGGTGGTGAATATGCCACCGCGCGGCACATCCCAGCCATGGCGGTTCTTCATCCACCACTGAATGGCATCCAAATAGAGGCTATCATTGCCAAAATAGCCGTAAACTCCGTGGTGGTTCACTTCGTTCAATTTATCTTGCACGGACTGTGGTGGGCGAAAATCCATATCTGCCACCCACATAGGAATGCCATCTTCGGCGGAAACACCATAGAGTGGCTCCATCATATCCCATTTGGAAGAATGTGTGTTGCGGCGTTCGATATTTTCGTCAAAGTTCATAGTGTTTCCTAAATCTAATTGGCGGTAGTGTTATCTTGGGGTGGCGAAGGATCAAGAGAGAAATGGCGTATTCGACCTTAAACGCGTAAAAGATACCAAGAAACCTTTCCTTAGGAATTGCGCTGTGGCGCAGGTTTGAATATCAGGTAAGCCATGACATTACGCCCCATATTGATCCATCCGGATCCACGCTTGAAAAAGATAGCGGCCTCTGTAACTTCGGTTACGGGCACAATAGCGCGTTTAGCCGATGATATGCTTGAAACTATGTATGATGCGCCGGGTATTGGCCTCGCTGCACCACAGGTTGGCGTGATGAGCCGCATGTTTGTGATGGATTGCGTGAAAGAGGAGGGCGATGCCCCGCAACCCATGGTCATTATGAACCCTGACGTTCTTTGGCTATCTGAAGATTTAAGTACGTATGAAGAAGGCTGCCTGTCGATTCCGGAACAATTCGGTGATGTGGAACGGCCTGCGTCGATTGAGATGCAATGGCTTGGCCTCGACGGCCAAACCCATCAGCAGCGGTTTAATGGGCTGTGGGCCACCTGCGTCCAGCATGAGTTGGATCATTTAAATGGTAAGTTATTCATTGATTACCTGAAGCCAATGCGTCGTCAGATGATTACCCGTAAAATGGCAAAACTGAAACGTGAGCAGGCCCGACCATGAGTCACAGAATTGTACCTTGGCCCAACCCTTGTTTAAAGGCCAAAGCTGAGCCTATCGTTAAAATCACGACGGAGATCACCCAGATCTGGCAAGATATGATTGTGGTTATGGAGGCGATGCCTGGCGTTGGCCTGTCCGCCCCGCAGCTTGGCATTGGCCTGCGTTTGGCCGTGGTGGATGCCTCCTCGGCGCGTGGTCAGGTGCTGCGCATGGCCAACCCTGAAATTCTACATGTCTCTGCTAAACTTGAGGTGGGTGAAGAGGCCAGCCCAAATCTGCCGCGTGTATCGGCCCAGATCAAACGCCCGCGCGGTGTCACGGTCCGCTATATGGATGAGACCGGCGCCATGCTGGAAAAGGATCTGGTTGGGCTTTGGGCTCGCTCGCTGCAACATCAAGTGGACCATCTAAATGGGCGGATGTATTTTGATAATCTGTCGAATCTCAAGCGCGATATGCTGATTAAAAAGGCCCGCAAGCTGTGCGCGTAGTGTTTATGGGCACGCCGGAGTTTTCCGTCACCGCCCTCGAGGCTTTGGCTGCAGCAGGCCATGAGATTGTGGCGGTTTATAGCCAGCCCCCCCGTAAGTCAGGTCGGGGCCAAAAACTGCGGCCATCGCCTGTGCATCAGTTGGCTCAGACGAGCGGCTGGCCTATCTTCACCCCGGTAAACTTTTGCGATCCCGCAGATGTGGTGGCTTTCGCAGGCCATGACGCTGATATCGCCGTTGTGGTTGCCTATGGGTTGATCTTACCGCAAGCGCTTTTGGATCTGCCCAAACTTGGATGTTTAAACATTCACGCCAGCCTATTGCCGCGCTGGCGTGGGGCCGCACCTATTCACCGCGCAATTATGGCTGGAGATCAAAAGACTGGTGTGTGTATCATGCAGATGGATTCAGGTCTGGACACTGGCCCGGTGCGTGTTCGGCGCAGCTTAGAGATAGGTGTCACTGAAACCACTACACAGTTACACGACCGATTGGCTGTGATGGGTGCCGAGTCTGTTGTGGATGTTTTGGCAGATCTTGCCGGCCATGCCTGCGTGCCTCAGATTGAAGACGGTCTAAGCTATGCCACTAAAATCCAAAAATCAGAAGCTCGAATCGATTGGAACCGCTCTGCTGTTGAGATCGACCGTCAAATCCGTGGTCTGTCGCCCTTCCCGGGTGCTTGGTGTGTGATGAACGAGCAACGGGTAAAGGTTCTCGCCTCTTGCCTGTCGGACGGCACAGGCGCACCTGGGCAGGTGCTGCAAGCCAGTGAAATAGCCTGTGGTAATGGTTCCGTTATTCTAACAACTCTGCAACCTGCCGGCAAAACAGCCCAAACCGCTGAAGTGTTTTTTCAGAGCCACAGCCTACCTGCGCGGTTGGAATAGATCGCCTTTTGCCTGAGCAAATGACTTACTGATCACGCCCAGCGGATCAAGCCAACGATGGCGGAGGCGGCGTAGAAGGTTTGAAGCAGTAAAAACGTCCATCGGTGGTCTATGATGGCCCAGGCGGCGAACAGGCTGGCTGAGATAAATAGCAAGGCGAAGCCGAGATTTTCGTTGCCAGTATTGCTTGCTATCAACAAGGCATAGATCATGGCCAGCACTGAGCCTAAGATTTCAAATATCGAGGTGAGCTTTCGGTTGTCCATGGTTTCGCCCCCAGTTCAATAAGACTTTACTCTTTGAAAGGCGCCATTCCGGCGCGGGCCAGTTCGTCGGCCAGTTCGTTTTCGGGGTGGCCTGCATGGCCTTTGACCCATTCCCACTTGACTTCATGTTGAGCTTGGGCCAGATCGAGTTGTTTCCAAAGGTCCTCATTTTTCACTGGTTTTTTTGCAGCTGTTTTCCAACCGTTTTTCTTCCAGCCAAAAATCCATTTGGTTACGCCATCTTTGACGTAGACACTATCGGTTACCACGGTAATGATTGAGCGCCGTGAGAGGGCTTCCAGCGCCGAGATCGCGGCCATCAACTCCATACGATTGTTAGTAGTTTCCTGAGCGCCACCTTTCAGTTCGCGCTGTTTGGTCACTTTCATCTCGTATTTAGCCTGTAGAACCACGCCCCAGCCGCCTGGGCCTGGATTGCCACTGCACGCGCCGTCTGTATAGGCGATTAAGCTATGCATGTGCGGTCACCATGATGAAGGGTTCCACATCTCCCGCAAGCCCAAGCTCTTTGCCTTCCCGTTGGTAGGTGATTGTAAAGCCTGCATGGTTGAGGACATCTGCAAGTTCCCCGGCGGAATAATAGGTGTAAAAACGCCCTAAGGCATCACGCTTTTCGCCGGTTCCAAGCTTCATGCCAAGGTGTAGAACACCCCCCGTATGTAGTGCTGTGTGACAGGCTTGGATATGGTTTGAGAAGTTGTAGCGGGTGGCGTGTAGTAATGAAAAGTTGGCATAGATACCGTGATAAGTTGCGGAGGCTGGTAGAGCGTCGAATGTGGCGCGCCTTGCTGTTACACCCAAGTGCTGAGCCGCTGCGGCAACCATCTCGGCGCTGCCATCAGTGGCGTCGACTTGAAGGCCTTGGCGGGCCATTTCAGCGGCTGCTAGCCCTGGTCCGCAGCCCAAATCTAACACGCTTCCACCTTTAGGGATGGCGCTGATAAATGCCAGTAGGGATTTATTGGGTGGGGCTTGTGTAAGGCGCAAATAATCTTCAATTTTCTCGTCGTATACAGCAAGAGTTTGAGTGTCGGTCATGAGATAGAGCTTTGCTGTTGGGGTATAAAACCCGTTACGTTTAAACTTAGAAAAATATTATAATTTGTATTTTCATCCTACATCGCGCAAAATGCGAGGCACTTTGAAGCTGACATTTTCTTGCGTCGTCTCCACCGTTTGGACTATTACCTCATAGTGCTCCGAAAACGCATCTACTACCTCTTGGATCAAAACATCTGGTGCGGAGGCGCCGGCGGTGATGCCTACGCTTTTGATCCCATGTAGCGCGCGCCAATCAATATCTGTTGCCCGTTGTACCAATTGGGCATAGCTGCATCCAGCTCTTGAAGCCACTTCAACCAGCCGTTTGGAGTTTGAAGAATTGGGAGCGCCTACCACCAGCAATGCGTCGGATAGCGGTGCGATTGCTTTGACTGCTTCTTGCCGATTGGTTGTAGCGTAGCAGATGTCTTCTTTGTGAGGACCAATGATTTTTGGAAAACGGTTTTGCAGTGCGGCTACTATTCCAGCTGTGTCATCCACAGACAGAGTGGTTTGCGTGATATAAGCTAGCTGTCCCGCATCCCGCACCTTTATTAGGGCTACATCAGCTTCGGTTTCCACCAAAAGCACCTCGCCTTCGGGTAATTGCCCCATGGTGCCAACTGTTTCGGGATGGCCGTCATGGCCAATCATAATCATTTGTAGGCCATTTTGGTTATGACGGTCTGCTTCTATATGGACCTTACTCACCAGTGGGCAGGTGGCGTCCACAAAGATCATGTTGCGTGCTTGAGCGGCATTGGGTACTGATTTAGGAACTCCATGAGCCGAGAATATGACGGGGCGATCATCGGGGCATTGATCAAGATCTTGCACAAAAATGGCACCTTGGTCTCTTAGGCTATCTACTACAAACTTATTATGGACAATTTCATGACGCACGTAAACTGGGGCGCCCCACTTTTGCAGAGCCAACTCAACGATTTTTATTGCACGATCAACGCCCGCACAAAATCCGCGTGGCGCTGCAAGTAAAAGTTTAAGTTGTGGTTTTGTCATGCGGCAGTTCCTTTACCACTCAAACTAGTTGTGATGGGCCGGACCGTCCAGAGTGATGCTCTTATTTATTCGGCTTCATCTGGTAAGGCATGGTCATCAGTTTCGCGTGTTGGGCGACCAATTACATCGCGCAATCCATCCAATTCAATAAAGTTGTCACATTGGCGGCGCAGTTCATCCGCGATCATGGGTGGTTGGCTGCGGATTGTGGAGACAACAGAAACACGCACACCTTGGCGCTGCACGCTTTCAACCATTGGGCGGAAGTCACCATCACCTGAGAACAAAACTATGTGATCCACATGTGGCGCCAATTCCATGGCATCTACTGTCAATTCAATATCCATGTTGCCTTTGATTTTTCGACGGCCTTGGCTGTCAGTGAATTCCTTAGCAGCTTTTGTAACCATGGTGAAACCATTGTAATTAAGCCAGTCTACCAAGGGCCGAATTGGGGAATACTCATCATTTTCAAGTAGTGCTGTATAATAAAACGCACGCAGCAGCTTGCCACGGCTCATAAATTCCTGACGCAGCAACTTATAGTCAATATCGAAGCCAAGAGACTTGGCTGCTGCATAAAGATTTGCACCGTCGATAAATAGCGCCAAACGTTCATCGCGATAAAACATAGCAAATATATCCTTTTAATTAATGTTAGGAGTCATTTATGATAATATGGTTAAAGAGTATCTTCCGGTAGTTTTAAAAAATAAGTAGTAAAAATGTCAGAAATAAATTTATGCTTAGAGCATAGTCAAAAAAGAGTTCTGGTCGCACTTGGTGGTAACTTACATTCTGCAGTAGGCTCGCCGAGGGAAGCCTTGGGCTATGCTCTGGCAAATCTACGCCAACGTACCAACACAGTCATACGCAGAAGTAAATATTTTATTACTCCTTGTTTTCCGGTTGGATATGGCCCTGATTATGTAAATGCGGCTGTTGAATTTTACTTTCGAGGGGAAGCGTTGGAGCTTTTACAGATTTTGCATGATATCGAAGCGCTGTTTGGCCGAGCTAGGGATACCAGATGGGGTGGGAGGGTTTTAGATCTTGATTTGCTAATATTTGGGGATGAGATTGCTCCGAGTTTGCCTGGCTACAGGCAATGGCGCGATAAGACTATTGCGCAGCAGATTGAGCAAACACCGCTGGAAATGATACTGCCGCATCCCCGGCTGCAAGATAGAGCTTTTGTTTTAGGGCCCTTAATGGATATTGCACCAGACTGGAAGCATCCTGTGTCAGGGTTAAAGGTATGTGAAATGTATGCCAATTTGCCCGCAAGTGATCGTGATGCTTTGCAACCCCTTTCAGAGCTCTAATGACACATTTCACTCTTGCGTTTTCCTGCATTCACTCCTAGACAGCGTACTTAATTACAGTTCAGGGGAGTCGACATGGCGCGTGTCACAGTTGAAGATTGTGTAGACAAAGTTCCAAATCGCTTTGATCTGGTTATGCTCGCGGCCCATCGGGCTCGTGAGATCGCCAGTGGTTCACCTGTAACCGTGGATCGTGATAACGACAAAAACCCTGTTGTTTCCTTGCGTGAAATTGCTGATGAGACTCAAATGGTCGATGATCTGCTGGAACGTCTGATTGAAAGCAATCAAACTCAAATAGAAGTCGATGAGCCTGAAGAAGATTCTATGGCATTGTTAATGGGCGGTGAGCCAGACAAGCCAGCCGAAGATGACTTAAATGATGAAAAGTTACTTCGCGCGTTGATGGAAGCTCAAGGCCAACGTTAAGGAAATGAGGGCATGACCACTGCCGATGACCTTATCGGTTTGATCCGCGCTTATAACCCGTCCACCAACGCTGAACTTATAACAAAAGCTTATCATTTTTGTCGTAATATGCACGAAGGACAGTCACGTCGTTCGGGTGAGCCCTATTACACGCATCCAGTCGCTGTGGCTGTTTTGTTGGCTGATCAATACCTTGATGACGCTTCTATTATTACCGCACTCCTTCACGATACAATCGAAGATACAAAAGCTAATTTTAGCGATATTGAGCGAATGTTTACCCGCGAAGTGGCGGAGCTGGTGGATGGAGTGACAAAGATCACTAATCTACAGCTGTCATCTACTGTCACGAAACAGGCTGAAAATTTTCGCAAGCTGATTATGGCCACTTCGAAAGATATTCGTGTTACTTTGGTTAAATTGGCTGACCGTTTGCACAATATGCGCACGATTCGCTCTGTGAGTTTGGAAAAACAGCAACAAAAAGCTCGTGAAACGATGGACATCTATGCGCCGCTTGCGGGCCGGATGGGGATGCATTGGCTGCGTGAAGAGCTTGAAGATCTTGCGTTCCAAGTACTGAACCCTGAGGGACGTCAGTCTATCATTCGGCGCTTTATCAAATTACAAAATGAGACCGGTGATGTGGTGGAACAGATCAATGGGGATCTTTTACACGAGATGGGCAGTGCGGGCATTGGGGCAGAAATTCAAGGTCGTGCCAAAAAGCCGTACTCCATTTGGCGCAAAATGCAGACCAAGCAGCTATCATTTTCTAGACTTTCTGATATTTATGGCTTTCGATTAATTGTGGAAGACGAAGCTGATTGCTATCGCGCTCTGGGAGTAATACACCAACGCTGGCGTGCAGTTCCGGGCAGGTTTAAGGATTATATCAGCCAACCTAAAACTAATGGTTACCGCAGTATCCACACTACCGTATCTGGACGCAATGCGCGCCGAGTTGAGGTGCAAATTCGCACTAAAGCTATGCATCAGGTGGCGGAAAAAGGCGCTGCTGCCACTTGGTCTTATCGGGATGGCGCACGTGTTGATAATCCTTTTGCACTTGATCCATCGGCGTGGATAGCATCTCTGACCGACCGTTTTGGCTCTGAAGGTGACGATGGCGAATTCCTTGAGGCGTTTAAGCTAGAAATGTATACCGATCAGGTGTTCTGCTTTACGCCAAAGGGCGAGGTCATTAAGCTACCACGCGGGGCTACTCCTATTGATTTCGCTTATGCCATCCACACTCGCATTGGCTCGGCCTGTGTATCCGCCAAGGTTGATGGGCTCCGGGTGCCGCTCTGGACGCGCTTGCGGAATGGGCAATCAGTCCAGATCATCACCGCTGAAGGACAAACCCCGCCAGTCAGCTGGATTGACATTGCAGCGACTGGGCGAGCCAAAACTGCTATCCGGCGTAGTCTGCGCGAAGTTGACCGAGAGAAATTTATCAACCTTGGACGAGAGTTTGCCCGAGTTGCATTTGAGAATGTAAATAAGAAGGCTACGGACCGAGCCTTGAGTACGGCTGCAAAGCATTTTGGCCTACCTGATGCGTATGAACTTCTGGCGCGTCTTGGTAGCGCTGAGATTGCAGCACGCGAAGTAGTTGCAGAGCTTTACCCCAATCTCAAAATGCGTTCCGCTGAGGAGGTTGATGCAGCTCTCGCGGTTATTGGGCTTGAGTCAGGACAAAATTTTGCCCATGCGTCTTGTTGCCATCCTCTACCTGGCGAACGTATTGTTGGCATCACTTTTCGGGGGCAGGGGGTTGTAGTACATACCATAGATTGCCCTAACCTATTGCATTATGAGACACAAATGGACCGTTGGTTGGATTTGGCTTGGCATGACGGCCGGCACGCAGCGACCCATCCTGTGCGGATCGAGGTAACCATCCGCAATGGCGCTGGAGTTATGGGACATATTTGTATGTTGATTGGTGATCAGAAAGCTAACATCTCGGACATGCATTTTGTGGATCGCAAACCAGATTATTTCAAACTCTTCATCGACTTGGAATTACGTGATGTGTCACAATTGCACATGGTGCTTACTGCATTAGAAGCAGAAAACGATGTGGCTGCGGTAAGCCGGTATCGTGATCCTGAGCTGGGTCGAGATGTTAGTACATTTGAAGGTGAGTGGGACAAAAATGGTGTTTAGACGTCGCGACAGGCGTGGAGTTGGCAGAACCCTCTGGGAAGGCTTACATCCCAGAGGCGGCTGGACCCGTGCCTATCTCTACGTGAAGCATCGTCTCCAGCGTTTGCCAGGTACTCCGGAGCAAATTGCCCGTGGAATTGCTATCGGTGTTTTTGCTGCGTTTAGTCCATTTTATGGTCTACATTTTTTAGTAGCGGGTCTTCTGGCTATTTTGTTAAGAGCCAATGTACTGGCCTCACTTCTTGGCACATTCTTTGGGAATCCGTTGACTTATATTCCTATTGGCGCCGCTGCTCTAAGTGCTGGCTATGCGATGCTGGGGCAGCGGTTGGACAGTGAGTTGCATATTGGCCTTGGTCGAATGTTTACCCGTGCTTTGTCTGAGCTTTGGGCTAATTTTAATGCAATATTTAACATGGTGGAGGGCGACTGGACCTATTTGGTAGAGTTCTGGCACACCATATTTTTCCCCTGGATCGTAGGTGGTATACCTACGGGACTAATATCAGGGATTATAACCTACTATATCTCTGTGCCTGCAATTCGTGCATATAAAAATCGTAGAAAAGGCCTGCTGGCGGCTAAGCTGGTGGAGCTCCGCAAAAAAACATCGCTCAAACGTGATGAAGATTCTGGAAACTGACCCTGTTGTAGAAAGAAATTGTTATGGCAATTAAGCAACGTCTTGGCATAAATATTGATCATGTAGCCACACTGCGTAATGCGCGTGGTGGGGCCTATCCTGATCCTCTGCGTGCGGCTTTGGTTGCTGAGGCTGCTGGCGCTGATGGTATAACAGCTCATTTACGTGAAGATCGCCGCCATATACGTGACGCCGACATTGAAGCGTTGATGGAGGGACTGACTGCACCATTAAACTTTGAAATGGCGGCTACTGCCGAAATGCATGCCATTGCGTTACGTCTGAAACCGCATGCCGTCTGTATAGTACCAGAAAAGCGTGAAGAGCGTACAACTGAGGGCGGGCTAGAGGTCTTAGCTGACCAAGACCGCTTAGCTGATTTTATTTTGCCGCTCAGTGAGGCTAGATGCCGTGTGTCGCTTTTTGTTGCAGCGGATGAACGCCAGCTGGAAGCGTGCGCGCGAGTAGGAGCTGAGGTTGTCGAACTGCACACCGGCGCCTATTGTGATTTCTATGCCGAGGGAAACGCTAAGGCCGCGTCTGATGAGCTGGAGAGAATAACTCGCTGCGCTGTTTTTGCCGATGGGCTAGGACTTGAAGTGCATGCAGGCCACGGTTTGACCTTTAACAACGTAGCTCCAATTGCCGCTTTACCTCAGGTGGCTGAGTTGAATATTGGACATTTTTTGATTGGTGAGGCAGTGTTCATGGGCTTTGCACATGCAATCTTAGAGATGCGTCGTCTGATGCTAAGCGCTCGCGTATGATCTTGGGCATTGGAACGGATTTAGCAAATATTGAGCGCATTCAAGGTACTTTAAATCGCTTTAGTGATCGTTTTAAAGACCGTGTTTTTACAGACACTGAGCAACGCAAAGCTGAAAGCCGCAAAGATGTGGTAGGCACATATGCCAAACGTTGGGCGGCCAAAGAGGCTTGCTCTAAAGCGTTGGGGACTGGTTTAGCCATGGGGACCAAATGGAAAGATATGGCTGTGACTAATATATTCAGTGGCCAGCCAGTGATGACTGTGACCGGCTGGGCGGCGGAGCGTTTGGCCCAGATGACGCCGGAAGGCCATACCGCGATCATCCACTGCACTCTCACTGATGATCATCCATGGGCTCAGGCATTTGTGGTGATAGAAGCCCGGCCAAAACTCGATTGTCCCAACTTGACTCTGGACAGCAAGCCCCTCACATAGCCCTAAATCAGTCCCTGAGGATACTATGGATCAAATCGAAGAAAAAAGCTTTGCGGCAAGTGCTTTGGAAACTATAAAAACGGTCGTATACGCGCTGTTGATTGCGGGCGTGTTTCGAACTTTATTCTTCCAACCCTTTTGGATTCCGTCAGGCTCAATGAAAGATACGCTGTTGATTGGTGATTTTTTGTTCGTAAATAAGATGGCCTACGGCTATTCGTATGCCTCCTGTCCCAAAATCCAGATACCCCGTTTTGGTCTTAATATTGACGCTGATGACTTCTGCGGATTTCTGAAGGACAGCGATACCCGCATTTTTGGGGCTGACCCAAAGCGCGGTGATGTTGTAGTGTTTCGACATCCGGTGACAGGCGCTGATTATATTAAACGTTTGATTGGCTTGCCAGGTGATAAAGTTCAGATGCAGGCTGGCGTTTTGCTTATTAACGCTACGTCGGTTGAGATTGAACCGACAGCCGATTTTGTTGAAATCTATGAGCCGCAAGGCTCACAGCGTAATCGTCCTATCTGTGCTAATGGTGCGGTTGGCCTTGGTGCAGACTGTATTAAGAAAAAATATATTGAGACTCTGCCAAACGGCGTTTCCCACGGAATTTTGGACACGATTGACCAAGATGCGATGCTGGTGAGTGGTAGGATGAATGTGGATAGCACCAAAGTCTATTTCGTACCTGAGGGGCATTTTTTCTTTATGGGCGATAATCGAGACAACTCTTCTGACAGTCGGGTATCTCAATCTATTGGGGGTGTTGGCTTTGTGCCGTTGAAAGATATTGTTGGCCGTGCGGATCGTATTTTGTTTTCCTCGGCAGGAAACTCAATTCTAGCATTTTGGACTTGGCGGAGTAATCGCTATTTTAAGGCTGTCAACTAGATGACGATTTTGAAGCAGCGCTTGCTATGATTAAATTATCAGCAGACTTGCGCCAGTTTTCAACCGATATTGGATACGAGTTCAAAGACCCCGGCTTACTGATTACCGCACTGACCCACTCTAGCATGTCTTCGGCAACTCGTTCTGACAACGAGCGCTTAGAGTTTTTAGGGGATAGGGTATTGGGTCTAGTAATGGCGCAGGCCTTACTTGATGTGGATAATAAAGCCAGTGAGGGCCAGCTGGCGCCGCGATTCAATGCCTTGGTGCGTAAGGAGACCTGTGCAGATGTCGCGCGCTCAATTGGCTTAGGTGACATGCTGAAATTGGGCCGTTCGGAAATGATTAGTGGTGGGCGCCGCAAAGAGGCTCTACTGGGGGATGCGATGGAAGCGGTGATTGCGGCGGTATACCGTGATGGTGGTTTCGCAGCGGCGCAAAGGTTGATACTACAGCTGTGGAATACGCGAATTACCTCGGTTAAAGCCGACGCTCGTGATCCCAAGACGGCTTTGCAAGAATGGGCACAGGCCCGCAAAGGTGCGCCGCCTAAATATATCGAACTATCTCGATTTGGCCCGGATCACGCGCCACTCTTTGAGATCGAAGTACAATTGCATTCCGGGCAAGCGGCGCAAGCCAAAGCTGGATCAAAACGCCAGGCCGAACAGGCTGCGGCACAACTGATGTTGGAAAGGTTAGGTGCATGAGCACACGCGCCGGATTTGTGGCCCTGATTGGGGAACCAAACGCAGGAAAATCGACCCTGCTTAACCGTATGGTCGGGGCAAAAGTCTCGATCGTCACCCACAAGGTGCAAACTACTCGGGCGCGAATTCGCGGTGTAGCGATTGAGGGCGAGTCGCAGATTGTATTTGTTGACACCCCTGGTATCTTCCGGCCAAAACGCCGCTTGGATCGTGCCATGGTTAAATCTGCATGGGGGGGTGCTGCAGATGCGGATCTCACTGTTTTCTTGATTGAAGCTCACCGAGGCGTTACCGAAGGTGTGGATGGGATTATGGAAGCCCTGAAGGACCTGCCCAAAGGTAAGGCTATAGTCCTGGCAATTAATAAAATTGATAAAGTTCATGCCGAAGAGTTGCTTGCTCTGACAAAAGCGATGAATGAAGCTTTCAACTTTGTTGAAACCTTCTTAATTTCAGCTGAAAAAGGCCATGGCTGTGAAGCTTTAAAAACATGGATTTCTGGTGAAATACCTGAGGGTCCTTGGCTATACCCGGAAGATCAGATAGCCGATTTACCGCTTCGTATGCTGGCCGCTGAAACTACTCGTGAAAAGCTAACATTGCGCTTGCATCAAGAATTACCTTATCAGCTGACGGTGGAGACCGAAGCCTGGGAAGAGCGCAAGGATGGGTCATGCAAAATTGATCAATTGATTTACGTCTTGCGTGATGGTCATAAGGGTATCGTTCTGGGTAAAGGGGGAGAGGCGATCAAAGCCGTATCCACTCAAGCGCGTGCTGAATTGGAGGTATTTTTAGGTCGCAAGGTGCATCTATTTTTGCAAGTTAAAGTACGACCCAACTGGTTGGAAGAGAAAGAGCGTTATATGGAAATGGGCCTTGATTTTCGTGATGGAAACGAATGATCCGGCTTACCAGTGATTTCTGGGTCTCTGCATATCTGACCCGCCTCCGCCTTGTGGATATTCAAGCTTTTGTTGTGGTACGTGGGGATTCGACTGCTGGTTCTATTTTGGTGAAAGTGAATACCCTTGACGGCAAGGGTACTGTGTTTCAACGGTCATTTGATCTAATGACGGGCGCGCGTCATTGGATTGAACTGGTTACTGGTGACGAACCTATGATCGACGCGTCCATCGCCCGCCAACGCGGTTTTGATCCAGATCTTTGGGTTATTGAAGTGGAAGATCGCGATGGTAGGCATTTGCTGGATGAGGCAGGTTTTATTGAATAACCGCAGGCCAGTATTTCAAACAGCTTAACATTGACAAATAGTTTCGTTAGACTGGGTGGGCGGTATGCCTGAGTGGTAACTTCACTTTGAAAGTCGAGGTCTAGTTAATGATTGAGTGGCGTGATGAGGGAGTTTTATTGGCGGTGCGAAAGCATGGTGAGAATGCTGTGATCATAGAAGTATTTACGGAAAATCATGGTAGGCATTCTGGGGTCGTGCGTGGTGGTGCCGGGCGTAAGCAAACACCTGTGTTGCAGCCAGGCGGGCAAATTGAGGTGGTTTGGAAAGCTCGGCTTGAAGAGCATCTTGGCTCGTTTACCGCAGAGCCGCTGCGCAGTCGTGCAGCTCAGGTAATGGCGGATCCTTTGGCCCTCGCGGGTCTTACCTCGGCTGTAGGCTTGCTCAGCTTCTCTCTGCCTGAACGTGAAATTCACCCTATACTGTATAAAACATCGGTCAGTTTGCTCGATCTGATGTGCGTCACTGAGGCTTGGCCATTGGCTTATTTACATTGGGAAATTCAGCTGTTGGAGGTGCTAGGCTTTGGTTTAGATCTGACAAGCTGTGCTGTGTCTGGCACTACAGAGGATTTGGCCTACGTCTCGCCAAAGTCGGGTCGTGCTGTGGCCAGGCATCATACTGGACGTTGGAAAACTCAGCTTTTGCCTTTAGTGCCTTGCATGATTGGGGATAGTATGTCGGGTAACGGTGAGGTCGCAGAAGGGTTGAGGACTACTGGACATTTTCTGGAAAAATGGCTAGCTCCATCCTTAGGGGACCGAGCTTTACCGTTGGCACGGCGCCGGTTTGTAGAGCGTATGTTTCGAGTCTCGGCAGATTAAAACGTAGCCCAAGTGGCTAGGACTACTACAAGTAGCATTGATATGCCCATGGCGACATTTATCCCCTGCTGTATTTTTGGCGATAGATTGAGCCGCTTAAGTGATAGTCCAAAATACACCCATAACACATGAATGGGAATCCAGATAATATTCAAGATTACAAATTTTACGGCTACTTCGATCCAATAGTTCTCAGGGTAAAGTGGAAAGCCGGTAAGCAGGGCAGTGAGTACGGCATAGGCTTTCGGATTGATTGGTTGTAGTAACAAACCTGCCCTAAGCCCTGGCGCGTGTGTGGCTTGGATGAACGCAATTTTGGATCCAGCAAATGAAATGCGAGCGGCTAGATAAAGTAAATAACAAAACGATAACAACATCAGGGTAAGCCGAAGCCAAGGTGTGGCCATAACGAATGTCGAAAGTCCCGCCGCCACGGCCGCAAAGACCAGCGCCTGTCCGAGGCATAGTCCAGCGACATATCGTAGCCCCGCTCGGGCTCCAAATCCAGCAGCAACTCCCGCCGCAGATAGCACGCCGGGACCGGGGGTCACCAACATTAAAATAATTGCGAATGCAAAGGTAAACATAATGCAAATCTATTGTGTAAATTTTATTATGACCAGCCGATAACCGAACGCTTTATGCCAAACGATCTAACCAATGTGGAACTCGCAAAACGTTTGTAGTTTAATGTCTTAATAAACCAAATTGCGCGCACATTTTATACATCAAACAGGTTTTAGCTGCTTGAGAGCTCGTGTGCTCACAAATGCACTGCTAAGTATAATTTGTGCCCGTGGAGCCACTCGTGATGATAGAACGACCCGTCATTATTATTATTGTTAAACCTTCCTGATGCTCTAAACTTACTATTAAATTAGGGAGAGCGTAATGACTAAGACCGTTGTAATCAAAGAATTTGGTGGATCTGATAAGTTAAAAATAATGGATATGCCGGTGGGAGACCCAGCTGCTGGGCAGGTCCGCATTGCTCATAAAGCCTGTGGCTTGAACTTTATTGACGTTTACCAACGTACTGGACTTTATCCACTAAACCTTCCGCAGGCCTTAGGCATGGAGGGTGCTGGCGTTATTGAGGCTGTGGGTGACGGGGTTACGCATCTTAAAGTTGGTGACCGAGCGGCTTATGCTTCAATGCCGCCGGGTTCCTATTGCGAGAGGCGCGTTATGCCCGCAGCGCAGGTCTGCCTTTTGCCAGATGGTATCAGCTTCGAGCAGGGTGCGGCGATGATGTTGCAGGGAATGACTGTACAATATCTGTTCCATCGGACGACGCCTTTGCAGGTAGGGGACACTATTTTGTTTCATGCCGCTGCGGGTGGTGTCGGTTTAATTGCCTGCCAATGGGCTAAATCTGAGGGTATAACATTGATTGGTACCGCTGGCACAGACGAAAAATGCAAGCTTGCTTTGGACTATGGCGCCACCCATTGTATCAATTACAACATTGATAACTTTGAAGTAAAAGTAAAGGAATTAACCGGTGGTAAGGGTGTTGACGTGGTAATGGATTCGGTTGGCGCTTCCACATTTGAAGGATCTCTCAATAGCCTTAAACCTTTGGGGATGATGATCACATTTGGTAATGCCTCTGGTCCGGTGCCACCGTTCAACCTTGCACAACTAGGGGCGAAGGGTTCTTTAAAAATCACCCGGCCCACATTGTTTACTCATATTGGCAATCATGAGCATTGCCAAGAAATGGCACGCCACTTGTTTTCTAAAGTCACTTCTGGAGAAGTCGAGATTGTGATTGGGCAAGAATTTTCATTGGCTAATGTGAGGCTCGCGCATGACGCGCTTGAGGGTCGTACGACCACAGGCTCAACAATTTTGATTGTCTAATGATTTATGGCAGTAATATGCGTGAGGGCACACTCTACCCGTATTACTACCTGGTAGGAACGTGGTAATTCAACAACATGCTCTGCCAGATAGGACAGGATCAGGTTTGTAAAAATGAACACCCAAAGTGTTGCTCAGAGTTTCTAACTTTGCGCATAACGCATCAGGTGATGATCCTGATCGCCCCATTCATGATCAATCATCACAAGCCTTTTTGCAAAATGCCCAAGGTCATATTCCCAAGTCATCCCAATACCTCCATGCAGTTGGATAGCCTCTTCTGCCACATAACAGCCAATCCGGCCAATAGAGTATTTCGCGGCAGAGATAGCACGATTACGCTCGTCGGTTGGGGCATCCAAGTCTTTAGCAGCATTGGTTACAGCTGATTTTGCTTGTTCAATTTCTAGTAACATTTGGGCCGTCCTGTGTTGTAGGGCCTGAAACTTTCCTAGAACTGTGCCAAATTGCTGGCGGGTGCGCAGATAGTCGATGGTCATAGATTTGATACTATCCATAATTCCTAGAGCTTCCGCGCAGATTGCTAGGGTGCTGCGTGCTGCGGCGGCGTCTAGGGTCTCATAAGAGCAGCCCTCAAGGCCCAATAGAATTGCAGATGCACAGTTTAGTTCGATATCGCAAGCGCTGCCTCCATCGACCGTTTGGAACTGGTGCTGCGTCATCCCTGTCGCGCTCGCGTTTATTAAGAACAGGGAAATTCCATCCGATGTGCTGGTTCTGGCACTAACAATCACCGCATCCACGCCATAAAAAAATTTTACGCTAGTTTTGCTTCCGGTCAATTGCCAAGCACCATCCAGAAGTTCTGCCAAGGTCTCTGGCATAGTCCAATCATAATCTGCACCGTTCTCGATCAAAGCAAGTGCAACACGTTTTTTACCGGAGATTATCTGTTCTACCAAACCTAAATGACCAGTTTTTGCAAGGATGAAGCCACTTGCTAAAGCGGTATCACTGAGTGGCTCGTTGACCAAACCCTTGCCAAGCTCAGTAAATAGTGTGGCTATGTCAAAACCCGCTCCGCCAAACCCACCGATATCTTCGTCAAACATAGCACCAATCAAGCCAAGCTCAGCCATCTGCATGTAGGCGCTGGGGCTATAGCCTAAATCAGTAGCTCCGGCATCTAATCTTACTTTCATAGGGTAATCATTTTGGACAAATTTAGCTACCATATCGGCGAGCATGCGGCGCTCTTCGGTGGGTTGAAAATCCATGTTATTAGAGCTCCAGTATCATTTTGGTAATAATATTCTTTTGAATTTCGTTTGAACCGCCGTAGATCGATACCTTGCGCTTATTAAAATAGGCTGCTGATTGGTTTGCCATATTTTTTGGTGCCACCTGAGGCCCGTTATAACCTGGCTCAAAGACCTCTGGCGTATGGGCTTGGGCATGGCGGCCAAGTGCGCGTCGGGTTAGATCATCAAAGTTTTGCTCCAGCTCTGAACCAATAATTTTAAGCATGGAGCTCTCTGGCCCGGCCCCTTTTGCAAACCCGTCCAACACCCGTAAGTTTGTAGTTTCTAGGTTCCGCAGCTCAATTTCAAGCCGAGCAAGCCGTACAGCAAAGAGTGGATCTTCGGCCAAGGGTTTGCCTGAGCGCTTTTGTGTTAGAGATAATCGTTTTAAACGTGATAGTTTTTGGTTCGAAATGCCAACATTAGCGATACCGTTGCGCTCGTGGGCAAGTAAATATTTAGCATAGGTCCAGCCCATATTCTCTTCACCGACTAGATTAGAAGAAGGCACCCGCACGTCGGTGAAAAATACCTCGTTGACCTCATGGCCCCCGTCAAGGGTGCGGATCGATCGCATATCAATGCCTTGTGTGGCTAGGTCCACCAATATGAATGAAATACCGGCCTGTGGTTTGCAAGTAGCGTCGGTGCGGACTAAGCAAAAAATCATATTTGCGTGCTGCCCCAAGGTAGTCCAAGTTTTCTGGCCATTGATGACATAGTCGTCACCATCTTTTACTGCTGTAGTTTTCAAGCTTGCTAAATCGGAGCCTGATCCGGGTTCGGAATACCCTTGGCACCACCAATCAGAGCCGTCACACATACGGGGCAACCAATGATCCTGCTGCTCTTTCGAGCCAAAGGCCATCAATACCGGTGCAAGCATTTTTAGACCGAAGGGCAAAATACGTGGAGCGCCTGCTGCAGCACATTCTTTCTCAAAAATGAATTGCTGGACAGGGTCCCAATCAGCGCCACCAAATGCCGCAGGCCAGCTATAGGTTAGCCATCCGCGTTTGTGCAGTGTCATGTGCCAAAACTCGGTATCTTCTTTACTTACAGCGATGTCCGCTTTCACCAATGTCGCTACGTCCTTTGGCAATTCTTCTTCGAGAAAATCAATGACCTCTTTGCGAAAGGCGAGGTCTTTGGCTGTGAAATTGAGATCCATTGGGCTATCCTTTATTTAAATCGTCGAATGTTTTTTCGGTATCTACTAAATCCACCAACAGGAGAGATGGTTTCCAAAAAACAGGGTCTTCTTTTTGATAGCGTCTTATGTTGTCTAGCATCTTACCCAAACCATACATATCTGCGTATTTCATTGGTCCGCCCCGGAACCTGGGAAACCCATAACCAAATACAAATGTGACATCGATGTCTGATGGCTTTAAGGCTACGCCTTCACGCAAAACCTCGCAGCCTTCATTCACCATGGCTGCGATGTAACGCTCCATGATTTCATCAGCAGAAAAGGTGTGGGGTATGATACCTTTTTTTAGGCGCTCGCCCTCGATGATCGCTAAGACCTCTGGGTTAGCGGTACCAATTCTTGTACCATCTGGATAGAGATAAAACCCCCGCCCAGTTTTTTGGCCAAACCAGCCACGTTCACAAATTCGGTCTGCGATATGGACGTCGCGTTTGGATGGGTCGTGGGTGGCTGCGGCAGCCTTGCGGTTGTCCCAGCCGATATCGAGCCCGGCCAAGTCATACATGGCATGGATACCCATGGGGTAGCCAAAGTCATAGATCGCTGCGTCTATTTCATATGGTGTAGCGCCGTCTTCCATCATGTGAGCTGCGCACATGCCGTATTTCCCAAGAATGCGGTTGCCAATAAAGCCGGTGGAATTTCCTGCTCGTACTGGAACCTTTCCTAGGCGTTTGCCTAAGGCAAACCCGGTGGCCACAACATCATCAGCAACACCCTTAGGCACCACTATTTCAAGCAGTTTCATAATATTGGCTGGACTAAAAAAATGCAGGCCGAGCACTTGATCCGCACGCTTTGTTGCGCTTGAGATATGATTAATGTCGATATAGCTTGTGTTGGAGGCCAAAACTGCAGTTGGCTTCATCACCTTATCTAGCTCCTCGAATACGCCGCGTTTAACGTCAAGGCGTTCAAAGACTGCTTCGATCACCATATCCACATCAGACAAATCTGCATAGTCTGTGGAGCCCTTGTAAAGAGCCATAATAGACGCTTTATGGTCGGCGGTGATCCGATCTTTTGCGAGCAGGCGGTCATAAACTTTTTCTACATTGCATCTGCCGCGTTCCAAGCTTTCAGCGTCTCGCTCAATCATTATCACAGGCAAGCCACTGTTGAGTGCTGCAACAGTTATTCCTGCTCCCATAGTGCCGCCGCCCACGACTCCTAGACTGTGCAGTGGCCGGGGTTTGGCACGGCTAGCTTCTGGAATTTTAGCGCTGGCGCGCTCTGCAAAAAATGCATGGATCATGCCCTTGGATTGTTCAGAGGCTAGGCAGTCAAAAAAACACTTACGCTCAAATGCACGGCCCTCAGAAAAAGGTTGTTCCAAGGCCGCTGAGACGCATGCAATAATTTTTAATGGGGCCATCTGCCCGCGCATACGTGTATTTACCATCTTTTCAGCTGCGCTTAAGGCTGCTCGGAAAGCGGGTTCGTCGTCCACCCCGCAAGTCTCATCGCGTGATCTTCGTGTTTGGGTCAGCTCAGCTGCAAAGGCAAGGGCTGCACCTAAAAGATTTTCCTCTACCAAACGATCAATCAAACCAGCGGCATGGGCAGCTTGGGCGCTGATTGGAGTACCTTTCAACATAATATCAAGCGCCATATGTGCCCCACATAACCGCGGTAAACGTTGGGTACCGCCGGCGCCTGGGATCAGCCCTAGGTGAACTTCTGGCAAGCCCACACGGGCACCTGACAGCGCTATCCTGTAATGGCTACCGAGAGCGATTTCGAAGCCCCCCCCGAGAGCTGTTCCATGCAGTGCGGCAATAACGGGCTTAGTGGAGCTTTCAATGTGGTCAATCACGTTGGGCAAATGTGGATCTTGCATCGACACACCAAATTCCTTGATGTCTGCGCCCGCAGGAAAGGTACGCCCTGCACCTATGATCACAATTGCCGTTACTTCAGTATCGGCTTCGGCTTCCTTAACTTTGTCTAATAAACCTTTACGTACCGCCTGACCTAAGGCGTTGACGGGTGGATTGTTAATCTCAACTATCGCAATAGTTCCAGATTTTGAAAGGGTTACAGATTCAGACATTTAAGTATTCCTCAGAGGTTGAGCCAAGCCTTAAAACTCTAGAGCAAGGCTTGCAGGTAAATCAAGATTTCATTGCACGATCGCCGTAACGGAATTTTTGACATTCGTTACTAGGACCGCGCCCAAGGCCATATCTGCCAATTGTATTGCTATGGAGTGGCTGTTTTGCGGCCCACGCGGCTGATACCAATAGATTGGAGCATGCAGCATCATAAGAAAGCTGCGCACCGTGACCGAAATATCCTGATCTCGAAACTGACCCGCAGCGATGCCAGAGGCCAAAACGCTACGGAACATATCTTCATATTTGGATTGCAGCACGGTTATTTCTAAACGCAGATTGTGCTCGTTGTCTGTAATGGTGCCGGTTCCAGAGCCCCGCATTTCTTCCACAACTACCCGGTGATAGGCCAGCTCAGAAATCATTGCGATCGCATGGGCTTTAGCCATTGCATGGAATTTTTCATGAGGGGGGGCTTCAGCCACAAAATAGGGACGTACGCGGTCTAGGGTGAGCTGTACTGAGTGTTTGCGGATAGCACATACCAATTCACCTTTGGAGCCAAAGTGATGATATATTTTCCCCTTTGTAGCTCCCAATGTGCGGGCGATATCGTCCAGCGAGGTTTGATCCACGCCATTGGTTGCAAAGGCGGTAGCCGCCGCGTCCAATATCTGTAGTTTGGTGGCGTTAGCTACATTGATCATCTTCTCTTCTCTTGTGCGGTAGCTTTTGCTGTTTGGACTAGCGTAGTGATGGCCAATTGTATGGCTCCCATCCCCTTGGGATTGGATGCATTTCCGGACTGGGCACGGTGTAGAACTCCCTCAAGAATGGCAGCCAATCGAAAGAAGGAAAATACCATATAAAAACCCCAATTCTTGGGGGAGCCAATACCCCGTAAGGCACAATATTGCGCGACATACTCGGCTTCATCTGGGATGCCTTGTGCTTTTCGGTCAATGCTGTCGAGACCTTTGATCAGTGAGTCCTGCGGCAATCTAAGCCCCATGCATTGGTAGGCTAAATCTGCAAAGGGATGACCTAGGGTTGACAGCTCCCAATCCAACACTGCAATCATTTTGGGGCTTTGTGGATCGAACATAACATTGTCTAAGCGATAGTCACCGTGCACAATAGATACTTGCCCATCATCTTCCACCAAGTTACGCGACAGCCAATCGATGGTCCAATCCATGTCGGGCCGGGCTTGTGTTTGTGCTGCGCGATACTGGCTGGTCCAACGGGACACTTGGCGTCCAAAGTAGTTTCCTGGCCGGCCAAAGTCACCAAGGGCAACCATCTGAGGGTCCACGTCGTGTAAAGTAGCAAGAGTTTCAACAAGTGCGCTATAAGCTTTGGTGCGAAAACTATTGGACTGCCTTGGTAGGGCTGGATCCCAAAATACGGTTCCAGATAGATATTCCATTACTAAAAACTGTGTGCCCATTGGGCTTTTATCAGCAGACAAGTGTAACATTTTAGGTACAGGGACGGCAGTATTGGCCAGTGCTGTCATTACCCGAAACTCACGGTCTACTGCGTGAGCAGACTTCAACAAATTCCCTGGGGGCTTAGCCCGCAGAACATAGTTGAATCCAGACCTGTCTGAGAGTTTATAGGTTGGGTTGGACTGCCCATCCGAAAACCTTGTAATGTCCGCAAGCCCCGAAAAACCAGCAATATGCTTCTCGAGGTAAGTAGATAGTACTGCCGGATCATATTCATGCAATGACTTGTTCATGAGTTTTTTTTACCCATGGGTTTCACTCCAATTCTGAGAAGACTGCGACATTGATCCAGTCAGTGATAAGGGCAGGATTGGCGCTACCTTCAATCTCGATGGTAAGTGTTGTGACCATCCGCAGCCGAGTTGTGGAAGTTTGTTTGAGATCTTTCAGTTCAAACATACCACGAATTTTACTACCGCTAACTACTGGGGTTAAAAACCGTAGCTTGTCAAAGCCTGCGTTGAGAGTCATCACTTGCCCTTGAAGGGGTGCAACGGTATCTCGCATCATGCGACTTGCCATCGACAGGGTTAAAAACCCATGGGCTATGGTCCCACTAAATGGCGTCTCCGCTTTGGCGTATTCGGCATTGACGTGAATGAGCTGGGGATCTTCCGTAGTTTGTGCGAAGGCGTCAATGCGGGTTTGATCAACCAGGAGCCAAGGGCTGGTGCCCAGTAGCTTGCCAATCAAGAGAGATTGTGTGGCATATGCATTTTCTAGATTAGACATTTATCTGCTTCCATTGACAACATACTGATCAGTATGTTTCATGAAAGGGACGCCTGTAAAGGGCAAAATAATTAAGTTAAATTGAGGATATAAATATGGAAATGAATCTTGGGCTTTCGGAGCGCGTTGAGACGCTCCGTGACCGGGTTGCGGAGATAATCTGCAAAGATATTATGCCAATGGAGGATGAATACCATGCGGAGGTAGCCCAAGGTGACCGCTGGACTTTTACTGATCGCCAAATGGAAATCATGAATGCCCTGAAAAACAAAGTCCGCGCCGAAGGTCTTTGGAATTTTTGGCTCACAGGCAGTGATAAAGGCTTTGGACTGACCACTGTTGAATATGCCTATATGGCCGAAGAACTGGGCAAGTCACCCCTTGCTGCAGAAGTGTTTAACTGTTCGGCGCCAGACACTGGAAATATGGAAGTGTTTGAGCGCTACGGTACAGAAGAAATGAAAGCACGCTGGTTAGCGCCGTTGCTGGCGGGGCGGATTCGCTCAGCTTATGTGATGACTGAACCTGATGTGGCTTCGTCTGACGCCACCAACCTGAGCCTAACCTGCGTGCGGGATGGTGATGAGTATATACTGAATGGTGAGAAGTGGTGGGCTAGTGGCGCTGGTGATCCGCGCTGTGCAGTCTATATCGTCATGGTAAAAACTGGTGATGACGATGCGCCAAAACATAAACGCCACTCAATGATCGTTGTAGATGCAGCAACGGGTGGCATAGAAAAGTTACGGCCAATGCGGATATATGGGCATGATGACGCGCCGCACGGGCATTATCACCTACGGTTTACAAATGTGCGGGTACCTGCTGAAAATCTTTTGTTGGGCGAAGAACGAGGCTTTGAGATCGCGCAAGGCAGGCTTGGCCCAGGACGCATCCACCATTGCATGCGCGCCATTGGGCAGGCTGAAGCAGCTCTGGAGCTGATGTGTAAACGCAGCCTGAATCGTACGGCTTTTGGCAAAAAATTAGCGCATCTTGGTGCTAATTTTGATATTATTGCGGATGCGCGCATGGAAATCGAGATGGCCCGCCTACTGTGCTTGAAAGCGGCTTGGATGATGGATCAAGGCGATCCTCGAGCGGCCGCACCCTGGATTTCAAAAATCAAAGTGGTGGCTCCTATTATGGCCCTAAAGGTTGTGGATGAAGCGATCCAGATGCATGGGGCTGGAGGTATCAGTCAAGACACGCCTTTGGCGGCTTACTGGATGCATCTACGCACTCTGCGTTTGGCCGATGGTCCAGATGCTGTGCATCGTAGGCAGGTGGCTCGAGCAGAGCTCCGTAAACATACTCAGGAAAAGATTTAACTGATAAGGGTTAGGGGCCAACAGGTGAATTGGTAAGGTTCCCTGATACAGCCGGAGAATTAATATGACACCTTTCACATTCAACACTACCCCAAGCCTGCGTATGGGCGCTGGGCTGGTACGGCGACTGGGTGATATCGTGCGCCCTGTATGTGGAAACAGTATCCTGTTGGTTACAGATCCAGGCATAGTGGCCACTGGGCTGGTGGCGCAGGTTCTGGTGACTCTGCGCAAAGTTGGGCTTACCGTGGTCGTGTTTGATCAAGTTCAGGCTGATCCCCCTGAGTCAATCATCCTTAAAGCTGCTGAGATGGCGCAGGATGTGACTGGCGTTGTTGGATTTGGTGGTGGATCTTCGTTGGATGTGGCCAAACTTGCCGCACTTCTAGGTGCCTCTAACCAGCCCTTGGCTGAGGCCTATGGGATTGGAAATGCAAAGGGTCCACGATTGCCGCTTATTCTTGTTCCTACCACAGCTGGAACTGGATCTGAGGTCACGCCAATCTCTATTGTTACGACAGGTGAATCGGAAAAGATGGGTGTTGTGAGCTCGTTGATCTTGCCTGATTTGGCTGTTCTAGACCCAGAATTAACTCTCGGTTTGCCAGCCCATGTGACTGCAGCTACTGGTATTGATGCTATGGTGCATGCGATTGAGGCATACTCTAGCATTAATCCTAACAACAACCCTATAAGTCGTGCCTTGGCGGTGGAGGCGTTACGGCTAATGAGCCGTGTGCTGCAACGCGCTGTCCATACTCCTCGAGATATTGAGGCACGCAGTGATATGCTGTTGGGTTCGATGTTGGCTGGACAAGCATTTGCAAATTCTCCTGTCGCCGCGGTCCACGCATTAGCTTACCCGATTGGCGGGCATTATAAGGTGCCGCATGGGCTTTCCAACGCTTTGGTTTTACCGCATGTCTTGCGATATAATGCTGAGGTGGCGCCGCAAGCTTATGCTGAACTCTTGCCGCATGTTTTTCCGGAGGTGTCAGCCTCGGGTGTAGAAGACGCTGCAAGGAAATTTGTTGAAAGCATTACTGCCCTTAGTCTAGCCTGTGGTTTGCAGCAAAATTTGCGTGAGATGGGTATTCAAAAAGCGGCACTATCAAAATTAGCCAAAGATGCAATGAATCAAACCCGCCTGTTAGTGAACAACCCACGGCCCTTAGATGAAGCTGCGGCCTTGCAAATCTACGAGGCGGCATGGTGAGAAGTGCCCCCAGAATCCGAGCGGATTATAGAGCTTTTCAGACTCTCATGACGCGTTGGATCGATAATGATATATACGGGCATATGAACAATGCGGTACATTACCAGCTGTTTGATACTGCCGTGAATGGCTATCTTTTGGAACAGGGTGCGTTGGATATTAAATCTGGGGCAACTGTATTTTTGGTGGTAGAAACCGGTTGCCAGTATTTCAGTGAATTGGCTTTTCCCGATGTAATCACTGCAGGTATCAAGGTGCGCAAGCTAGGTACTTCTTCAGTGATCTATGATGTGGGGCTTTTTAGGGGCGTGGCGGATATTACTTCTGCGCAGGGGCATTTTGTACATGTGCACGTTGACCGTGAAAAACGGCTACCGGCACCTATGTGTGTTGAGACCCGTACAATTTTAGAACAATTAATAAACGACTAATTTAGATATATTTTAATAGTTTTAAAATAGACTCGTGGCGCAGTAATGAAAATTTATCTTATATTATAAATTAAACCCGCTCTCGTGAACGGACTTAATCCTCCTGATTTTGTGGGTTTATGTAGCGTCAAAACGGTCCGCATCCATCACTTTGACCCAAGCAGCAACAAATCGGCGAACGAAGGAAGCTTCTGCGTCCGACGTTGCAAAGGCTTCTGCCAAGGCGCGTAGTTGAGAGTTTGAGCCGAACGCTAGGTCAACCCGGCTTGCTGTCCATTTTGACGCACCAGTTGCGCGATCACGGCATTCGAATACCGTTTCATTATCTGAGACATCCACCCATGTGGTACTCATATCTAACAGATTTACAAAAAAGTCATTGCTCAATATTCCAGGGTTATTAGTGAATACTCCCATGGTCGAACCGTCAGTATTTGCACCCAATACCCGTAAACCTCCAACAAGAGCTGTCATCTCTGGTGCTGTAAGCGTAAGTAACTGTGCACGGTCCAGAAGTAGCTCCTCAGCTGAAACTGTAAATTCTTGCTGGAGATAGTTGCGGAAACCATCTGCTTTTGGCTCAAGAACATCGAAGGAATCAATATCTGTTTCAGCCTGAGTGGCATCGCCCCGACCTGGGGTGAAAGGTACAGTGATCATATGTCCACCGGCCTTTGCCGCCTCTTCAATCGCCACAGCGCCGCCTAGCACAAGCAAGTCAGCGATAGAGACATCTTTTGGAAACTCAGATTTAATATCTTCAAGAGCGCTTAAAACCTTTATTAATTTCACTGGTTGATTAACTGCCCAATCTTTTTGCGGCGAAAGGCGAATTCGTGCCCCATTAGCGCCACCGCGTTTGTCGGACCCCCTAAAGGTGGAGGCGGAGGCCCACGCTGCTGATACTAACTCTGAGACCGACAGGCCTGTGCCTATGAGCTTAGATCTCAAATCGTTTACATCTGCAGCTGACAAATCTGCGTTGCCAGATGGGATTGGATCTTGCCAAATTAGATTTTCTTTAGGTACATCCGGTCCCAAATATAGACATTTTGGCCCCATATCCCGGTGAGTAAGTTTGAACCATGCCCGCGCAAAAGCGTCTGCAAAGGCACCGGGGTTGGCATGAAAGTGCCGTGAGATTTTTTCATAGGCCGGGTCCATACGCATTGCCATATCGGCCGTGGTCATCATTAAGGGAACTGAAGCGCCTAAACCGTCAACTTGTGGGGCGTGATCAGCGGATGAAAGCTCTTTTGCATGCCAGATGTTCGCGCCAGCAGGGCTTTTTGTAAGCTCCCAATCGTAACCAAAAAGGACATCAAAATAGCCCATATCCCATTTAACAGGGTTTGATGTCCAAGGACCTTCGATACCACTGGTAGTTGTGTGAATGCCAACGCCACTTTCGAAATCGTTTTTCCAACCTAAACCTTGTTCGAGGATACTGGCCCCTTCTGGCTCAGCGCCAACAAGGTTTGGGTCGCCCGCTCCATGAGCTTTGCCAAAGGTATGACCGCCAGCGACTAAAGCGACGGTTTCTTCGTCGTTCATTGCCATTCGCGCGAAAGTCTCACGGATGTCAACGCCTGATCCCAAAGGATCAGGGTTGCCGTTTGGTCCTTCTGGGTTGACGTAGATGAGGCCCATTTGCACTGCTGCCAAAGGGCTTTCTAGATCGCGTTCACCGCTGTAACGATTGTCCTCAAGCCAAGTATCTTCAGTGCCCCAATATATATCTTCTTCAGGTTCCCAAACATCCACACGGCCGCCGCCGAATCCAAAGGTTTTGAACCCCATAGTGTCGAGTGCGACATTGCCCGTGAGGATCATCAGATCCGCCCATGATAAAGCTTTGCCGTATTTTTGTTTAATAGGCCAAAGTAGACGACGCGCTTTGTCGAGATTTCCGTTGTCAGGCCAGCTATTGAGTGGGGCAAAACGTTGTTGACCTGTCCCGGCGCCACCGCGGCCATCAGCCGTACGGTAGGTGCCTGCACTGTGCCATGCCATGCGTATAAAAAAGGGACCATAATGGCCGTAATCTGCAGGCCACCAGTCTTGGCTGTCAGTCATCAAAGCGGTTAGGTCTGATTTAACGGCATCCATATCCAATTTTGCGAATTCGGTTGCGTAATCGAAATCTGACTCCATTGGATCAGAGAGATTAGAATGCTGTGCTAGAATCTTGACATTCAATTGATTTGGCCACCAGTCAGTATTCGACCGGCCTCGGGATGTCGCATTAGTTGCAGCGCCATGCATTACTGGGCATTTTCCACCAGTAGCTGTGTCATTTCCATCCATAATATTTCTCCGATTTCGTTCAGTCTGATTTTTGAAACCTTGGTAAATGGCCAATGCCGTGAGGGCAACACTTAACAAATGTGACGAAGTAATAATATTTCAATACACGTTAAAAGCAAAAATTATTCTGTTTAGGTAGAGCCAAAGGCTGTTTGCTTTAAACTTCTAAGGTTTAAATGAAAATAGCCCACCAACTTGTGACGGGCTATTTCAATGGTTTATATTAGGGACTAACCTAGTTTTTCTGTTAGCTGTGGCACGATATCAAAAAGATCACCTACAAGGCCAAAGTCGGCTACTTGAAAAATTGGGGCCTCTTCATCTTTGTTGATAGCCACAATCACTTTTGAGTCCTTCATACCTGCTAAATGCTGAATGGCGCCAGAAATACCAACGGCGACGTAAAGATTTGGCGCCACAACCTTGCCTGTTTGACCTACTTGCCAATCGTTTGGTGCGTAGCCCGAATCTACCGCAGCGCGTGAGGCGCCCACAGCAGCGCCCAGTTTGTCTGCCAAAGCTTCAACTATCTTGAAATCATTTTCAGACCCTACACCGCGCCCACCGGATACAACGATACCTGCGGATGTCAGCTCTGGCCTGTCGCTTGCGGCAACTTTGTCTTCGATCCAGACTGAAAGGCCAGGATCTGCGACCGCATCGATGCTGGTCACGGACGCGGATCCTCCCTCGCCTGCGGCTTCAAATGTGGATGTGCGGATGGTAGCCACTTTAATAGCGTCTACGGACTTCACGGTTTGAATCGCGTTGCCTGCATAAATTGGCCGCTCAAAAGTGTCAGCATCTACAACGGCTGTGACTTCAGAGATGATCATTACATCTAAAAGAGCCGCTACGCGGGGCATGATATTTTTAGAGGCTGAAGTGGAAGGCGCTACAATATGGCTATAGTTGCTGGACAGTGATACAATCAGGGCTGCCACTGGTTCTGCAAGATCATGGCCATAGGCCTCATCTTGAGCGCAGAGCACACTGGACACACCGTCTAATTTTGCTGCAGCCTCCGCTGCATCTGAGCAACCAGCACCTACACAAAGTACTGTCACGTCGCCAAGCTGTCTTGCGGCGGTCAGAGCTTTTGCGGTGGAATCTACTGATAATTCGCTACCGTTCACCTCTGCAATTAGGAGTACACCCATTATACAGCTCCCACTTCTTTGAGTTTCTCGATCAATTCATCAACGGACGCAACTTTGATCCCCGCGGCCCTTGTTTCAGGTTCACTTGTAGATACGATGGATAAATGTGGAGATACATCAACGCCAAGATCAGCCGCCGTTTTCTCGTCCATCTGCTTTTTCTTTGCCTTCATGATGTTTGGCAAAGACGCATACCGCGGCTCATTCAGGCGCAAGTCAACCGTCACGATTGTTGGCATGGAAACTTTAATAGTTTGCAAGCCACCATCCACTTCTCGGGTGACAACAGCACTTTCTCCTTGGATCTCCAACTCAGATACAAAGGTTGCCTGTGACCAACCGGTCAGGGCTGCAAGCATTTGGCCGGTGGCATTCATGTCATTGTCAATGGCCTGTTTGCCGGCCAAGACGATACCAGGCTGTTCGTCGTCAATCACAGCCTTCAGAATTTTAGCAACTGCTAGAGGCTCTATATCTGTATGAACGTCATCGGCTGCAATTACTAAAATTGCGCGATCGGCACCCATAGCTAGGGCCGTTCGTAGTGTTTCTTGGTTTTGCTTCACACCAATAGAAACGGCGATCACCTCGTCCGCTTGCCCTGCTTCTTTTAGGCGAATTGCCTGTTCAACTGCTATTTCGTCGAAGGGGTTCATCGACATTTTTACATTGGCCAGATCGACACCGCTGCCGTCCGCTTTCACGCGGACTTTCACATTGTAATCAATCACGCGTTTGACCGGTACCAGGACCTTCATGGTGCTTATCTCCGTAATGAGCGAGCCACGTGCGGCTCTTTGGTCAGAATTGATGCAGTACTAACTGCATTTTTTATCGACAAACAGTGGAAAATCGACATCTTTGAGGGTTATGGCGCCCTAAAGTGCGTATTGAGATTTCTTAAACTATCGTGATGGCTATAAAATTTTGACTATCGATTGGCTCCGGGCACCCAAAGGATGTCAGCGCGGCCATCATCATTTGCGATACGTCCGGTCACGAAAAACCAGTCTGACAGCCGGTTCAAATACTTGACTGCCGAAGGATTAACGGCCTCTTTGCCTGCTAGCTCAACCGTCATGCGTTCGGCGCGGCGTGACACCGTCCGGCATAGATGCAAATAGGCAGCGAGGGCCGACCCACCGGGCAAAATGAACGATCGTAGTGGCTCAAGGACTTCATTCATTATGTCAATTTCGGCCTCAAGCCGTGCCACTTGCACTGGTGTTACGCGCAAGGGTTGATATTCAGACTGGGCGTCCTTGTCCATATCAGGGCGGCACAGGTCAGCGCCGAGATCAAAAAGATCATTTTGAATGGCTGCTAACTGTGCATCCAGCTTACCCTCTGAATGTTGGCGCGCAAGTCCGACAGTGGCGTTGGCTTCATCCACGGTGCCATAGGCATTAACCCGTAAAGAATGTTTATCCACGCGCACGCCATTGCCCAAGGCCGTTTGCCCATTATCACCAGTTTTTGTATAAATTTTATTTAAAACAACCATGTTCAGCTCTTTCCAAAAAAAACGGCAGCTAGGATTAGCAGCACTGCAACAAATTGAGCGGCGATCCGGTAGCGCATTAGCCGATTTGAATGTTTGCGCGCAAATTCGCCGCCTTTGGCAAAACTGCCGATGCCTAGGGCCAAAATTGCAAGCACCACTATGCAAGCTATACTGGCGACGATGAAAAGTGGATCTTTATCCATTGTTGTGCTCCTGAACGCTACCTTATCATGTAGGCGACATCGCTTAAAAGGCCAATCCCATGCGACATTACATCCGTGCAATTACCCAATCCATTGCGCGCGTGGATAAAATCCGGCGCAAGAACCCCATCACATGGGTAGGGGTGGTGATGTAGTAACGCGGTTTTGGGTCTGGACTTTCCAAGGCTCTTATGACTTTGGCTGTGACGGCAGAGGCTGGCAGTTCAAATGCATCTGGACGAAGTTTAGGTTTGTATAGGCGTTTTATTAAGCCTAATTCATATTGAGCCCTGCGGGGAGACTTTTTCCAATCAACCCACTTTTCGAAGTGTGGAATTGAATTTTCCCGAATTTTTGTCCCGATTGGACCTGGCTCGATCAGAATGATTTTTATATTGGTGTCTCGCATTTCAATGCGCAGTGTATCGGTAAGGGCTTCAATAGCGAATTTGGTTGAACAGTAAGCTCCACGCCAAGGTAGTACGACAAGTCCCAAGACGGATGAGCAATTCAGAACTCGACCATGCCCCTGTGCCCGCATGATCGGCAATACTTGGCGCACAACCTCATGATAACCAAAAACATTGGTCTCATAAATTGACCGTAGTGCATCAGTTGGGAGATCCTCCAGGGCGCCGGGCACTGCAAAAGCTCCATTGTTAAAAACGGCATCCAGAGTGCCTGCGGTCTTATGGGTTATGTATGCAAGAGCTTCAGTAATTGATTGTGCATCGGCATGATCTAGCCTCGGTGACTCTAGGCCCAAACCCTCAATGCGATCACAATCGTCTTGCTTGCGACAGCTGGCGAAAACCAACCACCCCATGGCGTGTAGAGTTTTGGCGCAATCCAGTCCGATGCCGGACGAACAGCCGGTGATTAGTATCGATTTTTGCATTTTGGCCCTCGTGATTCTAGGCCAAGTTTGCAGTCTTCAAGTAAGTGCGGTCAACAGCCGTTCGGTTATCTAATACGTTTTTCCGGGTGTCTGTAATAAATTAAAATTAAAAATTCTGCAGAGTATATTCTCTTCGAGGCGGTAAGGTAGAAGATACAAAGCTGAGGTTTCCAAAATGGTAGGTGCTAAACTTAAAATTATACGCCTAACCATTAAGTTTATAGAATTTTCAATACATTATTGGAGATAGGGCTGGAAAAACTATGTAAGTCTATAATAATCTTGGAACTCATCTTGGTTTTATCCAAGAACCCACGCTGGTGGGGCTGGACCTACCAGATTTGCGCAGTTACACAAAATCTATGTCTGATCAGTTGAACGATACTAATACCTCTCCCAACGAAGTTACAGAACCGCTGCGCCGTGCGATTGGTGAGCGTTATCTGACTTATGCGTTATCGACCATCATGCACCGCGCGTTGCCTGATGCCCGCGATGGGCTGAAACCTGTACATCGACGAATTTTATATGCGATGCGTGAGTTGAAACTTAACGCCAGTGGTGGATTTAGAAAATCGGCCAAAATCTCTGGTGATGTAATGGGCAACTATCATCCACACGGTGATGCTGCGATCTATGACGCGATGGCTCGACTGGCGCAGGACTTCAACGTGCGTTATCCTTTGGTAGATGGCCAGGGAAATTTTGGCAATATTGATGGTGATAACCCTGCTGCAGCCCGGTATACAGAGGCTCGTATGACCATCATAGCCGAGGCCTTGCTTGATGGATTATCGGAAAATGCTGTTGATTTCCGAGAAAATTATGATGGTACTCTAACCGAACCGATAGTGTTGCCGGCGACCTTTCCAAACCTCCTTGCCAATGGCAGCAGCGGCATTGCTGTTGGTATGGCAACCAACATTCCACCGCACAATATTTCAGAACTGATTGATGCTTGTTTACATTTGATCCAAACTCCAAATGCACATGACGATACCTTATTGAAATATGTGAAGGGCCCCGATTTTCCAACAGGCGGCATTCTCGTAGAGCCGTCAGAAAATATAGCACAGGCTTATCGTACTGGCCGCGGCTCGTTTCGCTTGCGCTGCAAATGGGAGATTGAGGATTTGGGCCGGGGGCTGTGGCAAATCGTGGTTACAGAGATTCCCTATCAGGTGCAGAAGTCAAAACTGATTGAAAAGCTGGCTGAGGTTATTCAGACTAAAAAAATACCAATTCTAGGTGATGTACGGGACGAATCTGCAGAAGACTTGCGGGTTGTTTTGGAACCACGAAGCAAAAATGTGGATCCTGAATTACTGATGGGTATGCTGTATCGCAGCAGTGATCTGGAGCTCCGGTTCAGCTTAAATATGAATGTTTTGATAGATGGCTTAACTCCAAAAGTATGCAGCATGAAAGAAGTATTACGTGCTTTCTTGGATCACCGCCAAGAGGTTCTTGTCCGCCGCTCTGCGCATCGTCTGTCAAAGATTGATCACCGATTGGAAGTGTTGGAGGGCTTTATCCTGGCCTTCCTTAATTTAGATCGTGTGATCGATATTATTCGTTATGACAATGAACCAAAAACTGCGCTGATGTTTGAAGAGTGGCTGCGTGATCATCCGCGGGCCATGGCAGAAAGTGATTATGTCGGTCCACTGACTTATCGTAAGGTTGAAGAAGGTCAAGAAGAGCTGAGCGACGTACAAGCCGAAGCCATTTTGAATATGCGTCTTCGAAGTCTACGGCGTTTGGAGGAAATGGAGCTACGCCGTGAGCGTGATGAGTTACAACAGGAACGCGCCAATCTTGATGACTTGATCGCTGACAACGGCCTGCAATGGGCCAAAATTAGTGAGCAATTGAGGGCTACGCGCAAGGCGTTTGGCAAAGATTATGCCGGTGGTGCGCGCCGCACTACTTTTGCTATTGCGGGTGAAGTGGAAGAAGTGCCCTTAGAGGCGATGATTGAGCGTGAGCCGGTTACCGTCGTCTGTTCTAAAATGGGTTGGCTCCGCGCTATGTCTGGTCATTTGGCACTTGAAAAATCGTTGAAATACAAGGATGGCGACGAAGCAAGATTTGTTTTTCACGCCGAAACTACTGATAAATTGATTGTATTCGGTAGTAATGGCCGTTTTTACACTCTGGTGGCTGACAACCTGCCGGGTGGACGTGGTATGGGCGAACCTCTTCGTCTTATGGTGGATCTGCCCAATGATGTCGAGATCGTTGATTTTTTCATCCATGATCCAGCTGTTAAACGTCTGGTAGCCTCAACGGCAGGAGATGGTTTTATTGTAGCCGAATCTGAAATTGTGGCGCAAACGCGCAGTGGTCGGCAGGTTTTGAATGTGAAGGGAGATGTGAAAGCTCTGCTGGCGCATCCTGTGACTGGTGACCATGTGGCCTGCGTTGGCGAGAACCGCAAAGTTTTGGTATTTGCCCTTGATGAACTGCCCGAAATGGGCCGTGGCAAAGGTGTTCGGTTGCAAAAATACAAGGATGGTGGTCTCTCAGATTCCACCACCTTTGTGATGGAGGACGGCCTGGCTTGGAAAGACCCCGCTGGACGCAGACGCACTGTTGAACAAGTTGAGCTTTCGGAATGGACTGGAAAACGCGCTGGCGCAGGCCGCATGGCACCCCGCGGTTTCCCACGAGACAATCGTTTCTCAAAGTGGTGATGACAAGCCACTAGGTTAGATTAACGCATAATATTTTTGTGTTAGATTTGGTTTCGAATTTTCTGCGTCCAAAATTTTCACTTTGTCTGTTGGCGCAGCAAGCGATGGGCTTGGTAGATTCTCCAAATTAAAATTCAATGGCATCAGATTTCAGGACTGTCGCACAATGGCCTTGATTTTTACGTAAAGGTCCACTAGTTGCGCTGCCATATTGTAATCCTGGGCCACCGGCCCTTTTCACACAAGGTTGCCTCCCATGGCCAAAGCAAAGTTTGAACGTTTAAAACCACACGTAAATATCGGCACGATTGGTCATGTTGACCACGGCAAGACAACCTTGACGGCTGCGATCACGAAGCAATTTGGAGACTT
>Ga0115001_10000262_pt1 | contig 37747 bp, 37 predicted proteins | sample ArcticOcean_MG_C_12_FD_89869 | JGI IMG/M metagenome (GOLD analysis project Ga0115001, IMG submission 89869) | Marine microbial communities from western Arctic Ocean - ArcticOcean_MG_CB8_130 | ecosystem: Environmental > Aquatic > Marine > Oceanic | place: Arctic Ocean: Canada Basin | collected... | reverse complement strand
CTTAAGCCCATTTTGTAAACATTTAATTTTACATATATCTAATGAAAATTTAAGGCTTTTACAAGGTCACATTTTAAAGATATTAATTTTATCAGTTTTTTCCCAAGAAAATTCACCTTTACTAGTAGGCATTCTCCCAAAATGTCCATAAGCAGATGTTACCTCATAAATAGATTTATTTAAGCCAAGCAGTTCTCTAATTCCTCTAGGTGACAAATCAAAATTTTTTTCAACTATTTTTTTTATCTCCTCATTTTTTTCTTCATCTTTTTCTGCTAACTTTACATAAATAGACAGCGGCTTTGAAACGCCAATGGCGTAGGCAAGTTGAATTAAGCACTTTTCTGAAACTCCTGAAGCTACAATATTCTTTGCTAGATATCTTGATACATATGCAGCAGATCTATCAACTTTTGTTGGATCTTTTCCTGAAAATGCTCCTCCACCATGTGGTGCAGCTCCCCCATAAGTATCAACTATAATTTTTCTTCCAGTAAGACCAGTGTCGCCATCTGGCCCGCCTATAACAAATTGACCAGTTGGATTGATGTAAACTTCTTTATCACTCAATTGTTTTAATAAGTTTTCTGGTATAGATTTTTTAATATATGGATAGACAAGCTCTTTGACTTTTTCTTGGTTCAAATCTTTTGAATGTTGAGTTGAAATTACAACTGAAGTAACTTTTGTTGGTTTTCCATTCTCATAAAACATTGTAACTTGACTCTTGGAGTCTGGTTCAATTCCCTTAAGTAAACCTTTTTTTCTATCCTCAGCCATAAGTCTTAATAGTTTATGAGAATAATGAATTGGTGCTGGCATTAATTCTTCTGTTTCATTACACGCATATCCAAACATAATTCCTTGATCTCCAGCTCCTTCATCTTTGTTGTCTCTAGAGTCAACTCCCATTGCTATGTCTGAAGATTGAGAGTGAAGACAAGATTCAATATTAGTTTTTTCTCTCCAACTGAAACCATCTTGGTCATAACCTATATCCTTGATACAATCTCTAACATTTTGAATTAATTCTTCTTTTTTAATTTCAGGAGCTCGGATTTCACCTGCCAACACTACTTTATTAGTTGTTGTTAAGGTCTCGCAAGCTACCCTAGAAAAAGGATCTTTGGATAGATAAGAGTCAACCACCATATCTGAAATTCTGTCACAAACTTTGTCTGGATGACCTTCAGAAACTGACTCGCTCGTAAAAAGATAATTATTTTTGTTCATTTTTTTTTAAGATAATAAAAGTTGAGACAGCTGTAAATAAAAGAACAAAAAAGATCAAATCAAATTTATATTTTTTTTGAACATTGTTTATAATAGGAACATTAAGTGTGATGGCACCCCTCTCATTGGGCTTTAAAACCTTTTTAACAATACCTTTATTGTCTATAAAAGCGCTGAACCCCTTATTAGCAGACCTTACTAAATAAACGTTGTTTTCTACTGCTCTAAATATTGCTTTGGAAAAATGCTGATGAGGCCCAATCGTATTCCCAAACCATGCATCTTCAGAGATATTTACAATCATGTTTTTTTTAGGCTGGCTTAGTTCAGGAAAAATTATTTCATAACAAATTAGAGGTAATAGTTTCAAATTGCCTGAAGTATAAATATTGCTTTTAGACCCTCTTGAAAATGAACCATAACCCTCGGTAATTTTTTTTAAACCAAACTTCCTTAAAATATTTTCATAAGGCAAGACTTCTCCAAATGGTACTAATTTAATTTTATTATACTGGAAATTAACATCTAATTTATTGTTTGTAATAATTAGACTATTAAACGTATCAATTTTCTTTGAGTTTTCTTTAATTGTATTAGCTCCAAATAGTATAAGATGATCTTCTGAAAAAGATTTTTCAAATAATGTTCGATATTGTCTAATTTGATCCAAATTAAAACCTGTAAAAACTCCCTCTGGCCAAACAAAGAGGGTTTTTTTATTTTTATCAGGATCACTGTATTTGATCAATTTTGATATATTCTTACTTAAATCCGCATTAGATAAATTATATTTTAAATCTAAACTTGGTGAAATTATTTTTATATAAATCGAGTTTTCAAAATTTAATTTCAAGTTAACTAAGTCTTTATTATTTTTTTTAATTACTGATGAACCATAGATATAATTACTAAAAAAAAATAAACTAATTATAGAAAATAAAATTATGTTAAATTTTTTTTTAAAAAATAATAAAAGAGGTGAACAAAAGATTGTAATACAAATTAAATTAAATGAGAAGAAACCAACAAAGTATAATGACTGAATCATTTCTGGTTTCCATGACCAACTATACGCCCATAAATTCCAAGGAAAACCTGATAAAATCTTAGCTCTAAGATAATCCATAAAAGCAAAAGAACTTGAAAATAATAAAATAGATGTAAAATTATTTTGTAAAAAGGGACCAACAATTAAGACTCCTAAACCAAAAAAAAGTCCAAGAAAAATTGGTAACCCAATTATTGCTAGTGGAATCAAAAATTTAAAGTTTTCATCGAAAGTAAGTGAATAAGAAATCCAATGAATACCTGATAAAAAAAAACCGACACCAAATAAATAACCGATCAAAAATAGATTTAATAAATATGGTTTTTTTCTATAAGTATTTTTAGACTTTTTTTGCGTATAGGTTATGAGTAAAAACAGTATGGGCAGTACCAAAAAGTTTATATAGCTAAAATTGTAAGGCTGAAAACTAAAAACAGTTATGGCTCCAAGAATAAACGGAAAGATAAAAATTATAAAAACTCGACTGCTAAGAAATTTTAAAATCATGTTATTTAATAGTTTTTAATAATTTAGTTTCTAATTTTTGCATTACTGAAAAGTCAAAATTTGATTTATGACGATATCCTAACAAATGAACCAGTCCATGAATCCAAATTTTATCGAAATTTAATTGGAACCTTTCATTTTTAGAATTATTTTTTATCTTGTTTAAATTGATGATAATATCACCTAAGTAGACTTTGATTTTTTTTTTTGGTAATAATTTATTTAAATATTTTCTTTCGTGAAAAGGAAAGGATAATATATCTGTGGTTGTTTTTTTTTTTTTAAACTTAATATTTAATTTTTTAACTGCCTTATCTCCAGAAAGTAAAAGAGTAAAATAACAATTTTTCTTTTTAAAAAGATTGGTTTTTTTATTTATTATCCCTAACTTCTTATTTATATAAAAATTAGGAGCTCTAATAAATTTTTTCCAGCTTTTGTTATTTGTTAATACATCAGCTTTGATCATCAGCTTTTTTTTGATAAGCCTTGATGATTTTTGACACCAGAGGATGTCTTACTACATCAGTGTGATCAAATTCCACAATTTTTATTTCTTCAATTTGATTCAGTATTTTTTTAGATTTTATTAGACCTGAATGATTTTTATTTATTAAATCTACTTGAGAAGGATCTCCATTCACTGCTAATTTTGAATTTTCCCCTATTCTTGTTAAAAACATTTTTATTTGTGTTGCGGTAGCATTTTGTGCTTCATCTAATATAGCAAAGCAATTTTTTAACGTTCTACCTCTCATAAAAGCTAACGGAGCAATTTCGATCTCACCAGATTCTATTTTTTTATCAATTTTTTCAAAACCAAATAACTCATACAAAGCATCATAAAGTGGTCTTAAATACGGGTCTACTTTTTCCTTCATATCGCCAGGAAGAAAACCTAGTTTTTCACCTGCTTCTACGGCTGGTCTTGAAAGTATAACTCGTTCAACTTTTTTTTCCATAAGCATTGTGATAGCAACTGAAACAGCGAGAAAACTCTTTCCGGTTCCAGCGGGCCCTAAAGCCATGGTAATATCGTTCTCTCTTAATGCTTTTATGTAATCTGATTGCTTTTGTGAACGGGCAATCACGGATTTTCTGGGCGTTTTAATTAGTTGTGCAAAAGATTGTATATTAGTATTTTTATCTGAGTTTAAATTTTTATTCACTGATAAAACTATATCACTCTTTTCAATATTATTAGTTAAAAGAAATTTATTAATCAAAAATCTTATTGCTTCAGAGACAGTATTAATGCTATCAGGACTTCCTTTAACTGTAATTGAATTGCCTCTAAAAAACAAAGTAGCTTTTGTTAATTTTTCTAATTTTTTTAAGTTTTCATTAAATTCACCTACAATAAGTGATAAAATATTATTATCTAGAATTTGAATATTTAAAGTTTCTTTATCTATTTTCTTAATTATAAGCTTTTGTTCTAATTTAGTTATTTCAGACATTAATTAAGCTGCAAAATTGTTTTTTTCATTAGATGAGATGATTCCAAATAAACTATTGTGATTAAAGTTATTAACTGTAACGTCTAATATTTGACCAGTTAAATCACGATTGCTCTCTACTATCACTGAATTCAAAAACTTATCTCTACCAAAAAATTTATTTTGTTTATTTAATTTGTTTTCAAAAAGCACCTCTATTGATTTATTTAAAAATTCTTTTTTGTATTTAGAATTACTTTCTTCTAGCAAGGCTTGTAGTTGAATTAATCTTTGTTTTGCGATTTTAAAGGAAATATCGTCCAGTTTTGAAGCTGGAGTTCCAGGTCTCGAACTATAAATGAAAGAGTATGAATTAATAAACTCTACTTTTTTTATTAATTTTAAAGTTTCATTAAAGTTGTAATCTGTTTCACCTGGATAACCTATAATAAAGTCTGAAGAAAATCTAATTTCTGGCTTAACCTTTTTAAGTTTATCTATAATATTATGATAATCAGAAATGTTATGCTTTCTATTCATAGAATTAAGTATTTTAGAAGATCCGCTTTGAACAGGAAGGTGAAGTATAGGCATTAATTTTTCACAAGATCTGTGAGCTTCTATTAAATCTTTTGTAACATCTTTTGGGTGTGATGTTGTGTACCTAATTCTTTTTAATTCTTTAAGTTCATTTAATTTAAATATTAAGTCAGACAAACGATATGTATTAAATTTATCTTTATACTCGTAAGCATTTACATTCTGACCTAGAAGTGTAATTTCTTTAGAACCATTTTCTATTAATTGCTTTGCTTCATTTATTACCTCTTCAAATGATCTCGAAAATTCTGGACCTCGAGTATATGGCACGACACAAAAATGGCAAAATTTATCACAACCCTCTTGAATTGTTAAAAAAGATGAAATTTTTGAGCCAGAATTTTTAATTAAATTTAAAGTATCAAATTTTTCTACAACATCAAATTCTGTGCAATTAATTTTACTTTTTTTATTTTCTACTTTTTTTATTATTTCAGGTATTTGGTGGTAAGATTGTGGGCCCACAACACCATCAATATACTTTTCGCGACAAAGCATTTCTTGGTTTTCAGCTTGAGCCACACAACCTGTGACTAATAGCATTGGTTTTTTCTTATTTCTAAATTCTTTTTTTAACCGCCCAATATCATGGTAAACTTTATCGGTTGCTTTTTCTCTTATATGACAAGTATTTAAAACATAACAATCAGCATCAGAAGGATTATCGGTAACACTGTATCCTATGGGTTTCACCAAGTCTAAAATACGATTACTATCATATTCATTCATTTGACACCCAAAAGTTTTGATAAATATTTTTTTAGACAAGTTATTTTTTTATTTTCGAACCGTATAATTCTAGCTTGTGATCGACTAGCTTATAACCTAATTTTTTAGCAACTTTATTCTGTAAAATTTCTATATCTTCATCGACAAACTCAATTATTTCTCCACTATTAATATCTATTAGATGGTCGTGATGTTCGTCTGGTGCCTGCTCATATCTAGCTTTGCCGCCTTTAAAATCATGTTTTTCAACTATTCCTGACTCTTCGAATAATTTTACTGTCCTATAAACAGTTGCAATACTTATTTTTGTGTCGACCTTATTAACTCTCTTGTGTAATTCATCTACATCTGGATGATCTTTTGATCCATATTTTTCTTTTGAGTCTGACATAACCTGAGCAATGACTCTTCTTTGGTCTGTTAGTCTCACTCCTTTGTCCTTACATTTTTTTTCAACATTATTCATATAAATATTTACAACTTAACTTAAATATAGTGGTTTAATCAATTTATTTTCTAACAAATTATTTTCTATTAATATGTCAACATTTTTGAGGTTAAATTCAGCAATATAGACTTTTGTTCTATCGATACTATTAATAATTTCATCATTTTTTAATTCTTCTGGAATGATCACTTGTGAATTAATTGTCTTTAAATAACTTGGATCTAGTTTTTTAGGTAATGTAAAATTATAGTTCTTATTCATAACCCCCTCGGAAAAATAATAAAAGTTATTTGTTTTTATTATTGAAATAATATTTTCTTTTTTTCTTATTAGTGTAGCAGCATTCAATAAAAAAGTATTGTAGCTATACATGTTTAGTTTTTTTGTTAAATGAATACCCTTCGTTACTGCTAGAGCAATTCTAATTCCTGAAAAACTGCCAGGTCCAGAATTAACTAAAACTGCAAATTTTTGATTTATTTCAACATCATGCTCTTTCATTAAGTCTAGAATAAATATTGATAAAGCCTCATACTTAATAATATTAGTTTGTAATTTTTTTAAAAAAAACTTATTATTAATTTTTAATGCGATAGTATCATTTTTACCTGTGCAATTAATTATTAAACAATCTTTAATCATTTTCTTACTACTTTTGGTTGCTCCCAGCCAATTAATATCAGCACCAATTAATATAAAGGATAAAGGTATTATTGTCCTTATGTATCATCGATTTGAAGAAAATAAATATCCTTCTACTAATATTAAAACAGCTAATTTTATCAAACACTTAAATTTAATAAAAGATAGACAGTTTAAATTTATAAATCCAATTGATTTTGAGAATAGTCTTGTGAGTGAAAAAAGAGAGAAAAAAATTTTGTTAACTATAGATGATGGGTTTAAATCATTTTATGATCAGGCATGGCCAATATTAAAAAAAAGAGAAATTCCCTTTATACTATTTGTGAATACACGAGAAGTTGGAACTAAAGGATATATGAACTGGCAACAAATTAAAGAGATTTCCAAAGAAAAATTTGCACACATTGGTAATCACAGTTACTCTCATGAATATTTAATCGATATGAAAAATCAGGAAGTTATAAATGATATTAGAAAAGCTATAGTCGATTTTAAAAAAAATTTAGGATACAATTCATCTTTCTTTTCTTATCCTTTTGGCGAATATAGTAATGATTTAAAAAGTATAATTAAAAATTTAGGTTTTAAATACGCTTTTGGGCAACACTCTGGTGTGGCAGATGAAACTAAAGATTTTTATGAATTACCTAGATTTCCAATTAATGAAGCATATGGAGAATTGAAGAGGTTTGAGACAATACTTAAAACAATTCCATTCAAATTTAAATCAATAAAACCTGCAGAAAAATATATTCAAGAATCAAATAACCCCCCAGAAGTTATTGTTGATTTTTTTAAAGATGTAAAAAATATTAATTTGTTGAATTGCTATTCGAATGAGCTAAATTCATGGAGGAAATCTGAACTTGAATTTTTAGATAATTATAAAATAAAAGTTAAACTGGTTGGTAAATTTACCACCGAAAGAGGAAGAATTAATTGTTCCCTCAGAGAAGATGATGGATCTTGGAGATGGCTAGGGATGCAATTTGTGATAGCTGATATTAAAAACTAGAGCTTTAGTTCCTTTTTAATTTTTTTGTCGTCTATTTCTACTGTCTCTAATTCGTCTAAATCATTTTGCTCAATAATTTGACGTAATACTTTGGTATATTCTTTTCCAGTTTGAGCATAGTTATCTAACTCATCAATAAGTTCTTTACCTCTCAAAGGTTTATTTTGTTCTCGCAACTCAAATCTTTTTTTTCGAAAATCTTTATAACCATTATGAGTATTTAAGTTAGTGATGTACGCTTTTACCGATGCGCGCAGCAAAGGAAATTTAAGTATTTTGTGATTTTGATCAACTGATTTCTCTAGTGGTTCAATTCCATCTCCTTTCCATGTCCACTGTCCGAATATAGCATTTCCTTCTAAAGCGAACCTAGAAGTGCCCCAGCCACTTTCTTTTGCTGCTTGGGCAAGGGCTATAGATATTGGGATAATATCCATCTTCTCTCTTAATTCATTAATGTTTCGATTTGACACTTTGTAATTTTTGTATTTTTTATTTATCCATTTTTTATTTTCTGGTTTTTCATTTTGTTGCAATATTTTTGTTAAATATTTTTTATCTTGTTCAATTTTTTCATTTTCAGCGACAACTAAGGGTAAAAGTATTTTTAAAAATGTTTCTTTCTTTTTTTTAGTACTTCTGATTGAGTCTAAGTCTTTTGGTAATCTGGTAAAATATATTGGTTTTACAAGTTTAGAGTCTCTTACGGTGTCTAAGTCATAATCTAAATCTTCAAATAGATTTAATACGGTTAGAGTGTTTAAGTTATAATTATTTTCTGGATCATACGGAGGGTTTGTTTCTTTAGGTTTTTTTACTACTTTTTTTGACTCTTGCTTCTTAATATTTTTTGAAGGGCTCGCTTTTTCTTTGTTGTTTTTATCTGACTTAATTTCTAAAGAAATTTTTACAGAATCTAGATTGGAAATATATCCTTTTATATAAAAGCCACTGAAAACAAAGGTTAATAAAAATGAAGCAAATATACCTCTTAGGATAATTTTATTTACAATTTTTTCATTAACTTTAAAATTATAAGCACTATTTAAACCATCTACTAAAATTTTGGTTAGCGTTTTAAAGAAGTTGGTAATACTTGATACTACAAAAACAAAATAATTATTGATTGCATCGAATATTTTTTTTACACTTTTGTTAATGCTTATACTTATACTTAATTTATCTATCACAGAAGAATAAAAAAAATTAATATTTTTATTTATTTTAATATTAATTTTTAAATTTTCTTTTATAGAGCTGTAGAAAGGTTTTAAAAATTCGTTAATAATTTTATGAGAAAAATATCCTCTTCTTGATGGTATGGGAACTTTGTTTCTTAGAAGCTCCAATTCTATCTCATAAGTAGTGAGCTTCTGATTCACATCTAAAACTTTTTCAATTTTATAAATCCTTGCTAATGAAATTAGTTTTTGTCTATAGCTAATTATTTTTTTCATATTAAATTAAATGGCTTCTACTGATTTTACTTCTTCGATATAATGACACAATAAGTTTTGTACACCTTGTTTTAGGGTCATGAGCGAACTTGGACATCCTGAACAGCTGCCTTGCAGTTCTACATGAACAACTCCATCCTTAAAAGATTTAAATTTGATATCGCCACCATCCCTTGCAACCGCAGGTCTTATTTTAGTATCTAAAATCTTTAATATTTTCTCTTCGATATCATTGCTACTAAGATTTTTGTCTTGTTTATTAGCTTCTTTCGAAAGAATAGGTTTATCATTTGTTTGAAAATAATCATTTATATGAGAAATTACAGTTGGTTTTAAAACATCCCAAGAAATTTCTTTGGTTTTTTTTACTGATAAAAATTTATCGGAAAGTAGGATTAACTCTACTCCTTTTAAATTAAGTAAATTCTTTACAAATTCATTATTAATTTTGTTTAAATCTTTTTTTTGAAATTCTTCGGTGCCAGCATCAGAAATAGTTTTTTCTGACAAGAATTTTAAAGAATCGGGATTTGGGGTTAATTCAGTTACAATCATATCTAATTATATCATAATTCTATTAAAATAATCCTACCACATTTCTTATCTCTCTCAGGTTGAGTTCGGCTATAGTTCTTGCTTTTTCAGTGCCATCTTTGAGGGTTTTTTCTAAAAAGCTTTTATCTTCTAATAGTTTCTTAATTTCTTTGCCAACAGGGCAAATCACTTCAACTAATACTTCGGATAATTTATTTTTTAAGTATGAATATTCTTTACCCTTAACTTCATTAAGAACTTGATCTAAACTTAAATTAGTTACATCTGCGTAGATAGAAATCAAGTTTAAAGTCTCGGGTTTCTCGGATAAACTTTTTAAATTATCTGGTATTGAAGATGAATCTGACTTTGCTTTTTTAATTTTTTTAACAATTTCATCAGCGGAGTCTTTTAGGTCAATTCTAGAATAGCTCGACTCGTCCGATTTACTCATTTTTTTTTTACCATCTCTTAAGCTCATAACTCTTGAAATATTTTGATGTATTAAAGGTTCTGGAATGGGAAATATATCTTTTTTGAAATCACTATTAAATTTTTGAGCAATATCTCTACATAATTCCATGTGTTGTTTTTGATCAGCTCCAACAGGTACATGTGTAGATTTATACAACAAAATATCAGCAGCCATTAAATTTGGATATATATAAAGACCTACACTTGCTTTCTCTCTATCTTTTCCTGCCTTATCTTTAAATTGTGTCATTCTATTAAGCCAACCGATACGAGAAACACAATTAAAAATCCAGCCAAGTTCAGCGTGGCCGCTTACAGAAGATTGATTAAAGATAATACTTTTTCTATAGTCAAGTCCAGTAGCCAAAAAACCTGCTGTAGTTTCTAAAATATTATTTTTTAATTCTTTAGGGTCCTGAAAAACTGTAATTGCATGTAAATCTACTACACAATAAATACATTCTGCCTGACTTTGAAGTTTTACAAAATTTTTTAACGCTCCCAGATAGTTACCAAGATGTAAATTACCAGTAGGTTGTACCCCAGAAAAAACTAATTTTTTTTTATTCATTTTTTAACTTGTTGTAAAGTTTTTTATTTTAAGCACTCCTAATAAACGTACTAATAGTAAATATATTCCAGCAGCTAAAAATACGATCATTATAAGATAAAATGATTTGTAATAGTTGCTATAAATAAGCTTATCCTCAAAAAAGTTTGTTAAATAATAAAGTGCTAAAGTCATAATTGCCAAGGAAATGACAATTTTTGTTAAATTAATTAAAAGATTTGGTGCAAAGTTAAAGTATTTAAATTTAATTAATAAAACTGAATAAATCAAAACTCCAACCCATGTTGATATAGACGTAGCGATTGGAATAATAACAAAACCTACTTCTTTAAAATAAATTATAGATATTAAAATATTTAGAAAAACAATTAATGCTGAAATATAAAATGGAATTTTTGTATTATCTCTCGCGAATAAAAAACTCGATAATACTTTAATTAAAGCGAACGCAGGCACCCCAAAACCAAAATACTTTAAAGCTTGGGCGGTTAAAATAATATCCTTTTCACTAAACGAACCATACCCAAACAAAGCACTGATTATTTCCTCTGAAGCAATAATTAATCCAACGCAAGCGGGCAAAGAGAGAAGCAAACATAGTTCTAAAGATTTGTTTTGAATATTCATGGCATTATCAATGTTTCCAATTTTTATATTTTTTGATAATTCAGGAAGCACAACGGTTCCTATAGCAATTCCTGCGATAGCCAAATTTATTTGGTAAATTCTATCGGCATAATACAAGTAAGAGACAGCACCAGTTTCAAACGAAGCAATAATAGTTCCCACTAAAATATTAATTTGCGTAACGCCAGAAGAAAAAATACTTGGCAATAATTTTTTTAGAAAAAATTTTACTTTAGAGGTGATTCTAATTTTAAAATTAAGCGAAGGCTTGTAGTAATATTTTGTAAAAAAGATTAAAAATATTAATTGAAATAAACCAGCTAATGAGACGGCATATGAAAGATTTACTTCAATATTTAAATCAAAAAAATAAGAAACTACTAAACTGAAAATTAAAAAAATGTTTAGTATAATTGGTGTGGCTGCAGCTACAGCAAATTTATTATTTGTGTTTAATATTCCTGAAAAAAAAGAAGATAAGCTTACAAAAAATAAAAAAGGAAATGTTATTCTTGTGAGCGATACTGCCAAATCAAATTTTTTTGGATCTTCTACAAAGCCAGGTGATATTAGATAAACAATAGTTGGTGTAAAAATTTCTACTAAAAAAATTATTACTAATAAAACTATTATTAATAAGTTCAGGACATCGTCTGCAAATTTTTTTCCCTCCCTCTCATTATTTAGCTTTGCTTCTGCATAACTGGGGATAAAAGCTGCATTAAAAACACCTTCAGCGAAGAGTCTGCGAAAAGTATTAGGAAGTCTAAAAGCTACAAAAAAAGCATCAGCATAGATTGATGCTCCTAAAAAAATTGCTATTAAGATATCTCTTACGTAACCTAAAAGTCGGCTTATCAGAGTAAAGAAACTAAAGACAGAAGCAGTAGACAATAAGTTCATATGTTTTTATTAAAAAAAATCAAATTAATGATGATTTTATCCATTTTATATTACATACTCAATTTTGATGACAAAAAAATCTAAAATTGATCATTACACTGATAAAGAAGCATTGGACTTTCATACACAAGGAAAGTCTGGCAAAATTGAGATAAATTCTTCTAAACCTTTAACAACAAAAAGGGACCTATCTTTAGCTTATTCGCCTGGCGTAGCTGTTCCTGTCAAAGAAATCGCAAAAAACCCAGAGACTGCGTATGATTACACGAGTAAAGGCAACTTGGTAGCTGTAATAAGTAATGGGTCTGCAATTCTAGGTCTTGGAAATTTAGGTTCTTTAGCGTCAAAACCTGTGATGGAAGGCAAATCTGTTCTATTCAAAAGATTTGCAGACATAGACTCGATTGATATTGAGGTCGATAGTTCTGACTCTGAAGAAATTATTAACACTATAAAAAATATAGGTAATACTTTTGGTGGTATTAATTTAGAGGATATTGGTGCGCCAGATTGTTTTATAATTGAACAAAAACTTAAAGAATTGTTAGATATTCCTGTTTTTCATGATGATCAACATGGTACTGCAATTATCACAACTGCTGCATTAATTAACGCCATAGATATTTCAAAAAAAAAAATTAGCGAAATCAAAGTTGTTGTTAACGGGGCTGGAGCCTCGGCGATAGCCTGTACGAATTTATTTAAGCTTTCTGGGGTAAAGAATGAAAACGTAATTATGTGTGATAGATTAGGAGTTATTTATAAAGGTAGAGAAAAAGTTGATCAATTTAAATCTGCTCACGCTGCTGACACTAAACTTAGATCGCTTACAGAGGCAATAAAAGGTGCGGATGTTTTTTTAGGCTTGTCTGCTAAAGATGTAGTCACAAAAGATATGATTAAATCGATGGGTAAAAATCCCATTATTTTTGCATGTGCTAACCCGGATCCAGAAATAAAACCTGAGTTAATTGATGAGGTTAGGTCAGATGCTATTGTTGCAACCGGTAGATCTGATTATCCAAATCAAGTAAATAATCTTATTGGCTTTCCTTACATCTTTAGAGGCGCTCTCGATGTTAGAGCAAAAGAAATCAATGAAGAAATGAAAGTTGCGGCTGCAAAAGCTATCGCTCAATTAGCTAGAGAGGAAGTACCCGACGAAGTAATTGCGGCATATGGTGGGGAACGACCAAGGTATGGTAAAGAATACATAATCCCATCAACATTTGATCCAAGATTAATAAGTGTTATTCCTGCTGCGGTTGCAGAGGCCGCTATGAAATCTGGAGCAGCTAGGAAAAAAATTAATGATTTAGAAAAATACAAAGAGGATTTATCTCGTAGATTGGATCCTTCAATGAATATTATGCAAAACATAAATGTTCAAATTAAAAAATCTCAAAAAAGAGTCGTGTTTGCAGAAGGAGAGGATCCAAATATTCTAAAAGCTGCAGTAGCTTTTAAAAATAGTAAATTAGGAATACCTATTCTAATTGGAAAAGAAGAAAGAGTAAAAGAACAGCTAAAAAATATAGGCTTAGATGAAAATTTTAATATCGAAATTATAAGTTCTAAAAATATAAAGAAAAGAGAGAAATATACAAAACACTTATACAAAAAACTTCAAAGAAGTGGAATGTTAGAAAGAGAATGTGATCATTTAGTTAGAAATGACAGAGTTACATGGGGGTCATGTATGGTTGCGTGCGGTGATGCTGATGCTATGGTTACTGGTGGTACAAGACACCATGCAGCGACTATAGAAAAATTAAATAAAGTTGTCGACTCAAGACCTGGAGAAATAATATTTGGTCTAACGATGTTAGTTTCAAAAGGTAGAACAGTTTTTATTTCTGATACTAATGTTCATGATAATCCAACTGCGGAAGAACTTGTCAAAATAGCCATTTCAAGCACTAGGGTAGCAAGGTTGTTCGGCTTTGATCCTAAAGTTGCTTTTCTCTCTCATTCAACTTTTGGCAAACCAGCGACTGTAAGAACTAAACATGTAAGAGAAGCAATCGAATTAATGAAAACAAAACAAGTAGATTTTGATTTTGACGGAGAAATGCAGCCAGACGTTGCTTTAAATCCAGAATATAAAGAAACCTATCCATTTTCAAAAATTGTTGGTAACGCAAATATTTTAATCATGCCAGCACTTCATAGTGCATCTATATCTGTAAAAATAATGAAAACATTTGGTGGCGCCAAATTAATTGGACCGCTATTAATTGGCTTAGGGCTTCCAATCGAGGTTGCCCCTTTAAGGTCTTCTCCCTCTGAAATTTTGAATCTTGCTTCTATTGCAGCTTATTCTTCTCAGGTTATTAACTATAAAAACTAAACTTTATTTCTGCTAAGCTCTGAAACTAAATAAATGGTTGGTATAATTTTTTCTACATCATATATTTTGTTAGCTTCATCCACGACTTCTTTTTTTTCTTTATCGTCCATTGCAATTCCAAAAATATAAATATTCTTATTTATAGTCTCTAAAGTATAATTTCCTGACTTTATTGATTTATTAAAAAATAATGCAGATCTAAGCTGTGATGTTATCAAAACATCTTTAGCAGTACTTTTAAAATTAGATTGACCTTTAATTGTTATAGCATTCTTGACTGATCTTACTCCTTTTGTTTCCCACGCTAACTTTGTTATTTTAATTTTTTCCTCAGGCTCGTTTACTTTACCTGTTAAAAATATTCTTCCATCCAAAATTTCAACTTGAATAGAAAGAAAATATTTTTTTTCAGCTAACGTAAGTCTAGCTACTAAATTTTTTTGCATTAGGGTGTCATCAATTTGCATGCCCACAGTTCTTGGGTCAAAACTAATACTTACTCCCCGTCCAAATGTACCTATACCTTTCCCAGTACAACTTGCTAGAATAAAAATTAAAAGAGTAAAACTAAATATTTTTTTTATCATTTTTTATTTTTAAACAAATATCATAAACTTTTTTTTTAGAAATTTTTTCTTTTTTTGATATTAACTCCACAACATCCTTTAAACTATACTTGTTTAGATATTTTTTTGCTTGATTAATAATTTCTAAGTTTGAAACTGATTTATTATTAGTATAAATTTTTGATATTACAATAGTTAACTCTCCTTTTATCTTTGTTTTGAATGGTTTTATTGTACTTATCTTTTCTCTATAGAAAGTTTCATGTAATTTACTCATTTCTCTAGCGATAAGGATATTTCTATCAAAAAAGTATTCTTTAAAAAAATTTAAATAAAAATTAATTTTAATTGCTGGAATAAAGAATACTAATGAAAAATCTAAATCCTTTAACCTACTTATTGTTTTAACAAGATCATTTTCAGTCTTGGGTAGAAAACCATAAAAAATAAATTTTTCATCGAACCCCGAGATAGAAACTGCAGATGTTATCGCTGAGGGCCCTGGTATAGGATAAATTTGAATTTTTTTTTCGATGCATGTTTTAATTAATAAAAGTCCTGGATCTGAAAGTGTTGGTGTACCAGCATCAGAAATTAAAGACAATATCTTGCCCTCATTTAAATGTTGAATAATTTTTTGCAACTCTTTTTGTTCGTTAAATTTGTGATATGAAATTAATTTTTTTTTAATTTTATAATGATTTAACAACTTCAAAGATCTTCGTGTGTCTTCACATAAAATAATGTCTGAATTTTTTAATACCTCTAAAGACCTTAATGTTATATCATCTAAATTTCCAATAGGTGTTGATACAATGTATAATCCGGAATTAAATATACGCATAAAAAATGATTAAAATAATTATTACATTCTTATCTTATATATTTCTATTATTTAATACGAGCCTAGTCGCGAATGATGATGAGGGTAAGCTCAAGGTTGGATTGCTTGCGCCATTTTCGGGTGAATATAAAAACCTAGGTGAGTCTTTACTGTTATCAACACAACTTGCTTTGGATGAAATAAACAATGACAAAATTACAATTATACCTAGAGATAGCGGATCTAATAACAAAGATATGTTAAACTCAGCAATTAAAGAAATGATTGGTAGCGGAGTTAAAATTATCATAGGCCCTATGACATCGTCATATTTTAATGAGATAGAAAAATATAAAAATACAATTTTTATTTCTTTGTCGAATAAAGAACCTAAAATTTCTAATAATTTAATTAATATCGGTATAAGTTTAGAGTCTCAATTTAATGCATTAGAGCAATTGTTGCTTAAAGAGAGAAAAAAGAAAACTGTAATTTTATATCCTAAAAATGAATATGAAAAATTTATAGATGAAAAAATAAAATCAATTAAATTAAAAAATTATAGAATTTTTAAATACAGTTCGGATCCAAGAGTTCTTACAGGAGAGATAGAAAAATTAACCAATTATAAACAAAGAAAAAAAAATTTAGAAAAAAGGAAAAATATTTTAAAAAAAAAGGATGATGATTTATCCAAAAGAGAATTAGAAAACTTAGACAAGTTTTTTACTTTAGGTGAAGTCAATTTTGACTCAGTTATTATTATTGATTTTGGAAACAGCCTTAAAAGTGTTCTGTCATCATTAGTTTATACTGATGTGGATGACTCAAAAATTCTTATTTCGACTGTCAATCAGTGGTTCGATGAAAGTATATTTAGAGAAAATTTAGTAAAAAATTTATATTTTCCATCGGTCGATTTGAAACAATTCAAAAGATATAATGAAAACTATTTCAAATATTTTGGAGTTAGACCGGATGAAATTACTATTCTTGCTTACGATGCTCTAGGTTTAATACATTACGTGTGGAGCAAAAATAATGGCATCAATACAATTAATGATTTTTTTATTAAGGAAAAAATTAAAGGAAAAATTGGAACATTTGAATTTAGGGACAAGAAAGTCTTCCAACAATTGAAAATATACAAAACTAGTAAAAATAAGTTTAAAGAGTATTAACTTTGTGTTTTAATTTTTTAAAAGCTAAATATCGGTGATCCATTAGTATTTTTTTTCTTTTAGCCATCTGGCCAAAAGTTACTTTATTTCCTCTTGGGATAAATATTGGATCATATCCAAAACCTTTTTTGCCTAATAGTTTCTCTGAAATTTTTCCTTTTATAATTCCGGTGGTTGTGATTTTTTTTTTACTGCCAAAATAAAAAGTTAAACTACAAATAAATTTAGCTTTATAGTTTTTTATTTTTTTATTTTTGTTCTTATTTTTAACTAACTCAATTATTTTTTTTCCAGCATTATTAAAATTTCCATATTTCTTAGCCCATCGAGCTGAATAAATACCTGGACTATTATTGAGGCAATCCACACACAAACCAGAATCATCTGAAATGGTAAAAATTTTAGCTTTCCTAAAAAAGTATTTTGCTTTTAACTCTGAGTTTGTTTTAAAGGTTTTTCCAGTTTCTTTTGGGCTTTTGAGATTAAGATCAAAAGGGGTGATTTTTTTTATTTTTTTATTTAATAAATAACTAATTTCTTTAATTTTTCCTCTATTGTGTGTGCCTATCAAAATTTTTTTAATTTTTATCATTTCTCACTAGTAATTTAGTTTTAAAACCCTATATAGCAAATATGGAAAAAGAGAACGATAATAAAATTAAACAAGATCAAGATTTAGCTGAAAATAAAGAGTCTGAAGTAATTAGTGAAAATCAAGAAATTACTGAACCATCTACTGAGGAACGGCTAAAAGACACACGAGACAAATTATTAAGAGCCTTGGCTGAAACAGAAAATCAGAGAAGACGGTTTGAAAAAGAAACCAAAGAAGCTTTTGAATATGGTGGCTTTAACCTTGCGAGAGAAACTTTATCAGTTCTTGATAATTTACAGAGAGCTTATCTAGCTATTAAAAACGATGAAACACTAAAAGACAACAAAGATTTAAATAAATTTCTAGAAAATATTAAGATTGTAGAAAAAGATTTAGTCACTATTTTTGAAAAAAATAATATTAAAAAAATAAATTGTCTCAAAGAAAAATTTGACCCTAATAATCATCAAGCAATGCTGGAGATAGAAGATGAAAATGTCGACCCTGGGATGGTGTTACAAGAAATTCAACCTGGTTATTTTTATAAGGATAGGCTTTTAAGACCCTCCTTCGTCGCTATAGCCAAAAAAAAAGATGACAAAAATCAAGAAAATGAGGAGGAAAAATAAAAATTAAAGGCTTGTAGGACAATAAAAAGCACCCATATAACTTAATACAAAGGAAAAATACAATGAGCAGAGTAATAGGAATAGATCTTGGAACCACAAATTCATGTGTCGCTATCATGGAAGGTTCACAAGCAAAAGTTTTAGAAAATTCTGAAGGAGCAAGAACAACACCATCTATTGTTGCTTTTTTAGAAAATAAAGAAAAATTAGTTGGTCAGTCTGCTAAAAGACAAGCTGTTACCAATGCAGAAGATACTATCTTTGCTGCAAAAAGATTAATTGGCAGATCTTTTGAAGATAACACAGTTAAAAAAGATATTAATAAAGTTCCATATAAAATAATTAAATCTGAAAAAGGTGAAGCTTGGATTGAAGCTAAGGGAGAGAAATACTCTCCAGCACAAATATCTGCTTTTGTTTTGCAAAAAATGAAAGAAACTGCTGAAAAGTACTTAGGTCAAGCGGTCACTAAAGCAGTTATAACTGTTCCTGCGTATTTTAATGATGCACAGAGACAAGCTACAAAAGATGCTGGTAAGATTGCTGGTCTTGAAGTCTTAAGAATTATCAACGAGCCTACTGCTGCCTCACTAGCTTATGGTTTAGATAAAAAAGGTGGACAAAAAATTGCTGTATATGATTTAGGAGGAGGTACATTTGATGTGTCTATTTTAGAAATAGGAGATGGAGTCTTTGAAGTTAAATCAACAAATGGTGATACCTTTTTAGGAGGTGAAGATTTTGACGACGAGGTTGTTACTTATTTAATTGATGAGTTTAAAAAAGATAATGGTATCGATTTAAGAACAGATAAACTTGCTTTACAGAGATTAAAAGAAGCAGCTGAGAAAGCAAAAATTGAGTTATCATCTGCAACACAAACAGAAATTAATTTACCCTTTATTACCGCAGATAAAACAGGCCCTAAACATGTAAATTTAAAATTTACTAGAGCTAAACTAGAAGCTTTAGTTGAAAAACTGATAGAAAGAACGCTGCTTCCATGTAAGACCGCACTAAAAGACTCCGGTTTTTCTGCTGCTGAAATTAATGAAGTAGTTATGGTTGGTGGTATGACAAGAATGCCAAAAGTTATTGAAACAGTAAAAAATTTTTTTGGTAAAGAGCCTAATAAAAGTGTTAATCCAGATGAGGTAGTTGCTATGGGCGCCGCTATACAAGCAGGTGTTCTACAAGGAGATGTTAAAGATGTCTTGTTGTTAGATGTAACGCCTTTATCATTAGGTATTGAAACTTTAGGTAGCGTCTCAACAAAATTGATTGAAAAAAATACAACTATTCCAACCAAAAAGAGCCAGGTGTTTTCAACAGCAGAAGATAATCAACCCGCTGTATCTATAAGAGTTCTACAAGGTGAAAGAGAGATGGCTAATGATAATAAAGAGCTAGGTAAATTTGAACTTATTGGAATTCCTCCGGCGCCAAGAGGAACACCTCAAATTGAAGTAACGTTTGATATTGATGCTAATGGAATTGTAAGTGTGTCTGCTAAAGACAAAGGCACAGGTAAAGAGCAAAAAATACAAATCCAGGCTTCAGGTGGCTTAACAGATGAAGAAATTCAAAAAATGGTTAAAGAGGCTGAGGCTAATAAAGAAGCAGATAAACAAAAAAGAGAGGCCGTAGACGCAAGAAATCAGGCTGACAGTATTATTTTTTCAACAGAGAAAAGCTTAAAGGAACATGGTGATAAAATTTCTGAAGAAGAGACAAAAGCTATAGAGACAGGTGTTTTAGATTTAAGGAATGCACTCAAGGGAACTGATACTGAGGAAATTAAAAAGAAAACTCAAGATCTGATTCAAGTATCTATGAAACTAGGAGAAGCGGTTTATAAAAGTCAGCAAAAAGATACACCTAGCAAACCTGGAGATCCTACAGATAGCTCTGGAGATCAAGAAACTAAAAAAGATGACAAAGAAAATGTAGTTGATGCTGATTTTGAAGATGTAAAAGATGATAAAGAAAAAAGCGCCTAAGATATAATATAAAAGGAAACAACTTTTGTGGCCAAGAGAGACTACTACGATATCTTAGGAGTAAATAAGTCTTCCTCCAAAGAAGAAATTAAAAAAGCTTACCGTTCAACAGCATTTAAATTCCACCCCGACAAAAACCCTGGTGACAAAAAAGCTGAAGAAAAATTTAAAGAAGCTAGCGAGGCTTATGGAATTCTTTCTGATGAACAAAAAAAATCTAACTATGATCAGTTTGGTCATGCGGCTTTTCAAGGTGGTGGTAGTCAAGGATTTGGTGGATTTGACACTTCATCTTTTTCAGATATTTTTGAGGATTTTTTTGGAGATTTTTCAGGAAGTTCTTCTCGAGGATCAAGCAGAAGATCAACTGGCAATAGGGGTAATGACTTAAGATATGATTTAAGTATTAGTCTTGAAGAGGCGTATAAAGGATTTGAGAAAAAAATAAACTATACAACTTATAAAAAATGCAGCGGCTGCAAGGGTAGTGGTGCAGAGCCTGGGTCAAAACCAATAGCATGTGATTACTGTAATGGTAGGGGTAAAATTAGATCTAACCAAGGATTCTTTACCGTACAACAAACCTGTCCACAGTGTAATGGTGCTGGAGAGACAATTAGTAAAGCCTGCTCAAAGTGCAGGGGTAATGGAAAAGTTCAAAGCAATGAAAATGTTTCTGTAAAAATTCCAAAGGGTGTTGATGATGGAAATCGTATAAGACTAACAGGTAAAGGTGAGGCAGGATCCAAGAGTGGGGGTGCCGGTGATTTATATTTATTCATTTCTGTCCAAAACCATGGTCTTTTTAAAAGATCTGAAGAAAATTTATTTTTTGAATTGCCAATTACCTTTGCTGATGCTGCGTTAGGAACAACCATAGAAGCTCCTTGTATTGATGGTAGTAAAGTAAAAATTAAGATTCCAGAAGGCACACAGTATGGAAAACAATTAAGATTAAAAGATAAAGGAATGCCCATTTTAAGAAAGAATTCTTATGGTGACTTATATATTAGAATTATTCCGGAGGTTCCTGTATCATTAAATAAAAGGCAAAAAGAACTTTTGGATGAGTTTAGAGAATTAGAAAATTCTAAGCTAAGCCCAACTATAAAAACATTTTTTGAAAAAGCGAAAAAGTTTTGGGGATCTAATAAATGAAAAAAATTAATTTAGCAATCACCGGATGTATGGGGAGAATGGGCCAACAACTTATAAAATCTACTCAAAAAAACAAAAATTTTAAATTAGTTTCATTAACAGAAAATAAAATAATTAATAAAAAAATTTCAGGTATTAAACTAAATTTAAATAATGCTAGTGCATTTAAAAAAACAGATATTGTTATTGATTTTACAGTTCCGCAATGTACTTTGGAAGTTTTAAGAATTGCTGTAAAACTAAAAAAAAGAGTCGTAATCGGAACAACGGGTTTTACTAAAAGAGAAGAAAATTTAATAAAAAATTTTTCAAAAAAAATTTCAATTTTAAAAGCAGGCAATATGAGCCTTGGTGTAAATTTACTAATGTATCTAACTGAAATTGCATCTAAATCCCTTGGAAATAACTTTCTTAGTAAAATTTATGAAGTTCACCATAAGCAGAAAATAGATTATCCATCTGGTACGGCTCTTATGTTAGGTAAGGGAATAGCTGATGGGAAAAATAAAAATTTATATAGTTTGATGGGTAAAAAATTTTTAAATAAAAAATCATTTCCTTACTCTAGTAAAATCAACTTTAATTCAATACGTAGAGGAAACGTTGTTGGTGAGCACGAAGTAAGATTTTCTAGTGGAAAAGAAATTATAAGTTTAAACCACGAGTCTTTTGATAGAGCTCTTTATTCAGAAGGTGCTCTAACTGCCGCTAGATGGTTAATGACTAAAAAGCCTGGCTTATACTCAATGCGTGACCTTTTAAACTTTTAGTGATCAAGAAAGAAAAAGCTAAAATTGTTTTAAAGATACTTAATAAAATTTATCCTGAAGTTCCAATTCCTCTAAATTATAGAAACACATTTACTTTATTGGTTTCTGTTTTACTTTCTGCACAATGCACAGATGTAAATGTGAACAATGTTACAAAAAATATTTATTCAAAATATAATCAACCAAAGCATTTTGTAAAACTAGGTAGAAAAAAGATTGAAAAATTAATAAATAAAATCGGTATTTTTAGAGTTAAAGCAAAAAGTATTTACTATCTTTCAAAAATTTTAATTGAAAAACACAAAGGTAAAGTGCCTAAATCGTATGAAGAACTAGAAAGACTACCTGGTGTTGGGCACAAAACTGCTAGTGTTGTCATGTCTCAAGGCTTTGGCTTCCCTGCATTTCCAGTGGACACACATATTCATAGGTTGGCCCAAAGATGGGGCCTAACTAATGGAAAAAATGTTATACAAACTGAAATAGATTTAAAAAGTATTTTTCCAAGGAAAAGTTGGAATAAACTTCATTTACAAATTATTTGGTATGGAAGACAATATTGTAAAGCTAGAGAGTGTTACGGAATAACTTGTAAAATTTGCAAAAGTTGTTATCCAAATAGAAAAAAACCAATAAAAATAAAAAAGGCTTAAATGAAAATAACTGGAATCGGTAATGCTATAGTTGATGTTATCTGTAAAGTAGAAGATCAATTTCTGAAAAAAAATAATTTAACAAAAAGTAACATGAAATTAATTGATGAGTCTGAATTTAAAAAATTATTAGGCAATCTTAAAATTGAAGAAACTATTTCAGGCGGCTCTATAGCTAACTCAATTGTTGGGCTGTCTCAACTTGGTAATAAAGTTGGATTTATTGGAAAAGTTAGCGATGATGATCTGGGTCAAAAATATGAACAGGGTTTAAGAAAGGAAAATGTTCAGTATTTCTATAATAAAAAAAAAGAAATTTTACCCACTGGTACATGTCTTATACTTATTACTCCGGATTCAGAACGAACAATGTGTACTTTTCTGGGTACTGCTGGAAAAATTAACAAAACAGATATTGATATTGAGGCTGTCAAAAATAGTGAAATAATTTTTCTTGAAGGTTATTTGTGGGATGAAGGTGAACCTAAGGATGCATTTAATGAAACTATTAAATATTCTAATAAAACAGCAATGTCATTATCAGATAAGTTTTGTGTTGATAGACACAAAAAAAGTTTCTTAGAATTAGTTCAAAATAAACTAGACATCGTTTTTGCAAATGAACAGGAAATTCTAGAGTTAATTGACGCTAAATCTTTTGAAGAAGTTATTTCATTTGGAAAAAAATTAAATAAAACACTTGTTGTAACTAGATCAGACAAAGGTAGTGTTGCGATTAACCAGAATGAAGTGATAGAAAGTGAAAGTAAAAAAAATCTAAAAATTGTAGATTTAACAGGCGCTGGTGATTTATTTGCAGCTGGTTTTCTTCATGGTTATATAAATGAGAAATCTATTAAGGAAAGCTTAGACAAAGGGACTGAAATGGCATCAAAAATAATTCAGAAAATTGGAGCCCGCCTGGATTAAAAGTAAAAAAAGTTAATAACTATTTTTTTTAATAAGTTTTCTTTCTTTTAAAACTTCCCTTACCTTTTTTGGGCTTAACTACTCTTTTCCTATACTTTTTAGTAAATAGATCTACCGCAATTTTATTTCTTTTCTTCAAATTGAATAGCCTAATTTTGAATTAATAATAAAATTCTCATCTTGGAACTTATCTAATATTTTTTTTCTAAGACGGTAAATATGCGTTTCTACAGTGTGAGTATCAGCATCATCTGCATATTTCCAAATTTTATTTAATATAGTCTTTTTGGTTAATGGTTTTTTTTCATTAAAAAATAATTCTATGAGCTGAACTTCTCTTTCTGTAATATTGATAAATAAATTTTCTCGCTTAAGTTTTTTTTCATTTTTATCTAATATAAAGTTTTTAATTATAATTGAAGAGTTTTGATTAAACTTAAAGGCAGTTATTAGATTGGTAACCCTGCTTTTTAATTCTATAAAATTAATTGGAAGATAATTTTTATCGTCATATTTACATTTAACAGATAAATTTTGATCTTTTAGTAATAAAATGGGTTTATCAGATATTTTATTTATAATATCTAAAGCGGTTTTATTTACACAGATTTGATGATCTACAACTACTGCTGAACAAGAAGAAACTAAATTATTAGAAAATTGATTGTGGTCAAAATAAATAAAAGAAAAACCTAAATCTTCTTTAATTTCGTCTAACGAATTGTTAAAGTTTTCTGTGCCAAAAATTAGTAAATTATTTTTCATTTTTTTATGAACATAAAATTAATAAATAAATTTTTATACTTTAATAAGTATAAACTAAGATGTTCAATAGGTAAAAGAGGAATTACACATAATAAAAAGGAAGGTGATAGAAAAACTCCACGGGGTATATTTAAAATTAATTATATATTTTATAGAAAAGACAGGATTGGAGATTTAAAAACATCAATAAAAAAAAGAATAATTAAAAAAAATATGGGGTGGTGTGACGATCCTGGTTCTAAACATTATAACAAGTTAATTAAATTTCCTTTTAAAAAAAGTGCAGAAAAATTGTGGTTAAAAAGTAAAATCTACGATGTATTAATAGTTATTGATTATAACTTAAAACCAGTAATTGTAAGTAAGGGTAGTGCAATTTTTTTACATGTAGCAAAAAAAAACTATTCTCCAACAAAAGGTTGTGTTGCTATCAACAAGAAAGATATCCTTTTTTTAATAAGCAGGATTAACTATAAAACTAAGCTGATAATAAATTAAGATCTATTACCAAAGATTGAAGAGCCTATTCTTACAAAAGTTGTTTCATATTTTATTGCTTCGAGAAAGTCTCCAGACATACCCATACTTAACTCTTTTAAAGCAAGTAATTTGTTTAATTCCATTAAATTTTTAAAATAAAACTTTTCTCTTCCATCATTTGGAGGGATTGCCATCAAGCCCACAATGTTTAATCTCAATTCTTTTGTGCAGTAATAAAAAAATTCATCTAAAGTTTTAATGTCAATTCCTGATTTTTGAGTCTCATTACCTATATTTACTTGAATAAAATAATGTAATTTTTTATTAATATCATTTTCCTGCTTAGCTAAAGCTCTAGCGAGCTTTGGATTATCCAATGAATGAATATAATCAAATAATTTAACTGCTTCTTTTGCTTTGTTTGATTGTAATTTACCAATCATATGTAGTTTTATATTTGGATGATTTTTTTTTATCTCAACCCACTTGGAATATGCTTCCTGAACCCTATTTTCACCGAAGTGATCGTGCCCATACTCAACTAATGGTTTAATATGTTCATATAAGAATGTTTTGCTAACGGCTACAATCTTTACGTTGCTATTGTCAATTAGAGATTTTATATTTTCAAAATTTTGAATTATTAAGCTCATAAATGTTTATTATAAAGAATAATTATTATTTATATATAGAGAATACTAAAGATATTAATATCAATAATATCAAAAAAAATAAAAAAATCTCTATTATATATAGAAATAATAAAATCCCTGAAATTACTAAAAATTTAGTAAATTTTCGAAAATTATGTAATCTAAAAGGATTTAAATTATATATTGCTAATAATTATAAATTGGCTAAAGCCTGTAAGGCTGATGGTTTATATTGCTCATCATATAATAAAAAAAATTACCTTAATAAAAATTTAGAGTTAGTTGGATCTGCACATAATTATGGTGAGATATATCAAAAGATAAAACAAGGGTGTAAAATAGTAATATTATCGAGACTTTTTAAAACTCATTATAAAAACAAAAAAAATTATTTTGGTGTAGTTAAATTTAATTTAATAATAAAAAACTATTCCATCAAAATAGTCCCCTTAGGAGGGATTAATAAATTCAATTTGCTTAAATTGAATATGGTAAACTCAAAAAGTTTTGCCCTATTGTCTGAGGTAAAAAAAAAGCCGGCTATTCCTAACCGGCTTTTTTAATTTTAAATTGTTACTAACTAGAACGCTATTGCAAGAGAGAAAGTAGTTGTTTTCTCAGCTTTACCTACAACGTAATCAGCATCGTCAGCATCAGCTATTGCTAAACCAACTGTTGCTCCACCAACTGTATACGCAGCTTGTATATGCTTTATTTTCATATCAATATCATCAACTGATGTTCTTACGCTCACGCCAGATAACTCAGAAGATGTTGCTTTTGTAGCTTTTTCTTCAGAGTAAGAAATTGATAATGCATCGTTTACAGCCATTTGTACTCCGTACATTTCAGTTTCGTAGTGAATAGATGATTGCGCATTAACCGTACCACCTGTGTTCTCACTAGGTTGGTAAGCACTTACAGCAGCACCAACTGTGAATGAACCGATAGAGTATTTTGCGTATGCTCCACCTGATTCAGCGTTGTATCTTACTGTTTGTAGTGCACCAGATGTATTAGCATAATCAGCACCAATTTCTAAACCATCGATTGGTTTAGCATCTAATCTCACTTGCGTCATATCTTTACCTGTAGCACCAGTATTGATAAGACCGTCTGCTTTTGCAGAAGCACCATCATTGGCAACTAGATTTGGTACGTAACCAACTTTAGCAGTTATTCCAAATGGCATTAAACCAGCAGGTGTGTGGTATTGAACGTTGTTGTAACCGTCTACGTTTATACCGTGTTCAACAGATGACGGACCAGTATAGTCTGAACCCACTCCCATTGCACCAACACCATATCCAAATTTCGAAGATAATCCACCTTCAGAAATAAACATACCGATTGTTCCCATTTCGCCAGCAGTTATAGTTAGTTTAGTATCATCGTTTAACGTTGATGCACCATCTAACTGCGTCTGCCATGTCCAAGCGTAACCGTTATCCAGTTCACCTGAAGCATTAAAATCTAATTCATTAGAAACACCCATTCCTTTGCCAGCTGCTTGATCTGCACCATTTACTTTGTAAGTAGCAGTTACACCGCCAGTTACATTTAAATCACCAGCAAAAACTGATGTTACAGATAAAGAGGCAACAGAAAAGATTACTAAGAATAGTTTAGTTATTTTTTTCATGTTATGTCCTTTTTTTTTATTAATATTAATAATTGAGTTTTTATATCACTCAGTACTTCAATATTGTTGGGTTTCTTAAGATATATCCTTAATTTCTAAATACTGTGATATTTTTACATCACATATTAAACCAAGATATATGCTAATAATTTAATCTTTAATTTAGATAATTCTGCTAATTTTTAGATAATTCTGCTAATTAAGTGTAATAAATTGCAATTAATTTAATTCATCAAATATGCACATACATTTTAAAAATTTCAAACTTTATATTGTCTTAATAATCGCTTCTTTCATGTTGTTTTCTTGTGGAATTTATAAAAAAGTTGATGCTAGGAACATACCTAACACAGGAAAAGCAAAGGCTGAACAAAACGTCAAAGAAGGTAGGGGTGTTTCAGTTAAGGGCATCCTTAATAATCGTAGCGGTGGTAGTTTTGAATTTAGTTCTTCAAATCCTTTATGGAGAGCTTCTTTGGAGATTCTAGATTTTTTACCCTTATCGACAGTAGACTATTCAGGAGGAGTAATAATAACCGACTGGTATAATGATTCAGAAAGTTCTAAAGAATCTATAAAAATAACTGTAAGATTCACATCGAATGAAATTAGGTCTGATAGTGTTAAAGTTATAGTTCATGGAAAAAAGTGTTCCACGCAAAACAATTGCAGAACTTACGAACAAAAATCTAAGATTTCAGAAGAATTAATCGCATCTATCTTGAGAAAAGCTTCGTCGTTGGAAGCGGAAGATAAAAAGAGAAAAAAATAATATTATTTTGACAAAAAATGGAGAGAATTAATTTTCACCTGATTGAAAAAAAATGGCAATCAATATTTGAAAAACAAAAATTATATCAAGTAAATGATAATAAAAAATTTTACTGCTTAGAAATGTTTCCCTACCCATCTGGCAAGATCCACATGGGTCATGTTAGAAATTATACAATTGGTGATGTAATTGCTCGTTTTAAATATCTAAATGGTTTCAATGTGTTGCATCCTATGGGCTGGGATTCATTTGGTTTGCCTGCGGAAAACGCTGCCAAAGAAAATAACTTACATCCAAAAACGTGGACTGAAAAAAATATTTCTCAAATGAAAAAACAACTAAAGTTATTGGGGTTGTCTATTGACTGGGATCTTGAAATATCAACTTGTGATGAAAGTTATTATAAACACCAACAAGAATTATTTATTGAATTTTATAATAAAGGATATGTGTCAAGAAAAGAAAATTATGTAAATTGGGATCCTTCAGAACAAACAGTATTAGCCAATGAACAAGTAGTTAACGGTAAAGGTTGGCGCTCTGGAGTAACTGTACAAAGAAAAAAACTATCTCAATGGGTCTTTAATATTACAAAATTTGCAGATGAACTTTTGGATGATCTTGATAAATTAAAATACTGGCCTGAGAAAGTTAAGTTGATGCAAAGAAATTGGATTGGAAAATCTACAGGGTGTGAGCTTATTTTTGATATAGATAGTATAAATAAAAAAATTAAAATTTTTACTACACGTCCTGATACTATTTTTGGCGCCACTTTCTTGGCTATTTCAATTGATCATCCGCTATGTAAGCAATTCGAAAAGGACAAGAAATTTATTCAGTTTAAGGAAGAATGTTTAAAAGTAGGGACAACAGAGGAAGCTTTAGCCATTGCGGAGAAAAATGGTTTTGACACAGGTCTGCTAGCAAACCATCCTTTTATTAAAAATAAAAAAATTCCTGTTTTTGCAGCAAATTTTGTATTGATGGACTATGGATCGGGAGCTATTTTTGGTTGTCCTGCTCACGATCAAAGGGATCTAGATTTTGCAAAAAAGTATAATTTAGAAGTTATTGAGGTTGTTTCTGAAGATAAAAATAAAATTAAAAACTTTAACAATATAAGTGAAGCTTACACATTAGATGGAGTTATAGTTAATTCTGACTTTTTAGATGGTTTGAATGTTGAGGCTGCAAAGAAAAAAGCGATAGAAGTAATTGAAAAAAATAAAATTGGTAAAAAAAAAATTTCATTTAGATTAAAGGATTGGGGAGTCTCAAGACAAAGATACTGGGGCTGTCCTATTCCAATGATTTATTTAGATGATGGCAGCGTAGTGCCTGTGGAAAAAGATGAGCTACCTATAACGTTGCCTAGTGATGTGGACCTAAATAGAACTGGTAATCCTCTAGCTAATCATCCTAATTGGAAGAATACTGTTCATAAAAAAACAGGAAAACCAGCTATTAGAGAAACAGACACATTAGACACTTTTGTAGATTCATCTTGGTATTTTATGAGATTTTGCTCATCTAAAAATAAAGAAAAACCATTTGACGTTGATGAATTAAATCATTGGATGCCTGTTGATCAGTACATTGGTGGTGTTGAACATGCAATTTTACATTTACTTTATTCAAGATTTTTTATGAAAGCTATCCAAAAAAATAATAATAAAATTAAAACTGTTGAGCCATTCAAAGGTCTTTTTACTCAGGGAATGGTGTGCCACGAAACTTATAAAGATGTTAATGGTAGGTGGCTAAATCCTCAAGAGGTAGAGAAAAATAGTAAAGGAGAATTTATCAAAAGTTTAGATAAAACTATAGTTATTGTAGGCCCGTCTGAATCCATGTCAAAATCAAAAAAAAATGTAATTGATCCTGAAAGCATGATTGAAGCATACGGCGCTGACGCCGTAAGATGGTTTATTTTGTCTGACAGCCCGCCTGAAAAAGATGTTCAATGGTCAAACCAAGGTGTTAATGCTGCTTATAAATTTTTACAAAAACTCTATAATTTAACCAACAATATTAATAACCGACCGGATAAAATAAACAGTAAAAATAAAGATTTTGAGGTTAAATTTAATAAATACATTGCAAAAATAACTGATTTAATAAATAATTTTCAATTAAACGTTGTTGTTGCTAACGTATATAGCATTTATACTTTATTTAACTCATCATTAAATGATGAAATTAGCAATGAATGCTTTAAAAAAAATCTTTCAAAATTAATGTCTGTCTTAATTCCTTTCATACCTCACCTCGCTCATGAATGCCTAGAAAAGTTAGGTGAAAAAAAGTTTGATACATGGCCAAAGGTAGATAAGGGGTTAAGCTTAAATGAAAAAATTAAAATAGCTATACAAATCAATGGAAAAACAAAAAATATTATAGAAATTAAAAAAGATTTAGACGAAAATAACGCTATAAATGAATCTAGAAAAAATAAGAAAATTAGTGATCAATTATTAAACAAAGATATAAAAAAAATAATTTTTGTGAAAAATAAAATTATTAATTATCTTATTAAATAAAAAAAATGAAAACTTTATTTATAATTACATTATCACTCACATTATTTTCGTGTGGCTTCAAACCAATAAATGAAAAAGGTGTTAGCTTAATTCACTTACAAAAAATCGACATCACTGGGGAAAAAAGAATTGGTTATGTTTTAAAAAATAATATTTCATTAATTTCCGATAAGAACTCTGCAAATAAATACCGTGCTGTTATTCAGGTAGAAAAACAAAAGAATAGTAAGATTAAAAATAAGGCAGGTAAAATCATAAGATATAATTTACTTTTAAAAGTTAATTTACAATTAACAGATATAATCAACAATACAGAAATGAAAAAACAATTTTTAAGAGATCTTGACTATAATGTATCTGATATCCATTCTGATACAATCAATAACGAAAATAATGCTATAAAAAATATTATTCAGCAAATCTCGGAGGATATGAATAATTTTTTAAGTTTATCTTTGAGGAATAAGTGATATTAAAAAGTTATATTGTTGAACAAGATGTAGAAGTCTTAAATAATTACCAAGCAACATTAATTTATGGAGAGAATGCTGGAATTAAAGATGATATTAAGAATAAAATAAGAAAACAAAATAAGCATTCTGAAATAATTACTTTTTTTGAAAGCGACATATTAAAAAAAAAAACGTTATATGAAAATGTTAAAAATCAATCTTTGTTTACAGAAAAGAAAATAATATTTTTACAGGAAACAACGGACAAAGTATTTAACGAAATATTAGAGAGCGTAGAAAACGAAAATAAAGACGTCAAAATTTTTATCTTCTCCGAAAATTTAGAAAAAAAATCTAAGCTAAGAAATCTATTCGAAAAAGATAAAAAATTAGCTGTTTTTGCATGTTATGAGGATAATGAGAGAACGCTGATTAATTATATCAGTAAAGAGTTAAAGGATTATAAAGGTTTAACTGGCGAAATAATCAATCTAATAATTAACAACTCTAACATGGACAGAAGAATTATTAAAAGTGAAATAATTAAAATAAAAGATTTTTTTATAGAAAAAATTATTAATAAAATTCAAGTTTTACAAATTTTAAATATTAAAAATGATTCAGGATTTGATCAAATTAGAGATAAAGCCCTGGCAGGTGAAAAATCGATTATTAATAAGTTATTATCTGAAACTGAGATATTAAATGAAGAAGCTTTCTACTGTTTAAATAATTTAAATTATAGAATAATAAAGTTGTATGAAATTTTGAAAATTAAAGAAGAGAATAAGACTAGCCACGAGCAAATTTTAGAATCTATAAGGCCACCAATTTTTTGGAAAGATAAGCCAATAATGCAACAACAATTAAAAAAATGGAGTGTAAAAAGAATTGAAAAAATATTAATTAAAGTTGGGGAGGCAGAAATTTTAATGAAAAAAAATTCTCATCTTAGAAATGATATAATTATAAAAAATTTAATTATAAACCTTACAAGTAAAGCCTCTACTTCTTTTTAGTTAATAGTTTGGACAACAAATCAAATTGATCAAGATTATTGTATCCAATGACTACTTTGCCTGAACCGTTAGTTCTGTTAATAATTTTTGTATCTAAGCCTATGTTTTCCTCTATTTTTCTCTGAGCTAATAAAATGTTGGGGTCGGTTAATTTTTTTTGCGAGATTTTGTTTTTTTCTTTTTCTTTATTATTCTTTACAAAATTTTCGATAGACCTAGAGCTAAGCTTTTCTTTTAATATAATATGAGCCAACTCCACTGCATTGTGTCTTCCAACTAAAGGTCTCACTTGACCAGCCTTTAGTTTCCCTTCGTCGACAAGTTTTATCACTTCTGCAGGTAAGTTTAGAAGTCTAAGCGTGTTTACAATGTGGCTTCGGCTTTTGCCCATAAACTCTGAAAGTCTATCGTAGTTATAATCAAATTCTTTTATAAGACGATCGTACCCTCTTGCTTCCTCTATAGAGTTTAATTCCTCCCTTTGAATATTCTCTATAATTGCTATTTCTAAAGACTGATTATCATTTAGGTCGAGAACAATAACCGGGACTTCATGCAGCCCTGCTTTTTGTGCTGCAACCCATCTTCTTTCACCCGCTATAATTTCGTATTTATTATTTTTGCCTTTTCTAACGGCAATGGGTTGAATCAAACCATTTTTCTTTATTGATTGAGCCAATTCATCAATTTTTTTATTATCAAAATACTTTCTTGGTTGAAAAGGATTTTGGTCTAAATCGCTTATGGATGCTGATAAATAAGATGTCTCTTGATTTTTTTTTAGCCCGTCTTCTATAGTTTGGTCTCCAAAAAGAGACATTAAACCTCTGCCTAGCCCTTTTTTATTTTTTTCTTCACTCATCGATGCTATATCCTTATTTTTTGATCTATAAATTCTTTTGCTAATAACAAATATGATTTACTACCAAGGCATGCTCTGTCATAAATAATGCAGGGAACACCGTGAGATGGTGCCTCTGATAGTCTTACATTTCTTGGAATAACAGTTTTGTAAACTTTTTCTTTAAAATATTTTCTTGCTTCTTCGTCAACTTGATTTGATAACTTATTTCTTTTGTCAAACATTGTTAAAAGAATACCCCTGATACTTAAGTCAGGATTTAAGTTTATTTTTATTCTCTCTATTGTTTTTACCAATTGAGAAATTCCTTCTAATGCAAAGAATTCAGTCTGTAATGGCACCAGCAACTCATCTGCAACTACTAATGACATAACTGTTAAAAGACTCAACGACGGAGGGCAATCAATAAAAATATTTTCATATTGAGAAAATAAATCTTGGTTAAGCTCTAAAATTTCTTTAAGTAGGAATGCTCGCTTAGGATTGCTCGCTGTTTCAACCTCAAGACCAGATAGATTGACGTTTGAGCCAATTAAATCAAGGTTTTTTACACAACTAGGCTGTATACACTCTTTTGGGTTTTTTTGACCTATAATGATTTTATAAATATTTTTATCAGTATTATTATTAGAGACGCCAAGACCAGTTGTGGCATTGCCTTGCGGGTCAAGATCGATGACTAATATTTTTTTCCCAAGTTCAGCTAAAGCGGTTGCTAAATTTATTACTGTAGTAGTTTTACCAACGCCACCTTTTTGATTAATAACTGAAATTATTTTTTTCATTTTTGTTTTTTAACATCTACTATTAAAATTTGTGAATCGATGTCAGTTATACTTTTCTCTAGTTTATATATAAACTCTAAAGGTTGTTGAAGTTTATTAATCTCATTTTCAGCATTTTTTCCCTTTAAAACTATAAGCTTGTGATTAACTTTAATTATTTCACGTGAAATTCTCAAAATTTCATCTAGTTTCTTAAAAGCTCTAGAAACTACATATTCTGAATGGATTTGCTCTTCCTGATACCTCCCAAATATTTCGTAGCTTAAATTGAGTTTATTTTTAACATTTTCCAAAAAATCGCACTTAATATTGGATTTTTCATATAGTTTCACGTGAAATTTGAAGTTTTTATTAAATATAGCCAAAATAATCCCTGGAAAACCACCACCAGAGCCCATATCAGCGAGAGATTTACCATCTTCGAAGTCTATATATTTTACCAGTTGTGCGGAATCAAGAATATGTCTATTCCAGACATCACTTTCAGTTGATCTTGATATTAAGTTATATTTTTTATTAAATCTTAATAATTCATCATGAAATATTGAAAGCTTACTTATATCATCTGATTTGAATTTTAATTTATTTAAAAGTTCGAATTGGACTTTATCCTTGTTCATTAAGCAGACACTTTATATCTGCTTTTCTTAATAAATCCTAAGAGTATAATTGCTGCGGCCGGCGTAACTCCATCTATTCTTAGAGCTTGCCCTAATGTGGAGGGCTGTATTTGTTTTAATTTCAGTTTTATTTCAGTAGATAGTCCACTAAATGAATCATAGTCGATATTGCTAGGAATAGTAACAGATTCATCTTTTTTGAAAGCTTCAATATCGTGGCTCTGCCTTTTGAGATATCCCATATAATGAGCATCTATTTCAACCTGTTCGTCAATATTCGTTTCATATTGTGGTATATTTGACCATATACCCCTTAATTTTGAAATAGTAACACCCTTCTGTCCTAAAACCTCAATGCCAGTTCTTTTTATACCATCCTTAGCAATTTTAACAGAATACTTGGCGGCAGCATTAGGGGTGATTAAATTAGACTGCAGAGCAACATAAACTGATACTAATTTTTTTTGTTTTTCTAAGAAAATTTTTTCTCTATTTTCTTTTACTAAATTTATTTTTATACCAAGAAGAGTAAGCCTTTGATCTGCATTATCTGCTCGTAAGGAAAGCCTGTACTCAGCTCTGGATGTAAACATTCGATATGGTTCTGATACACCTTTAGTAATAAGATCATCAATCATAACACCGATATAAGATTCGGATCTATCTAAAATAAATTCCTTTTCGTTTTTAGTTTTCAGAGCAGCATTTGTTCCAGCTATCAAACCTTGAGCTGCTGCTTCTTCGTATCCAGTGGTACCGTTAATTTGGCCCGCTAAAAATAGAGACTTAATTTTTTTTGTTTCTAATGTAGCTTTAAGTTCTCTTGGATCTACATAATCGTATTCTATTGCATAACCTGCTCTGATCATTTTTACCTGCTCTAAACCCTTGATTTTAGACAGTAATTTAAGCTGAACTTCTTCTGGTAGAGATGTCGATATTCCATTTGGGTAAATAGTACTGTCCTTTAAACCTTCGGGTTCTAGGAAAATTTGATGCTGACCCTTCTCTTTAAACTTAATTATTTTATCCTCAATAGATGGACAGTACCTTGGTCCGACCCCCTTAATATTACCCGAATACATGGCACTCAAGTGTATGTTCTCACTTATAATTTTATGAACTTCATTATTTGTGTGTGTCATGCCACATGCAATTTGTTTGTTTGCCAACTTGCTAGTTAAAAAGGAAAAAAAATAAGGATCTTCATCAGCTGGTTGCATTTCGATATCATTGTAATTTATAGTTGTGCCATCTAAACGAGGTGGCGTTCCTGTTTTAAGTCTGCCAAGTGAAATATTATATTTTGATAACTGTTCGCTCAAACCAGTAGAAGGCTTTTCATCATATCTACCGGCTGGAATTTGTGTTTGGCCAATGTGAATTAAACCATTTAAGAAAGTGCCTGTTGTTAAAATTAGTTGCTTACAAAATGTGTGCTTGCCACTTTCACATATGAATCCGACAACTGAATCTTTATCAAACATAAACTTAACTACAGGATCAGCTATAACGGTTAAATTTGGATAATTAAGTAATGTGTTTTGCATGTGCTCTTTGTAAAGAGCTCTATCTGATTGTGTTCTTGGACCCCTCACTGCAGGCCCCCTACTCCTATTTAATAATCTAAACTGGATACCTGATTTATCCGTTACAACGCCCATAACTCCATCGAGAGCATCGATTTCTCTTACTAGATGTCCTTTTCCGAGTCCGCCTATCGCAGGATTACACGACATCTCACCAATAGTTTCAATTTTATGTGTAAAAAGCGCAGTATTTACGCCCATTCTAGCGGATGCTGCTGCAGCCTCACAACCAGCATGTCCTCCGCCTATAACAACTACATCATAGCTTACATCTTTCATGGGCTAAATGTATCTTTCTAATATGAATTTACAAGATATTATTTTTATTATTTACCGATGCAAAAGTCCTTAAAAATAGAACCAAGAATTTCCTCGACGTCCACCTTTCCAACTATTCCACCAAGGTGCCTTGTTGCTAATCTTAGATCTTCTGCCGCCATCTCAATATCCTTTTTTTGATCTTTTTTAAGAAAATTATTTATTTCTTTTAAACAGTAGTTTAATTTTATTCTGTGTCTCTCCCGTGTTACTAAAATATTATTTGGTAATGTAAATTTAGTGCTTAATTGAATTTTTATTTTTTTAACTAACTCATCAATATTTTTATTTTTTTTTACAGATATCATAACCGCTTCTTTAAAGTTATATTTTTTACTATTGTCAATGTCAGATTTATTTAAAACAATAATACTTTTATCATTTATTAAACTTTCTAATTTTTTATTCAAAGTATTTAAAGAATTATCTATTACTATTAAATTCAAGTCTGCTTCTTTAGACTTGCTTAAAGCTAATGAAATTCCCTTTTTTTCAATCTCATTTTTAGCTTCTCTAATCCCGGCCGTATCCGCTAATATAACTGGATAACCATCAATATTTAAATATGTCTCAATTACATCCCTAGTGGTTCCCTCTTCCTCTGAAACTATCGCCGCCTCTCTTTTAGACAGCAAATTTAATAAGGAGGATTTACCTGCGTTTACCTCGCCTATTATAGCTACTTTAAAACCATCTCTAATTTTCTCGCCAATTTTATTATCATTGAGAATTTTTTTTATGTCCTCATAAACCTCTTTAATTGAAACCTGGACTTCTTTTAAAACATTGTCTGGCAGATCATCTTCTGCGAAATCTATTTGTGCTTCTATATAAGCTAATGATTTAACAAGTTTTTCTCTTAGATTATTATAATAATCAGAGGCATTCCCTTGTACTAATTTAATGGCCTGTTGTCTTTGCAGTTCTGTTTCTGAATGTATTAAATCTCCAATACTCTCTGCTTCTAATAAATCAATTTTATTGTTTTGAAATGCAATTTTTGTAAATTCTCCCGGTTCAGCTAGTCTACAATTTGATTGTTGTGAAAGAACTTTTAAAAATTGTGCAATAACAGCATTGCTACCATGAACATGATATTCGGCTAAATCATCTCCTGTGAAGCTATTTGGAGAGGGAAACAATAATAATAAGCCTTCATCAACTAAACTATTATTTGAAGGATCATAAAATTTGCAAAGATTTATTTCTTTCGTATTTATTTTTTTTTTTTTTTTATTAATTTTTTTTTTTTTTTAAAAAATTAGTTTTTTTCAATTTATATTAAATTTTTAACCCAAGTTTTAATTTGTTTGTTTAAAATTTGGGTTATTTTTGTTTTTTTTTTTTTTTTTTATTTTTTTG
>Ga0115001_10000258_pt1 | contig 38104 bp, 12 predicted proteins | sample ArcticOcean_MG_C_12_FD_89869 | JGI IMG/M metagenome (GOLD analysis project Ga0115001, IMG submission 89869) | Marine microbial communities from western Arctic Ocean - ArcticOcean_MG_CB8_130 | ecosystem: Environmental > Aquatic > Marine > Oceanic | place: Arctic Ocean: Canada Basin | collected... | reverse complement strand
CACTCGATAGAATCTTCTTCGTTTTTTATATATTCAATTTCTTAAAATCTCTCCCTCTCTCTCTCATTCTCGTCACACAGAAAACAACCGCCGTCGTCGTCGTAAACAAAATTAAAATCACATCAAAAATGCCTCGCAATGCATCGAATCGATCGATAGGACGACTACGAACGCAAAAACCTTCTTTCACTCTCGTCCTTTTGCTCGTGCTCTCCGTAACGATTCAAGTAAAAACGTCATCGGCAACGAGACCGTCAGGAAATCAAAAAACGAACATCATCTTCGGCTCTTGCAATAAACATCAAAAAATGAACGAAACGAACATATTCAGAACGATCTACGAAAGAAGGCCGACCGTGTTCGTGTGGTTAGGCGATGCCGTGTACGCCGATGCCAGGGTGACGTTTGAGAAGAGGAAGTATTTCGGAAGCGAGTTCCATCGTGATGCTTACGACGCTGTGAAGAGTTCTCGTTGGTATCGAAAAATGGTCGACGGCGCGACTACGATGGTCGTTGGAACGTGGGATGATCATGATTACGGTATGAATAATGCTGGGAAGTATTGGTGCGTGTAATGATCTCGATTTCTTTTCGTGCGCGTGTGTGTGTGTGTGTGTATGCGTGTGTTCACGTTTGCGTTTCTCTTTCGTATATATAATATTGATAATAGATGTTGTTCGGCCGCGTCGTTCGTACTTCAACAGGGAACATAAGGAGAGCGCGAAAGAACTTTTTCTAGATTTTCTGGATGAACCGAAAGATTCCGAGAGAAGAGTCAACAGAGACGGCGTTTATGAGAGCTACGTCATAGAAGGAGGAAAGGGCGGAGAAGAGTCGGTGCATATAATTTTATTAGACACGAGATGGAACTTTGAAGATGGATCGACGAACGGTATAGAGGCTGATATATTAGGCGACAGACAGTGGGCATGGTTTGAGAACGAGTTAATGAATTCGAATTCGACGATTACTTTAATAGGTAGTTCCATACAAGTCTTGTCCGAGCTTAACCAAATGTATAAGCCGGTAAAGTATAAAATAGCGAGAGAGTTCGGAAAATCGATCGAGAACTGGGGCGCGTTTCCTTCGAATCAAAAGAGACTTTTAGATATCGTCGCGAAAAGTAGTAAAAGAACGAGAGCTATTTTTCTTTCAGGCGATGTTCACGTAGGAATGATTGATAGTCGATTGCCTGGATGCTGGATGCCGTATGAAACAATCGACGCAACGTCTTCTGGATTCACGCACGTGGCCGTGGAAGAAGTTAGACCGAAATGGGTCACATTTTTCTATAAGCTAATGACGCCATCAAAGTTCATGCCTTCTTGGTGGTACCCCAAAAATGTCGTTCCCCCGATTTATATGGGTTTAAATTTCGGCGAGATTGAAATTGATTGGACGGAACGAAAGTTAGATATTAACATTTTAGACGAAGATGGAAATATAGTGATTAAGAAAGAAGTTGCGTTTACTTCGCTCGAGGAGGCGAAAGCAGGAAATGAAAATGAAAAGCCACCGACGAGAGATGAATGTTTTCGCGAGAGAGCGATGACGGATTTGCAGAAACAACTTACGTTCCATAAAGCTGCTTTGTTCATTCTTTTCCCGTGGATTCTTGTCTTGGTTTTTGCGTTGTTTCTTTGGTATAAATTCGTCGTGCGATTTATCTTTTGCACGACTTTAGGTCGCTCTCGAAAAAAGAGCAAGCGCGCTTAAGATGGCGATGCTATAGTTTTAGGAATTCACTTTAAATATATATATAACTACTCAGATAGTACTAAGGGTACTGGTACACTGTAATTACATTACACATACACGTATACTATACACAGACACACACAGACACACACAAAACCTATAAGCGAGCGCTAACTTCCAAATCTTTCTTCAGCTTTTTCACGTCTCCTCTCTTTATCTTCCAATCGCCTCCGGCCGTTTTACCATCCGCGCTCGGGGCCAAGAACCTCGGCACGTCTTTCGTTGGATCCATGTTATACGCTTCCCTAATTTCCCTCTCCGACATCCCTAACTTCCCCAAATACAAATCGTCGATTAAAGTTTCCCCGGTCGTCTCGTCGTCGCCGCATAAGTGCACGACGCAATCTGCTAAAATATCCGCCTTCCTCCACGTATCTCTCTCACCTAACTTAAAGTTCTCCGCCGCTAAGCTCTCAATAATAGTCGCCGGCCATAACGCGTTCCCTGTAATATTCGCTCCTTCGACTTCGCCGCCTTCGGCCGCCGCCCCGAGCGCGACCATCGACATCCCGCACTTACTCATATAATACGCAGTCTTCCCAGCATACTCCCTATAACTCTTCGGCAACGGCGGCCCCATACTAATCACCCTGCCCCACTTCTGCTTCATCATATGCCTCATGCACTCCCTCGTCATCACGAACGCGCCTCTCGCGTTTATACCGTTAATCAAATCATACTTACTCGTCGGCGTATCGCATATACTCTGCCACCATAACGCCGACGCGTTATTCACTAACACGTCCACGCGTCCAAACCGTTTCACGCATTCCTCCACTGCTTTGACGCACTCATCCGCGTTCCTTAAATCGCACTTGATCGCCAGAGCTCGCACTTTTGGATACTTTTTTTCGATCTCTTCACTGACGGAATAAATCGTTCCAGGCAAAGTCGCTTGCACCTCGGTCGTCTTCGCGCAGATGCAGACGTTGCATCCTAAGGAGGCTAACTTCATTGCGACTTGTTTCCCGATGCCGCGCGAGGCGCCGGTTATTATCGCGACGCGGCCGTGCAGGTTCGGTTCAGGTTTATTGATCGGCATTTGTTTATTTATTTATGTTTATCGTTTTTAATGACGTCGCGTTGAAATGTTTCGATTTTGCATTTTTGCTCGTTAAGTGCTTTTTTAGACCTTTTTGCTCGTTAAGTGCTTTTTTAGACCTTTTTGCTCGTTTAACTGTTTGGGTCTTCCTTTAGACTATGTGGGTTTAAGGTAAGGGCAAACTATACAAAAGTATCGCTTGTAAAGCTATGGTTATGTGTGTGGTTTATTAATGTATAAATACTATTAATTAACCTAGATCAATGTGTTATACACGTTGAGCTAAAGTGTGTTATAAGTGTTATTAGTTAAGTGCTTTTTTAGACCTTTTTGCTCTTTAAGTGCTTTTTTAGACCTTTTTGCTCATAAGTGCTTTTTTAGACCTTTTTGCTCGATAAGTGCTTTTTTAGACCTTTTTAGAGAGAGAAACGGTCCTACGACGAGACGAAAGTGAATTTAAAAAGCGAGCGATAGAGGAAGGTAGACCGAATGCGAGAATATGAAAGAATAAAGAGAGGCGGACGTACGGGTTATGATATAAACGAGAAGGAAGTGCTAGGATCGTTAAGTGCGTTGTCGTGCGCGCGCGCGTGCGTACGTATATCGCGTACACCGTAAACCGCTTCAGTCGGTATCCGTACGGTTCGAGCTAGTGGAGGAAGCGTTGACGACGGTTTCTTCGCTACCTTCGGATAACGGGCTCAACGAACTCGCGCTCGCTCTTTTGCGAAGTAGAGGGGAAACCGAGACGTTTTGACCGGCGGCTATTTGCGCGAATACGTGCGAGGATAAGGCGTTGATGTCTAGTTGCGCGTTCCCGTTTTCGCCGTTTGCGCCTTGAGTCGTTTGCAGTTGCGCGAGCAGTTGTTGTAGTTGTTGCATCGATAGGCCGGAGTTTTGTTGTTGATTGTTGTGATTGGCGGTTTCCTCCGAGGACGTGCTCGTGTTCAACGACGCCTCTTCCGGTCGTAAGTACGCGTGCCGCAATATATCGGAGATTTCTATTCTATTCTCCACGCGTCGTTCTAAACAGCGCTTCATTAAATCGATCAAATGGTCGTTTTTCATTGGTAAAGGAGGGAACTCGATGGAATGGTTCGGATCCGTAATAGCGTGCAATTTTTGTACCAAGCCGTTTATTTTACTAAACGGTGTATGACCATACGCCATTTGGTACAGGATGCATCCTAAAGACCATATATCACTCGCGCGACCGACCGATTGAATATCACCGTAGGCTGATTTTTGCCCATTAAGAATGGCTTCTGGTGACATGTAATTAATCGTGCCGACTTGATGGTCGCGCACGATGTTTGTATGATTCGGCGCCTGGTTATGACTTATTGCTTTCGCGATACCGAAATCGATCAACTTTAGAGTTCCTTCGACGAAGAGAAAATTTGCTGGTTTCAAATCCGAATGCACTATTCTCGCCTCGTGAATAGTCTTCACTGCTTCGACCATTTGTTCGAAATATAAACGCATGAAGTTATCGTCAACGAGCTGCGCGTGGCCGAGCTCGGCTCTTTGCCGTTCGCGCTTGTTGAGCATTTTCGCTAAATCGATCTCACCAAACTCTAAGACGACCAAGATCAAACCTTCGCGTTGGCAAACTTCCGCGTCTACGATTTGTACAATGTTATCTTTCCCTCGAAGTTTCTTCAAGAGTTTGATTTCATCTATGAACCCGTCGACGGTTTCTTTTTGCTTTCCTTGCAAACGAATTCTCTTCAAAGCCATGATTTTCCGCTTCTGGCTAACAACTTTGTACACTTTACAAGTACCGCCTTGACCAATACATTCTAGCTTTGCATATCTTGCACCGTTCACGACGATGTGCTGATCATCTTCTCTGAAACCGGCTTTTGCTGCTGGCTTTGATGACGACGGTTGTTTTTTTATTGCGTTATTATTATTATCATTAGTAGTAGTTGTTTCTGGCTCGTGCGCACGAGCGGCAACATCAACAGTAGCAGCGCTACTACTATTTTTGACAACGACTGAATCTGCTGCCGCCGCATCTCTATTTACACTCGATGCCAGTACCGGACGAGTAATTGCAGTAGTACTCGTCGTTGTTGCCTTCTTGCTCGATTCCAAAGCGGCTGCTAATCGCGCGCGTAAACTTTCAGTTTTTTGTGCCGTGAGTGGAATACCTCCACCCGTTTTCGGAGTCGCTTGTTGCATCGTCGTCGTCGCAATGGTATGATTATTATTATTATTAGTTGGCAAATGATGTGTTGTTGTTGTAGTATTCGCTCCTCCCGCATTACCGCCGCTTAAACTTGAACTCGTCGTCGACGTGTGATGATGATTATGATTTGTCGTTTGCGTTGGTTGCTGCTGCGTTAAACCAGTAAGCGTTGTATCGTGCACGTATCCGCTCTGTCGTCTTCTCCCAGCCGTATGCGAGACCATCGGTTTACTATCAAACATTAAAGGTTTCATTGCAGACGACGATTGTTGTAATCTCCCCCCGTGAATCGTCGCAGTTCTTCCACCTTCGGTGACGTCTCGAACGTAAGGCGAAGGAATAGCAGTAGTGAAGTCAATGTTCTTCCCTTGAACGTCTTCGAGCATGATTTCCAAAGCTTCTTTTGGTTCAGCGTTTGCCTCTAAGCCTTTCCTTAAAATCTTAATCGCTTTCTCGTCTCCTTTCAATTGTCCTCCAAACGCCGCCCATTCGCACCAAAAAATGGCATGCGTCTGCCCGATCCCGGAAGCTTTCAAGAACTTAAACGTATCTCTCGCATCGTCCGTATTATGTAACATTTGTTGCCTCGCGTAGCCTAAATAGACTCTCAAATAATCCTCGTTCTTCGCATTCCCAGATCTCGGTAAAGTCTTCGTCGCTAACTCGTATAACCTATATAAAGTCACTCCGTTCCTTTGTCCAGTGACGACGTTCACTTTCCCGGTCATTTTCTCGGCAAACATGGCCTCTTCGCCCTCGAGAAACTCCAACCACGCCTGCGCGCTTTGCGGATTCGCCCTCACCTGCGTCGCTCGTTCTAACCTACTCGATTTCTCTCTCCAAGGCGTATCGCCTTTCCTTTTCAAGTATTCGCTTAAAACGCCTTCCCAGGAACCGCGATCGCGCGAATGTCTCACGTTCGTCGTTATCGATTGCGTCATGTTTTCAGTGTTATTATTCGTCGTCGGTACGTAATCCAATAATCCTCGTTCTTTGTTAGTCGTCGCCATAATCTCGCTCCTATCCTCGTTCCGTCGTCTGTTCGTTAATTCGCTCGTCGCCGTAGTACTGTCGTGCAGTACATCTCTCATCACTCACAAGCTCTAATAAAATAGAACACTTATATCTGAAATCAAACTGACTCACGCGCAGACTTAATCACTCAACGCACCGAATTAAGAAATAAACAAAAGCAAAGCAAAGCTCTTCTTCTTCTTCTTCTCGTAATCCTGCGATATCTCGTGAAACCGAAATACTCTTCAATTCAATCGCGATCTCGAACGCAAAAAAAGGAAATCAAAATCGTTTCCCGAACGAAACGGATATTCAAAAATCGCTTTCCTCGAGAGAGAGAGAGAGAGAGAATCAAAATATATATCTTTACTATAAACGCAACTCTGAATCTATATCGCAATCGATCGCGATATAAGAATAGCTCTTTTCGTTCGATATCTTTATTGGCGAGTATCGTGTGTGTGTGTGTGATTTGATTCGATGTATTGTTCGTTTTCGGGAACGAACTCTTTTCGTTTTTTTTGTATCGCGATTTCCTTTGAAAACAAAGTTCCCCTCTTTTTGCTGGGAAAGTTTAGGGTTTCATCTACTTTTACTTAAAAAACGTATTCGCGCACGATTAGAAGATCTTTAAAGCGAATGAGATGACGGTGTGGCAAGATTTTCAGGTGCCTCCAAAGAACGAGCTCTTCGCGCGCGCTCGTTTTGGCTAAATTTTTACCACGATCGTACGTTCGTATTGATCACCGAACACGTTTTTAAGACATTTTCCGTACTCTTTTTGTTTCGTAAATGTTTAAATAATAAAGAGAGTAGGGAAAACATTTTTACGACGAGACCGCTAGTTTTATGAACTGAAATTATTAATCGAGATGTCCATTGAAATCGATTAAAACATAAACGAGGCAATATATATACATACATACATACAGAGAGAGAGAGAGAGAGAGATCGTGTTTGTTTCTGTGCGTGCACAGCGATGATCATTAAAGCAGTTCTTCTTCTCGTAATAATAATCAACAACAGTTGTTCGTTCCAATCCGTTGACTTTTTCGGATTCGTTCGAGCGAATAAGGACAGTACGAACGAGAATCGAAGAAGCAAAACGAACGATTCTGATGATAGTGCTAGTAAGGATGAAATATCTGCGATTAGGAAATATCGAACGAACGAAGAGTTACGTGAAGAGTTCGATGAAATCGCGAAGAATTGTGTGCTCGAAAATGGAGACGATGAATATCGTGAAGACGATGGGACGAGAAGGGCGGCCGAGGTTTTCGAGTTTGGGAAATCGGTCGAAGGGTTCGTTTTGTTCGGTATGAAAATTGTGCGGAAGGAGAATGAGAGGAATGAGAGGAATAGTAACGATAGTACTAGTGATGGATTAGGGCAGCCGTCGTTTGGATTTATCGGGAACATGCACGGCGACGAACCGGTTGGGAGAGAGATCGTATTAGAACTAGCGAAATGGGCGTGCGCGGAAGATGCGTCGATGGGGATGTTTGGGAATTCAATCGAAGAAGCGAGCAAGGTGAAGAAACGAGCGAGTTTGTTTTTTATACCCACAGTGAACCCGGATGGGTTTAAGAATAAACGAAGGGAGAATAGGAACGGGGTCGATTTGAACAGAGATTTTCCGTTCATTCGATTCGCGAAACCGGAACCTAAGTCTACTCCGAAACATCAACAGAACGGCGCATTTTCGACGACTAAACTCACACGCGTTAATGATTTATACGACGATACTTTGCGTGAATTACAACCAGAGACTTTAGCGATCGTGGAGTTTAGTAAGAGCGTGAATTTAACTGGCGCCTTGAATTATCACGAAGGCGCGCTCGTCGCGAATTATCCTTGGGACGGGAACAAAGACGGGGCTACGAAATACTCTCGCGCACCTGATGATAGAATCTTCAAAAACATCGCTTTGAAATATAGCGAATCGCACGGTGCTATGAAAAAATCAAAAGAGTTTTCAAAAGGAATCACGAACGGAGCGCAATGGTACCCTCTTTGGGGCGGCATGCAAGATTGGCATTACGTGAAAACTTCAACGCTTGATATAACGATCGAGGTGAACGATCAGAAATGGCCAAAAGAGGATAAAAATCTTCAGGAAATCATTCGTTCGCATTGTAGAGCTTCAATTGCTTCCGCGCACGAGTTAATGTTCATATCCGCTCGCGGATTCGTGTTTGATAAAAGTACAAACGCGCCTTTGGCAAAGTGCGAAGTGCGCGTTGAAAATTTAGCTGTCGATCGTCGTCGTCGTCAAAATAACAACAATAATAGTGATAACGACGACTTCGACGACGATGAGAAGAAACCACCCCTGCCCGTATTCACAAACGCAAAAGGGTTCTTCGTGAAACCTTTATTCGTGAGAGATAATAATAGCGATAGAGAGACAGTGAAGACGACGACGACGACGACGATACCGACGTTTGAGATCATGGTAACATGTCAAGAAGCTACGCAAACGTATCGCAAAACGATTGCAAACATCGACGTCGTAAACGGAATAGATTTGATTATCCATATTTCGTCATCGTCGTCGATGTGGGGTTCGCGTAGTTCTACAGTAGACGTGAAGAAGATGGCAACGATGCGAGCTTCATCTTCTTCTTCTTCTTACCCTCGTCGTTCGGGTGAAATTGTCCCTTTACAAGCAAACGATAGCAGTAAGAAGAGTACAAAATATATTTTGTTTAGTTTAGTTTCACTCGGGACGATTATCATCGTCCGACGTCAAAGACGTCGTCGCGCAAAGTTAAATACCGTGCGGAAATTAGAAAACGGTCAAGCGTTCATGAGTTCGCCTTACGTAGAGCGAGCGAGCGCGTTGATAAGTTAATACGTACATATCGATGCTCTGCCTGCTTCGTTAGTCGCCGCGTCGGCGTCGCGCGCCGCGCTCGAGCGAATTTTAGCGTCGTAGTTTTGTTTCTTCAGCAACGAAAAAGGTATACACTCGTTCGCTTCTTATCACACCACTAAAAAAGCTACTGTCATGCTAAGATGCTCTTAAAGTTGTTTCTCTACTTCTTCGAATTAGTTTACTGGCGCTACTCGCACGTTTCTAATATGTCTACCGTTCGAGAGTGCAGCTGCTGATTAAGGGGAGGGTTTAGGGTTTCAATTTCCTCAAAAGTCTCTAAATGTCACAAAATTACATTCTTTATTAAGCGCATTAATAAACACGCAAGCACGCACGCGGTTAACAAGCAATCAACCAATTCCAGACGCACGCTACCGCGCTTTTCTATTCCAGTCGTTTAAAAACCTATCGCTGATTTAAGATCTCGAACGATCTCTCTCGCGAAAAGACTTTTGTTTTGTAAGTTTTGAGGATTTAGACCCGCGGGAAGTTCGAATCCGTTTCCTAAGCGAATAGAGAATTTCGAGATTACATAAAAGTTTTTGTTCGACTTCATAACGCGTTGAAGAAAGAAGAAGAAGAAGAAGAAGAGAGTCAGTTTTTAATTGAAATCATTTCCTGAACGAATAGAGGATTTCGAGGGTATATAAAAGTTTTTGTTCGACTTCATAACGCGTTGAAGAAGAAGAAGAAAGAAGAAGAAGAAGAAGAGAGAGTTAGATTTTAATTGAAATCATGTTCTCGAAGTCGACGAAAGCTCGAGCGAAGGGATGGAAGGCGGACAAGTATCGATTCGAAATCAAGTTATCGTCCGTGTATAATCTCTTACCTGGCACGCAAGAGGTACAGATTACGTTGAAAAGGGGCGCGAAACGGCAGAAATCGGGAAAGGTGAAAGCGGTGCAAGGCGAGTGCCGGTTCAACGACGAACTGCTCGAGATGAGTTCTACGTTATTCGTGAACCCGAGGACTGGAGAGTACGAGAGTAAACCGGCGTTGATCGTCGTGAAGGAGATTTTAGCGAAACAGAAGGAGAGAGTGTACGCCGAGGCGAAGATCGATTTGATGGAGTTTTCGGTGAACCCTGGGAAGGAGATTACGAAGACGGTGCCTTTGAGTGCTGGGAAAGCTGGAGTTGAGTTGACGCATTTGCAGTTTTCGGTGAGGGCGGTGCCTGTGATGGAAAACGTGGCGATGTCGGACGTGAGCTCTGACGTATCGATTGCGAATTTGAGCGATTTCGATTTGGACGACGACGAACGAGATCGACAACAAAAGTTTTCAACAAAGAAAAGACGCGATTTAAATAATAACAATAATAACGATTTAGAGTCCGTGATTGAAGAAGGCGATTTTGATAGCGACGATGATTTAATTGAAGAAGAAGAAAAGTCGGATTTGTCGCCGGCAAGGAGAGGGTCGGTTCCAACAAACGACTCGAACGCGTCCATGAAAGCCGAGCCTTATTCGCAGAAGCAAAAGAAGCAGAAGAAAGGAACAAAAAAAAATGCCGCCGACGACGATGTTGCTTCGAAATATTCTGATGACGAATACTATGCAAATAATAATAATAATAATCGTCGTTCGGATATTTTACCTCAACAAGGCGCGGTTGGATACGATTACAACACCGACGAAGCGTTCGTCTACAGAGAAGGAAACTCGCAGCAGCAACAAATTGCTAGTACAAGGCAAGAGATACAACAAACTTTGCGCTTTGAAAACGTCGATGGCGGTGTCGAAGCTACAGATACTCTCGTCCCTGGTAACCGCGCTTTACGATTAATGGTGAACAGAAACTGCAAAATTAACGTTCGCGTGATTGATCGATTTGGGAATCCTCGCGCGCGAGGCGGTGACGACGTTGAGGCAATCGTCGTTCACACAGAAACGAACGAACGAACGAATTGTAAAGTTACCGATCACGGTGATGGCTCGTATTTGCTCGATTTTTCGTGTCCGTCCTCGGGCGTTTGGATGCTTCGATGCGCGTATAACGGACGCTTATCGAGCGAAGTGCACAAATTGATCGTTTCGCACGGACCGTTAACTGCTTCGGATTTAATCTTGGATCTTCCACAAGGTATTCAACCATGTGGCGGATATGCGCAAGTTCGCATTCGCATCAAAAGGCCAGAAGATGGACGCCAATTCTCTGGCGCCGAAGGCTTCCAAGTTAAACTAACGGCTCCTTCTGGGATTTCCGTCGGCATTCCAATCGAGTGTAAAAGCGGGGGCATCGAAGCTATAGGTACTTTGTGCTGGCCAGAAGTTGGCGAAAACTGGGTATCGGTAACTCTCGATGGTCGTTCGTTACCTGGAGCACCTCATGCCGTGGATGTTGCTCCAGAGGTCGCGTGTTTAGCCGCCTCGCAAATTACTGGACCGGGCGCTCACAAATGCATCGCCGGTGAACGCGCAACATTCATCATCGAAACTCGCGATCAAAGAGGAAATCGTCTACGCGAAGGTGGTTTTGATTTAGAAGTCTCGTTCGTATGTAAAACTAAAGCAGGAAACGATGAGCGTTTTCGAGGCGAAATTATCGATTTTGGAAACGGTTCTTACGAAGCTTCGTACGTTTGCAAAGTTGCCGGAAATTTTGAACTCGTCGTTGCATTAGGCGAAGAAGAATTAAACATGAAAGCTATTTGTGAACCGAATGTTGCGGTTATTCAATCTTGTATCTTGTATGGAGACTCGAGTCTCGATTTAATTGTTGGTAAAGAAGGTCGAGTCACTATTCAACGAAGAGACGCGTACGGTAACGATTGCCCATCTCGTCAAGGTCAACTAGCGTTTAGATGCTCTATTGACGGCCCAGGTTTAGCAAAATGTGACGTTATCGATGGGTCCAACGGTAGAAGCGACGTTATCGTGAAATGTACGATTTCTGGTAGGTACTTTGTATCCGTTTCCGGTGGAGAACATATGGACTCCTTACCTGGTGCGCCTTTTGAAATCGTCGTCACACCGGGAATTGCCGCCGGTGGTGCGTGCGTGACTTCAATTTATGGAGCTCAACTCGCTTCACCAGACAGCGATGTTTTAGTTGCCGTTGCCGGAGATGAAGTTGTCGCGAACGTGTCGCCGAAGGATGCATACGGAAACTCAACTTCATTTATGAGCGATCAAACTGTTTATTTTACAGCCGTCATGGATGACGAAGAATACTCGTTTGAGAATCGTGGTGGTCCGAGAGCTGAGGCGACTTTATCGGCTAGCTTTCAAACCGCGGGTTCGTATTTGCTATCCGCCGAAGCTGCAGATGAACCGTTAGCTGGATATCCGCGGATTCTCATCGTCGTTCCGGGAGCGACTGATCCGAGCAAGTGCATGGTTTTCGGTGAAGCCACTGGAGGTGTGCGCGTTGGTCGACCGAGCAATCTCACGATTCATGCCGCAGATAAATTTGGCAACTTGCGCGCAACTGGAGGTGACGTTTTAGATATGACTTTGGTTTCTCCAGACGGACGAAGCGTCGTCACTGCTAAAGTTATCGATCATAGCGACGGTACGTACGGATGCGAATTCAAACTCGACAAACCGGGCATGTGGGATTGTCAATTAGTAGTAAACGGTCAAGCAGGAAGGTCCGATGTTCAATCGATTTTAGCTGAGTACGGTCCAGTTTTGGCTCAAGAGTGTTCTTTTACTGGCCTTGGTTCGGATAACCTTGGCGGCGTCGTTTGTTTTGAAAACGGCACGATTACGATTTATCCGAGTCATGCCGGAGCGGGCACTATTAACGATACCGCGATTGGTAGAAAATTCACTGGCACTGAAGCAATGACAACGCGCATATTGTTGCCATCCGGTGAAGTCGCCGAAGTGAAATTAACCTTTGAAAACGGCGTATATACTGGAATATATCGCTGGACGCAAGTTGGGATGCATACGATTTCAGTCAATTTGAGTCAGGAAGCCATCATTGGATCTCCTTACAACGTCGAAATTCTCTTAGCATTACCACAGTTACCCGAAAATCTTTCAGCGCGAGAGATTGCAGACATGTTACCGAAGCTTCTCCCCGAAGGTGCGGCGCAAGCGCTTTCAAATCTATCACCAAAAGATGCCGCGGATGCTATTCAAGGTCAAGACGTCGAAAGCGTTGCGAGAATGCTGAGCGGCGTAATGCCAGGAACTTGCGCAGAAATTCTCTCGGAGCTTCCTCCGAAAGATGCAGCAGACATTCTTGCAGCAATGCGTGATCCAACCGATATAATTCTCGCTATGGGTACTGATGAATTGGCGAAAATCTTGGCCGCTTCGGATGATAACTCGAAGTTTTTAGATGCTTTAAAACAAATGAGACCGGAAGATTTAGGACCACTGATGCAAAATCTCGATCGCGCAAGTCTTGAAGAATTGTGCAACGACGTCGATGTTGCCGATGTTATCGGGAGATGTAAAGATAAAAACGTCAAAGCTGCCATTTTAGCGAAATTACCTCCGAGGCTCGTTCCAAAAGCAATGCGGAACCTCGACGTGAAGGAGCGCGCAGAATTGTTAGATATTATTGAAACGATGAGAAAAGAAACGGGATATGGAGAATCAGGTAGTACAGATGATTGGAACTGGATTGATTTGATTTCTGGGTGTTCAAACGCCTGGCTCTCTGATCCATCGCTCTCGGCGCACGAACGACAAACAAGACGACAAACCGCACTAGAACGCTTAGAAAATTTAGCGCCAGTGATGGTGGACATATCATGTAAAGGGGGTTGTTCTCTCTACGAAGCTGGCTTTTGGCCCGCTGATGGCGAAGATGTTTCGGTAGTTATCTATGCTTTGCTTTTAGCCGATGATACTGGCGGGGTTATGGCAACTAAAGATGAGACGAATTCAAATCATGCGTTGCGATTCTTTCGATGCTGTCATGAGGATCAACGCATCGCATCTTTGCAGTACTTACTCGATAACAAATCTTTCGGACGATTGGGTTTGGAAATGACGCCAGAGGAACTCGCGGATTTGCTGAAAGATCAAGACCCAACAACTGTCGAACGTGCATTCTGCCAAATATGTAAGAACAAAGGCCAAGTTTTAGCGGCGAAAGCCGCAAACTTATTGGATCCCGTCCTTGCGGCTGAAGCCATATCGATTTCTTTACTACCAGATAGCACGTGTGACTTATCTGGAATGTTGCAACACTTGAGCGCAGAGATTCTATCGCTGATCAATCCTTTAGAAGCATTAGGTAAAGCATGTGAAGGATTGGTAAACGCGCATGATATTATAGGCAGGCTCTCTCCAGCCGACGCGTGCCGAGCGCTTCGCGGCATGTCTCCTGATCAAGTCGCAAAAATGCTTCGCAACGTTAAGGGCAAGGATTTAGACTCCGAGTCTTCCTTAGCAAATGCTGTCGCACTTTACGCCGCAGGATTAACGCCCGAAGCTGCGGCGGCTTTGATTGAGAATATCGATCCGAATTTAGCCGTTTCAGTCGTCTCTTTAATGCCAGAGCAATTTATTCAAAAGATGATGTCACACTTCAAGAGAAGAGACTTGAAAGATCGCATCTTGAATCGTTCGACGTTATGCTTGCCACAATGTACGGTTAAATTTGCAGAATATCAGTGCATCGCAGGCGTTCCGGCAAAGATTGTCATCGAAGCTCGCGAAAAAGGTGGTTCGAGAATTCCGCACGGCGGCGCTCAGCTTTCAGTGTTTACGCGACCAGCAGATTCGAAACTCGCGTCTCAAATCGAACCAATCGAAGGTGAGATCAAAGACAGAGGTAATGGTGATTATGAGATCATATATATCTCTAGAACCGCAGGTCCAGTAGAGGTTGTTGTCACGGGTAATTCTGAAGAGGCTATTTATGACTCATTGTGTTTCGCCGGTGATTGCAACGTGCTCATGTCCACGCTTGATAAAACGGGATTAGACCAGTGGAAAGCTGGTGAAGCTGGTTTGCTGAGATTACAACTCGTTGATTCGTTTGGAAACAAAATCGATGCGAACGATTGTGTATTAGACTTCAAGTGCAAATGTATCGGTCCGGGATCGGTGAAAGTCGTGAACAAACGTTTACCGTTGCCGGATGGTAGAGTTGAGTTCGAACTCGAGACGAATACTACGGGTATATATACCATTACTGTTTCGTGCGTTGATTCTGGTGAAATCATTCCAGGATCACCGTTCGAAGCAGCGATGATCACTGGAAGAATATCTCATGCCGGATGCAAGGCTGTCTTGCAAACGTTGACCTCTTCGACGAAGGGCTTCAAATTGGATAATGGTTTCAATAGCGGCAAAAATGGCAGTAAAAAATCTCCGCAAGTTTGTGCCGCAATGGCTGGAGAAGAAGTCACCGCACTCGTTGACGCATGCGATCGATATGGTAATCCGACGGTTTTCAAAGGTGAGACAGTTACGGTATCTGCATCAGGTCCTGCGCATTTGCCCCAGGAAAGAGCGTTTGAAATCGCGGATATGCGAGGAGGTCGTGTTATTTTGCGATCAATTTGTCCGCGAGCGGGAAGTTACGTCGTTCACGTCGCGATTGATGGTATCCCGATTGCATCTTCGCCATTGGCTTTACATGTATTTCCTGGACCGTGTGTTACCGGAAGAGCGACGTTACGAGGCGACGCTTTATCTGGCATTTTAGCCGCTCACGTCACAAGACTGACGGTGCAAACCGAAGATAAATATGGAAACAACTGCCATGGCGGTGGCGATCGCGTAGATTTAAATATTCTTTCATCAACTGGTGCTAAATCAACCGCTTTGGACGTGCATGATCACGGAGACGGTTCATATACGGCTGAGTTTGCCGTCCCAACTGCTGGGAGGTACACGTGTTCAGCGGTTGTGAATGGTAAAGTCGCTAAGGAATCTACGGTTGAACTGATCGCTACTTACGGTCCAGTTTCTGCATCTGGTTGCATTTTACGAGGTGGTCCAGGATTGGAGCAATCAAAACACGTCGATCGCATTGCAGGTTTGATTGGTAGTAGCTCTTCAAAAATGTACGACGGGTCTGCCGTGATTGATACGTGTGGTGCTTTACGCGACATTTATGTCCAATCTCTTGAATATGAATCTACAGGTAGAGGCATGTCAGGAAAAGAAGCATGTTCGGTCCATTTGATTGCACCTTCCGGTGCTTCGCACACATTAGCGGTTTCGTTCGCCGAGCGAGGTGCGAGATACAAATCTTCCGTGAGATGGTGGGAAGTTGGCCGCCACGAAATTGTTGCGACCATCAATGGCGAACCCATCGTCGGTTCACCAATGATCATTGATGTCGAAGCGCAAGACTTAAGTTTACCAATGTGCCGTTTAAGTGGACCTGGTCTACAAGGCGCCGTAGCTGGTGAGAAGGCGACAATTCTAATCGAAGCGCGAGACGCGAGAGGGAATCGTTTATTCACCGGTGGCGCATTATTGGGGTTGGCAATTAGAAGTGGCGGTGATACAATGCGAGGTAAAGTGTTTGACTTGGGCGATGGTACGTACGAAGCGGCTTATGTCGTTGAACGTGCTGGTCCATTTGAGTTATCGCTTTTTCTTGGCTCAGAAGCAGCAACGTTTCGTGCAAAGTGCGTGCCGGGTAGAGTTGATTACGCAAAGTGTCGCGTCGATGGCGCAACGCATACGAGATGGATTGCAGGACAACAGTTAGCTTTCACTGTGACACGCGTTGATCGATTCGGCAACCGCGTTCCGAGACGAGAAGGTTTGGCTCCGTTGTATGGATACGGTATTGGCCCAAATAATGCCGACGTCGCGGTCGAATCGTTAGAGCTCGGCAACGGGACCTGCGAAATCAGATATACTGCAACCGTTGCAGGATCGTATAACTTGGGTGTTTACGTTGCAGATGCACCGTTAGTGCCGTTTATGAATGAGGAAGCTGAAGAGTTGATGCATTACGGACGCACGGAAGGTAAAACAAAAGCTTTACCGGGGATCGAAAGTCACGAGAGCGAAAACGTGTACTCAAAATCTGAAAGACAAAAACGAATCGAGGGAAAAACTACCGAGTATGACGAACATCATAAAACTATCATCGACGATAAAGGTAAAACGAGACGTATTTTAGTTGCGAATAAAGGTTTAGAGCGCGACGACGCGTTAGCCGGAGCTGTGCGTTCGGCGCAAAAGAAAGGCTACGACGAGAGAAATTCTCAAATCACGTTTGAAGAGCGCACTGCGGTTGCCGTCGCTGGCGGGCAAAGTATCAGCGAATTACCAAAGGCATTGCAAAGGATCGCTGCGGCTGATGGGACGATGCTGTTTCCTTTACCGAGAGGCGTCTTTGAAATTCCTTTAGTTGCCGCCGTGGCAGAACCGCAAAACTGCGAATTGATTGTCATTGGGGCTCGACAGCGTCACGGTGATGATTACGAATCTTCCGGTGGTTCCAAAGCTTCATGGGTTGCGCCAGCGGGTGAAAATGTTCTCGTTCGAGTTACTGCGAGAGATCGCTTTGGAAATGATACTTCATGGGAGGAAGGTCAAGCGATTCAGGTGCAAGCGCAAGGACCGGAATTTTTCGCCTTTGACGTGACTGGGGCAACATCTCGTCAAACTGACTTTACATCTAAAATGACAAGAGCTGGAACTTTTGAACTGCGCGTTTTATGCGACGGATTACCGGTGTGCTGGCGTGTGGTGCAAATTATTGCAGGACCGACTCATCCGGATCGATGCTTTTTATCCATGGAAGGTTTGAAGGATGTCAAAACTGGCGATTTGGTTCGATTAACCTTACGAGCGGTTGATCAGTATGCAAACTTACGCGTCCAAGGAGCCGATGATGTACAACTGGCGCTCGAAGGCCCAAACGGTGCGTACGCCAGAGGTGCTTCTGTCGTCGATCACGGAGATGGAACGTACGCGTTAGAGTTTGGCGTGACCGTCGCCGGTCGGTGGATTTTATCTGTTCGCATCAACGGTCAACCTTTGATTGAAGGAGGTATCGCTTTTCATGTTGCGTTTGGTACGTTGACTGCAGAAGAAGCTGCGTTATCTTTAAAACCTGAACTTGATGCGCGAGGTGCGGCGGAATGTGGCACGACGACGGATTTAATCATCGTCGGCGCTGGATTTGAAGTCAATAAACGGTTGATGACTGGATTGGAAGCCATTTCTGTCGTCTTAACGTTACCTTCGGGAGTATCAGAATCGCTTCGATGTACTTTAGCGAAAGATATGACGCGATATGTCGCCAAGATTAGATGGCTCCACCCGGGTGTTCATCACATTGCGGTTTTAATCAATGGCATTCGCGTCCCAAATACGCCTATTCGTGTCATTGCCGAAGGCCGAGAGATCTCGTTAACTTCTAGTGTGCTTTCCGGTGAAGGCGCAACGAAATGTATTGCAGGTGAGCCGGCAATCTTTAGAATTCATACGAGGGATTATGGTGGAAATCCAATTCATTTCGGTGCGGCTGAGAAGATTCACGTCGAAGCAAGATGCCCTGGTGAAAGTCCAATTGTCGCGTCAGTCGTGAATAATAAAGATGGCACGTATGATTGTGAATACGTCTGCACGAAAGCGGGTAAAGTAGATTTGTTCATCGCTTTACAAACGAAAAACCCGAGCAGTCGTACGTTGAACTGTATATGCGAACCTTCGTGGTGCGAACCTTCTGAATGTCGCGTCGACGCTTCGAAAATGCTCGTACAATGGCTTGCCGGAGAACCCGGTGTTGTTCGAGTACAACGACGGGACCGATTCGGTAATCCAACTAGAAGAAGTGCAAAAAATGGATTGAATAGATTCGCGGCAGAAGTTGTAGGTCCAGCCGTTGTTGATTGCGAGGCATTGGAGCTTGGTGACGGCACTTGCGAGTTGCGTTTACGCGCCGCCGCTTCTGGCGTCTACGAAATTGACGTTCTTGCGGTTGCGATTGATGCAACGAATTTCATCGATGAAATTGCTGGTGCAATCTTGGGCGAAGCTAATCCAGAGCTCGTGGCAACGTTTGTTGCCGAATGCGAGTCCACGCAAACGTTTCCGTCTGCATGCGTCGCAAGAATTGCCCTGCAAATCGATCCGTTGGATGAGTCAGCCGGAGAGGAGCGACTTGGGGAACATGATTCCGATGTAACATTACCAGCAACGATCGTTGCCGGCGATAAAATTAACGTCTATGTTTTACCTCGTGATGTGCATGGCAATAAAACACAATGGACTGGCGGTGAGCGAATCGCCGTTCACGGAAAAGGACCGACTGAGATTGCGTTTGCGCCCGGAGAGGACGTTGGTGCGTTTTCAGCAACCTTTACGGATTCGGGAACATATTGTGTTTCTGCTCTCGTTGGCGATAGCTCTTGTGCAGGATGGCCGAGAACTTTGCAAGTAGTCGCTGGTCCAGCCGATGCAAACTCGTGCATAATCTCTGGTGAAGCCTTATCTCGCTCGACCACTGCAACGGAGACTACTCTTATGTTGCAAGCCGCAGACGTCTTTGGCAACATGCGGTCAATGGGTGGTGATTTAGTCGAAGCGACGATCAGAACCGAACAAGACGGATACGTTGATTGCTATGTTGAAGATGTCGGTGATGGCACGTACATTTTACGATTTGAAATGGATGAACCGATTCGACACGACGTGCACTTAAGCGTGAACGGCGTCAAAGAGAAAATTTCTAGGTATTCGCTCAGTCCTTCCTTGGGTGTTTTAATCGCCGGTGAATGCGTCGTTCGTGGCGTTGGCGGCGAACGTCCAGAGTTGCACGACACGCAAACATTGTTCGTTCAACCGGCTAACCCATCTCGTGTTATGTCCGGTCGCGAAGCAATCGTTTGTACGGTACATACGCCAAGCGGTTTGGCTTTCAACACTCCGGTAGTGTTCAATCCAGAATCCCGACACTTTTGGTCGAAGCTCTTTTGGGTAGAACTCGGAAACCATTCTGTGTGCGTTACTTTAGATGGCGATATTTTACCAGGATGTCCGTTTGTTGTTCGTGTTCGTGATCCGAGCCAAGAGTCGTATGATGAGTTCATGTTAGACGCGAGAGAACGCGCGCCTTCATCAGCGGTAAGAGCGAATAACGCTTTTGGATATGTTTACGGAACCGATACGCATGGTCCGTTTCCAGATTATTTCGATTGGGCCGATGAGAACGACGATGAGTACAGTGTAACCGAACACGAGGTTATTTTTGGAAGTGCTAATAGTAACGAACCGGGTATTACGAAGCAACAAGCCGAAGCCGCTTTATATGCTTTACGTCAGCAGCCGTCTCTCGAGGCAGCAGCAGAAATGCTTTCAGGCATGAAGCCGAATTTGGCCGGTGCTGCTTTGAACAGGATGGAGCCGGACGAGGCAGCTAGCGTGTTGGCGTCGATGCAAGACGAACGCGCTTTGGCGGCTGCGTTCGTTGCAATGGAGGAAGAGAACGCGTCGAAGGCGTTGTACGCCGGAACTGCAGAAGAGCGCGAGAAAATTCTCAACGCAATTTCGCCAATGGCAGCTGCAACTTTGTTGAGCAAAATGTCACCTGAAGATGCTGCAAACATTTTATCCGAAGCGAGCCCTGAAGCTCGTGCGAATATCTTACGAGCGATGACGCCAAAGAGAGCGGCGGAGATCATGGCTATCTTTTCCGCGGACTACCCGCACTTGATGCGCGAAACCTTTGGCACTTTGGATGCCAACTATGCGGCAAAACTTTTAGCATCTATGCCGAATTTAACAGATATTGATCCAGAAATCGTCGCATTGGTGCTCTCCAGAGTCGATTCAGACGTTGCTTCGAATTTGTTATGGAAGTTACAAGCAACTCCTCCAAACGCTGAAGTCGCCGCGGCTGCTTTGTGCGTCATGGCATTGACTGATATTGATTTAGCTGCCAAGCACTACGGAACTTTATTGGTATCTGGTAAACCAAAAAGTGAACGATTAGACGAAGCTTTACGAGCGACGTCTATTGGTACGCGCATTGCTGATCTTGCAGAAAATTTCGTCGCCACTGGAATTTGTGTTCCGCCTCCGGTGAACTTGAACGGCGACGCGATGCTCGGTGGACCGGGTTCGGAATTCAAAGAGCATAAATGGGGAGCGAATGGAGTGAAACCATCCAAGTCAGCAACTCTCCGTGCGGCAAAATCTTTAGAAGGTGTTCCACCAAAGGTTGCGGCACAAGCCCTCGCGGATATGCGAGCAGCAGCCGCTGGAGCTGTTTTAGCTGCGATGGATCAAGAACACGCCGCTCAGATTATTGCAAATATGAACCCATCGAAACTTGCTGAAGCTATTTCGCAAATGGAGTTGGAAGATGCCAAACGCGTTTTTGGTTCTTGTAAGCGCGCCGACCGCGCGGCTATTTTGGAAAACTTATCTTTAGAGGCAGCCGGCAGCTTAGTCGGCTCACTCGATCCTCAACAAGCCGTAGATGCTTTGAAGATGATTGAAGATGAAGATAAAGTTTTGGATATTTTACGACGCGTGAATCCAGCATCAGCGTTAGCTGCGATCTTATCGCAATATTCACCGGAGAAAACTGCTGAAATTTTCACAAAATTAACGCCTCAGCAAAGCGCGAGCGCGATGTCGTTTATGTTTGCCACTCCCGAAGGCGCGAGAAAATTATCCGCCGCGATGGTACTTATGAAGCCAGACGAAGTTGCTTTGCGTTTGCAAGCTTTGTTGCCATTGGATCCACACGCTGCAAGTGAGTTGTTATATACAATGCCAGAACCGCGACGATCAAAAGTCTTTTCGCGTCTCGAAACGAAAGAGTCTGGGAAGATTTTGCATAATCTCTCGCCGAAACGAAGTTCTGAAATTTTAGCCAACGCTTCAGTTGCAGAGGCGACGCCGAAAACATTATCATCTTGTTTGGAAAGCTTATCGAAATACGGGCCGCAATGGGCGAATCAGAAGCAAGCCGAGCACGAGACATCGAAATCACGCGGTGTTGTTGCGGATTGTTTGCTCAAACTTTGGCACGAGGGCAACAACGTCTTTGAGCAAAAAGAAACTAAACAGAAGGAAACTTCGAAGAAAGCTTGTATTGATTGTCTCGAGTCGATGGACCCGAAAATCGCCGCCGCAGCAATTGGTAACATGACTCCAAAAGATGCCGCAGATATTGTTTCTGCATTATCTCCTGAATGCGCTGCAGAAATATTGACGAACATGTCCGAGGCGAAGCGCGCCGCAATGTTGCTTAAAATGCAACCTGAAGCTGCCGCGGCGTGCTTGAAATACCTTTCTCTCGACGATGCTACGGCTGCTATTCGGGCGATTTTAGAAACCGACGATGCTGATGCAATCAAACGTGTTTCAGAAATGTTAGCTTCGGCGGATCCGTACCGCGCTGGTGAAATTTTAGCAAACATTGGTAACATGGCCGCGGTGAAGATGGCCATCCAACATATGCCACCTTCTGCAGTTGCGAATATCTTTGCCGCTGGCGGAATAGATCCAGATATTGCGGCTAAAATCTTAGATGAGCTCGATTTAGAAGACGCTGATGCTATCATCGCAGCTTTACCACCATCCAATGCTGATCAAATATGTAACTTGGTCAAAGACGATGCGTTACGTAAACGTGCGGCGGATCGCGCGGTTGTAGTCTTGGCGTCTTCAAAACTCGAAGGCGACGGGTGGCAAAAAGCAACCGCTGGTATTGAGGCCGAGTTTATTTTGAAATCAACCAACCCAGCTGGTAAGCGCATCTTCAAAGGTGGCGCTAAGATCAACTGCGCGGTCTATGAGCTCGACGAGGCGAACGTGCGCACGCGAAAGAGCCCGATCCAAGCAAAGGTTGAAGATTTGCGCGATGGTTCGTACGTTGTTAAATACACATGTTATAAAGCCTCGCCGCATGAGTTATCTATCACGTGTGCTGGTCAAGAACGCAAGGCGAGAATTATCGTCGTCCCAGGTGAAGTTGATCCGAAATCGTGTCAAGTATTAGATTACGCGATTACGAGAAAGGAGAATGCTGACGGGAAATTCGAAACGTCAAAGATACCGTTGAAAAAATTTATTTGGCGATCTGGAGATGTCGTTGAAATTCCAATGGTATGTTGTGACGCGCATGGAAATATTGTGCCACCACCTAAGCACGAAGACTTGGCGTCTACTTTTGCGATTGTTGCAGATGGCGATGGCCCGGGAACAGTCGAGGCTGATATTGGTCGAATCGAAAGCGATGAGATAAATGGACCAACTGCTGTATGTCGATTCCGAGCGACGTTATGCGGCTCGTATACCTTGCTCGTATTTACTGCAGATAACCAAAAGAAGTGGTGGGGAGGAGGTAACGCGGAATCGCCCATCCGAGGTGCGCCGATTAAACTCAATTTACTCGCCGGCGCCGCTGATGGTTCTCAATGTTCCGCGAGAGTTGAGGGTGTCAAGGAACGTGCCGGTGCAGTTGTGATTGCCGTTGCGGGTAAAGAAATTGATACGTATTTGGACGCATTCGATGCATTTGGTAACGTTTGTACGTTCGATAAGGACCAGAAGGTTCGCGTGGACTGCGCCGGTGCGAGCGATTTGCTCTTGAGAGAAGCGACGAAGAAGGATTTGAAAAAGAAGAACCACGAGTCTGAGGAAAAAGCATTTTCGGGTGTTTTAACGAAAGCGGGAAGTTATTCTTTGAGAGCAACTGTTGATGGAAAGATCTGTGCCGGATTCCCTAAAGTGCTTCAAGTCGTCGCAAACGTGATCGATGCGAAGATGTCCGTCTTGAAAGGCGACGCTTTGGCCGAGAAACAAGTTCGAGCTGGATTTCCCGCGCACGCAATCTTTCTCGCTAACGATATGTACGGTAACGCTCGACTGGAAGGCGGTGATAACGTTGAGATTATATTAAAGTCAGATGATTATGTCGAAGGGTTGGAAGTTGAAGCTACTGTTGAAGACCACGCGGATGGTACGTATTCTGTTAGGTTTATTTTGCCAAAGTCTGGTAAATGGACCGCAAACTTGAAGTGTTGGGCAGACGGCGAGAAGAAACCAGATTTGTCCATTCGCATGCCCTTCAAGTCTTTCGTCGCTGGCGCCGATGGCGTAATCGATTGCTTGAGAGGTAAAGTCAACGCGTTGACGTTGAAATGTTTAGAATCCAAACCGATGTTCTACGTCGGCGCGGAAACTGCGTTCACTTTACAGTCCACGGACTTTGACGCTTCGCAACGCGAGGTTGGCGGTAAAGAAGCGGTATGCGCTCGACTTTTGTCACCATCAGGCGTTTCTTCAATCGTTCCTCTAAAGTTAACCAACGATAAAATACGATACAGAGCCGTCGTGCGTTGGCCCGAAGTCGGTAGACATACGTTATTTGCAAACTTGGATGGCGAACCTCTCGTCGGATCGCCTTTCATTTGCGACGTGAAGCCGGCTGAGATTTGCTTGCCACTTTCAGAAATTACAGGTTCTGGTAAGAGCGAGTGCGTCGCTGGCAAACGATCTTCGTTCATTATTCGTGCGAGAGACCATCGTGGCAATCGTTTGCGCATGGGTGGATCTCCAATCGAGTGCTTGGTCACGTCTATCATCAAAGCCGATGACGCAAAAATGGATAGGAAAAAAGATGCGTTAGTTAAAACTGAAGGTTCAGTTTTGGATCAAGGTGATGGATCATACGTTGTTTCATACTTTGTCGATATTGCAGGTAAGTATGAAATTGAATTAGTTGCCGATGATTCGCGTCGTTCGTTGCTTGGCATTTGCGAAGCTGCTGAAGCGGATCCAAACAGATGTCAAATCGATTCGAGCGGTTTACGCAATCTCGAAGCTGGCGTCGTTGGCATTGCGAGAATTCTTCGTTGCGATAAATTTGGTAACGTTCTCAAAGCGTACCCAGATTCTCTACCGTTTCGTGTTGAGGCATCTGGCGCTGGTCCAGCAGAGATTGAAACCGTCGAAGCTGGCGACGGTTCGTGCGACGTAAGGTTTGAAGCGAGAGTTGCCGGGAGATATACTCTATATGTCTGGTCTGGATATAAGCGCGATCCAGTTAAAGGTGCACCGATTGAAGTTCGCGTCTCCCCAGGTCAAGCCGCTGCGGCACATTGCATTGCAACCGTCGAAGGCGCACACGACGAAGGCTTTTATTCCTCGAATAGTTCAACCGGCGTAGTTTCTTCAAATACGCAATCGAACGTCACGCAGAATGTTGGTCAAATTAACGCGCGTGCGGGTGATTTACTCACTATCAAAATGCACGCCAGAGATAGGTTTGGCAACGCAACGGTTTGGAAAGAATGGCAAACGCTCGAAGTTCGTGCGAGTGGACCTAGAGAAGTTCGATTCGAGGAAATCAATACGAAATCGCAAAGAGGAGCGTTTAGCTCTATGTTTTCAAAAGCTGGGAGTTACGTCGTATGGGTTACCGTTGGCGGCCAAGCCGTGGTTGGCTGGCCGCGCGTAATCCACGTTTCACCGAACGTCACGGATGCAGACTCTTCAAAGATGCGGCCAGAGGCTGAAACCATGGCCTTGATGTCAGAATTAGTCACGTCGAATGCGCGCGGTAATCGCATGCTTCTCGGCGCGCCAGTGCAAGATCGCGGCCAATTCGGACAACGCACGTTAGCCCCATCACGCAAACAACAGCAACAACAACAGCAACTCGTGCAACAATACCAAGATAGTGACGAAAACGAAAACGTCGATCAATTGCGCAGAGAAACCGAAGCTCTCAAAATCAAGCTCGCCGAATACGAACGCGCCGCGGCCGTCGTCGCGTTAGCTTCTCAAAAAGGTCTCTCACAAATGACAAAGGAATCGAAATCGAAGCAAAATCAAATCAAGACCTCGTCGGTGCCAACGAACGCATCCGTTCGTGAAATCCAAAGCGATAATTTAAACAGTAGCGATGATGAATAAGTACTCCTACTAATCCTTTAAAGAACACGATTTTATGCCCACATTTTCTCGCCTATATAAAAAGAATCTTTTTCTCTCAATAAATTTAGGGTTTAGGGTTTGCCCATACTTGAAACAAGCAAAGGTCAAAAAGAGCTCTCTGACTTCTCATTTAACAACGAATCAAAGAACAAAACGCGGCCTCGATCGAGCAAATGGAAGCAATGAATCAAAGAACAAAACAGACGATCGAACGCGGAATCGAATTTCGATCGGTTTCGCCCTTGTTTTTCTTCTCTTTCCGATTCGCTCGCTAGCGTAAATCATCCAGGAAGTCGAGTAGCCACTTTTTTTCAAAAGTAACGCCTTTTGGTTCTTTCTTTCCTCTTCAAAGATCTTTTCTGCTCCCTTTTTCGCCTTAAAAAACGATCAATTTAAAATCAACTTCATAAACGGAACGCGCTCCGAAAACAGGAACGGTTCTGAAACGCGCGAGAACGAATTACGACGCGATACCGAATTCAACTCGCGAACGAACTGAATACTGCGAGAGATTGCGCTTTTAAAGCTTCAAAAGCGATACTCAACACTCGGAACAAAATAGATACAGATATATATTTTCCAGTTCAAGACTTAGTGTTCCAAAAGTCTCGTCAAATTCGTTTAATTTGATCTCGAAAACTTAATTATAATAAAAGATGGCGCGCGAGGCCGTGATGCGATTCGCGACAACGGTGCGTATTTCTTACTCTTCACTCAGGAGCTTCGCGAACGGGCGGTGTTTTTTTGTTCTCGTTATCGAATCGATCGCCGTTCTATCGCTCGAGGCCGACCGTTGCCGATGACGTTTTGGAATTAAAATGAACGCATCCGCATGTCTCTTCGAATTCCCCTTAAGTTCCTTTTCAGTACTGACGAAAGCCGCTTTGGCTCTTTAAAACGCAGAGAGACGGGATGAGCCAATGGACTCGGGCATCCGAATTCACGATCGCGGATGACCATTTCAGGGCGTCGTTATCGGAGATCGCGCCAGTGCAGACGCATGCGAGGTTTATCGGAGAATGGGATTCAAGATGTCGCGTAGAAGCGGCGTCTGCGCGGTCTGCGCAGAGACTGCCGCGCGCCGGAGAGGAAGAAGAAGCTTTTTTGGACGCGCTCGATGAAGCTTTGTTCGGGTTAGAGAGCGATTTTGGTCTAGTTCAGGAGAGGCGCGATGATGATTGTGGAGAGGAGTGTGGAGTTGCGTTAGTGAAGAAGAGGTTGAAGGCGACGAAGAAGACTTTAGAGTCGATTTCGTTCGCGATATCGGAAGAGAAGAAGAAAAAAAAGGCTGGAACCTGCGTTATGACGACGACTACGAAAGCTGTCACTAAACGAAAGCGAAAAGAGAAAATACAAAATAAACGACCCAAAAAGCAGCAGCGCGAAGAAAGAGTTCCAACTGGTGATACGACCGATGAAGACTCGAGCGACGACGACGATTGTTATGAGAAAGAGGGAGGCAGAGGCCGCTTTGAGAAGAAGAAACCGACGACGAAGAAAAAGCCGGCGGTAGTAGTGGCGAAGAAGGAAAAGCCTCCGAAACCGAAACCAGAACCGTTTGAAAAGATCAAAGGGCAATGGTCGAAAGAAGAGGACGATGAGCTTACGAAACTGGTTACAAAGTTCGGTATCAGGAAATGGTCCTCCGTATCAGCCGGTTTGAAAGGCAGAGTCGGTAAACAGTGTCGCGAACGTTGGAACAACCACTTACGCCCAGATATCCGCAGAGGTTCGTGGACGACCGATGAAGAGCTGCAATTGATTGAACTGCACAAGTGCATCGGTAATAAGTGGGCGGATATCGCGAAAGGGTTGCCTGGAAGAACGGAAAACGCGGTGAAGAACCATTGGAACGCTACGTTGCGCCGAAAAGACGGCACGCCGAGTGAACTGAGAGTATACGCCACGACGCAAACAAAAGGTCGGGGGCCGATTGGACGTCCAAGAAGTCGAAACAAGCGCCCTGGTGATGATGAAGATGAGGCTATGAAAGAAAAGATATTATCTGAAAGTATTGACAAGTTTAACAATTCGGCGGCGGCGGCGGCCAAAAATGTGCTCGAAACAGCGGCTACTCCTACCGATTTCGTCGCGTTTGGTGGAAACAACGTAGCGACCTTGGTCGAGCAAGTCCTTCAAGACGAGGAAGACGAAAAGATGCGTGCGAATATCGTTACCGATTACGACGACGATAACAACAGCGATAACAGCGCCGATGATGTTATTACGAATGTTTTCGAAAAGGTCGCGGTGGACGTTTCGGACGCCACGACACCTTCGTTTCGTAGAGAAGCGCAGACGCAAACGGATCCAACGGACGAAGAATTCGTCTTATCGGACGACGCGACGGCAGAGTACGCGAGCGGATACGCGACTACAATGACTACGTGTACGTATACGAATTTTATTTCCTCTAAACATGACATCAACGGCGCCGACGAGGAGTACTTTGACGATAAAAAGTTTGAGCAGAAGAAGAAGAACGAAAAGTCTCGGTCGAAAGCGGCGGCAGTTAAACTCCTTTCAACGAAAGCTTCTTCTTCGTTGAAGAAGAGAGCGCTACCGAAAACGACGAGAAACCCGCTCCGTCACCAATCAGCAGATATAGCTGTCGCAGAGACATCAATTCGCACGAGAACGCGCGCGGGATCTTCTGCACAAACTGCGTTTACTATTCCCACGAATAGTCGTAAAGTAGCGGCAACAGACGCGAAAGAGTTTGTCTGCGGCGAGCTTCCGTTTTCGCTCATCGTCACTTTACCGAACAACAAAGTTGACTTTGTACAAGTAGTTGGAATTCACGACGCGTGCGCTGAGTTCACGACGCGATCGAAATCGCACGAAACGGCCTCGTACGCCTCTATGACGCCGCTTCCTCGAGCAAGGTCAGAAAATATTCAACGAACGCTCGAGAAGCTCGTCGAAAAAGTGCGAGGAACGGTCGACGGGATTACTGGAATAGCCATGACGACAAAAAGCGGAACGATTGCGCAACAGAAACAAGCTGGTGGAAATTGTTACGTTGTTTCCGTTGCGGCGAAAGAGTGGGCGAATGCGATGAAGGGCGTTCGAGTGGCGACTGAATTTTTGAAATCAACCAGGGCGTGCTAGGAGAATGCGTACCAGTACCCACTATACTATTATATTATACAATTATGATTCTTTACAATATTTCACGACGATGCGGATAACACTAATTGTTTAACGGCGCGTGTACTAGGCAATATTCTTCGGCAAATTCTCCAACGTCTAACGCGCAACTGTTCGAACACGTATAAATCGCGATGCTTCCAAAATCTAAAGTCGTATCGTTCAATTCGATATCTTCCCTTGGGACAATGAACGAGACTATCGTTGGAAGAATCTGAAACTCAAACTTACGTTTTGCACCACATTTTGGACAATCGGGAATGACCGAATCGTTCGGCGCTTTCGTTTTCGATGGCCACATCGCTTTCGCCCCAAGAGCTGGACAATACCTCAGCACTTGCTCCGGAAACCTCGATAACTTCAACGAAAACGTCGCCAATCGCTGTTGATCTAAATCTATTACTCCGCGTTCAATCTCTTTCAAATCTCTTTCCGTGATCTGCTCGTCCCCAATGCTTTTGAAATCAGCATTAGTTTTTCTAATCGCATTATTTTTACTATTACTATTACCGTTATTGCCCGCGTTCGTTCCATTTTTCAAGTTTTCCGAATCCACGCTCGAACAACTCGCCACGTCGTCGTCGCTCTCCGGTTCAACAATAATCTCAAACTCTGCATAGCGCCCATGACCACACTCACGATCACGATCGCGTTCATAGCATCCTCCATACTTCTTCAAAGCCCTCTCGCACCTGCTCTCGAACTCCTTCCGCTCTCGTTCCACCAGCTCTCGCTCTCGCTCCGTCAATCGCTCGCTCGCTACGCTCTCCTTAATCCTATTCATGATCGGCTCGCTGCTATAGAACTCGTTCTCCCTCTTCATTTGTACGCGATAGCACTTACAGCCATTTCCCAAGTGCACTTTGTCGCCTCGTTTATCCACGTAGACGTATAACGCGCGATGGAACGCGTCCTCTGCGTATTCCGAGTTCACTGCATAGACTTGCAGTAAGAAATCGTACTTAAGCGTGGTCAGATTACGTATTATTGACATCGCGACAGGGTCCAACGCGAGCTCGCAGCCGCCAGCTTTCGATGGAAAGAAGATCGAGTGCATTTTTAGGCGTTCGTTGATTGGTTCTAGGAACCCTAAATCCCACTCCCTCTCGTCGTCTTCATCGTCTTCTGATTCTTCTGATTCTTCGTCTTCGGCTTGTTCGTTCGGGAAATTTACGTCATCATCGCAGGCGCTTAAGGCGATCGAGTTCAGCATCTGCAAAGTCTCCTCGGCGTTCTTCTTTGCATCGAATTCGTATTCGTTCGTTTGTTCGTTCGTAGTGATCATTTGGAATTAATTCGCGATGGAGCGCGCTGCCGGAAAAGTCGTTTTGTGATGTCGTCTTACATTCTTAAGCGCGCGAATTCCGTGGTGCCAAGATTGAGAGAATGAGATTCAGGAGATTCGCAAGAGAGAGAGATTTCGTATTCGAGCTCTTCGACGAACGACGATCAGAAACGCGCGTACGTAACTGGCCGAGACTAAGTCGCAATTCGTTCGCACGCAGAGCAGATTCGCGAGTGCTTCACGCATACTCAGAAAGTTCGCGTTGGAAAGTTTGACCGAGATCAACAAGATGGACAGTGAGACAAAGAAGAGAAAATAGAACGAAGAAAATGTTCGCGCACTGGCTGACGACGATTACGACTGTGCGCAGTGCACGCATCGACGTCTTCGTCTTCCGCCGCAGTACATCTCGCGCGTTCTTAAAACACATAGAGAGAAAGAACTCTTACTTCCTCTGTCTCTGCTAAGTACCAGTTTCTTCGCATTATTAAAAAGAGATGTTACAAAAACGGCTGCTTGACGCTGCGTGCGTTTCCCTCACTTTTAAAAAGAAGAACCATCGTTTTGTAGAGACAAAAATAAAATCGATAAATGGGTTCGCTCGGCATCGATGACTCCGAAGGTAAACCGGAAATCGCCTGCACACTTTTATTTTCGTGTGCGCGTTCGATTCGAGCGTTCCCGCGCGATTGCGTGTAGAGCACGAGACGGCGTGGATTTTGATTTTTCCAATGATGAATTGAAACCGATAAAACTGCCTGATCGTTTATTTGGAACACGGATTAACGAGAAGATTACGACGAAATTTTATTCTTAGGAAGATACTCTCTGACGCTCTCTCGGATCTCTATCGCTCTCGTGCACGCGCGAGTCTTCGTTTTCTTTTCACGTGCGGGTTGTGAGCAGTGTTTTCAGTTTTGATCGAATGGAGGCTTTTTAAGAGAGCGAGCTTTGCTAGGGAGAGAGCGGTAAAGCGCGCGGGATGTTCGAGTCGAGGACTGTGTGATTGAGAGCGATTTAGGTCTCTCTCTTGTATTCTTTTGGGGAGGACGTGTGATGGATTCGTTTCGTTTCGTTTCGTTGTTTTGTACTGACCGTTTGAATACGTCTTCTTTTTCATCTTCCGTTCGATTCGTTCGATTCGTTCGATTCGTTGTTGTTGCCGCGCTTCGGTCTTCGTCTCTCGATAGAGACTCGCGAAAGATTACAGAACGCGACGAAAGAGATCACGAAGTTAGCGAACGAACAGAGCGGATTTGATTTGTTAGAGTTGTTAAGAGAAGCGCCGAGAGAGGCGTATTCTTTGCAGCAACCTGGATGGCCGTCGGAAATGAGGAACGTCGCGCAAAAGCCTTTACCGAAGATCGTTCTCGAGAGGTACGAGAGGAGACAATCGGTTTGTTTTTGCGGATGCTTTCCAGAGATCTCGAGAGCGTGGGCGACAGTGGACGATTCGCTGTTCTTATGGAGGTTCGATGTAGATGATGACGTGCCTTTGGAGTTCGATGAGTTCAACGGGCAACCGATCGTTTCGGTCGGCTTATGTAAACCGACGAAAGGCGTGTTCGTGAAGCAGATTCAGAGAATTTTGGTCGTGTGTACGACCGTGGAGATTAAAATGCTTGGATTAGTTTCGGATTTAACTATTAATACTAACAACAACAATAACAACAACAACAACAACAACAACAACAATTCCTCTTCTTCTACTACTACTACTACTACTACTACTACTACTATCAGAAACAATGATAATAATAACAATGATAGTAATAATGGGGAAACGACTTTTAAAAATAATAAATTGGACGAAGAATACAACTTTGATCCGAGCGCGCCTTTGTTAATAAGAGATACGACGTTTTCTTGTCCAACAGATGCAATAGTGTTCAATCAAATATGCGGATGTTCAAAATCTGGGAGAATATTTCTCGCCGGGAACGATTCAAACGCGTATGAATTGAAGTATCACGCAGGCGGTGGCGGAGATTTTACCTTGGGCAGTAATCAAAACGGCGGAGCGCGGTCTTTTTTCAGTCGCGGAGCGCCTCGCGTTCATAAAGTTAAATTTTCTTCAACAGGGCTTTCTAGTTACATCCCGCAATCGTTAAACATGTTCACAGTAGAAGATCCGCTCGTACAAATCTTGAGCGACGAAGAACGGCATATTTTATATACGAGATCGCAAAGTGGAGCCGTTCGAGTATACGATTTAGGAGCAAAAGGTTTGGACTCCCCAAGAAAAGTTGTCGAAGTGAAAGATATCGCATTACTCGCCGGCCGAGGTGGTGGATCGGGTATGAATGGAGGGTATTACGGCGGAAATAGACAGAGGTCATCAATGTACGGTGGTAACTCGATGTTTGAAAACAGATCACCGAGCTATAGAGAGACGTATGGATCGCCGTATGCTTCGAGTCGCGCGACTGCTGGCTACGGCGGCGTGTCTCCGCGAAATGGATACGGCGGAGACTATAGAAGTCCATCTTCAACTAGCGGTCGATACGGCCAATCTAGTGGACAAACGACATCATCAGAGGCTAAGAAAAATGCAGGCAAGTTAATTCATATTGCAATTGTTTCCGTGCAAGAATCCGAAAGCGTAACATTAGTCTGCGTCTGCGCCGATGGACGAAGGATCTATCTCACTGCGTTACCATCGATTTCGAGTCATGGGAACTACTATTCTACGACGACGAATAGCACAACTGGTATTGGCAAGTACACCGCGCCAACACGGCTTTCAGTTGTTGAAACTAGAGATCCGCCACCGTCTGGTGGTTCATCAGCGCGAGGTTTAACATCCGCTCGCGCGTTACTCGACGCCTCTGCCAACGCGCTTGAAGTCGAAGCCGCGCATTACTTCAACGGTGTTTTACTTTTATCGGATAGCTCTTCTCACGATGATTCGAGTAAATTATTTTTAGCAACGCGTGATGCCATGCTACCGATGCATTTACAACTCCCGCCACCGATGACTGCCCCAAGAAACGCAGGCCCGGCGAGGGGTTTGCGAGAAGTTGTACAAAAACCGTCCATCTTAGAAGGACGCGTTGCTGCGAATGTCGGCGCCGTAGGTGAATTAACAATGCCAATAAGGATTACGCGCGATTTAGATCCACCATTTCCAAAAGGCACTCCAATTTCGGTCGTCGAACAATTCGCTGGGTCGAGACTGCGCAGCGAGCTCGTTGAGCAAAGTTTGTTTCGAAGTTTACGAAGGAGATTTGCGCTCGTAACAAATAGCGGCGTGGTTACTTTTGAAAAAGCGAGACCGATTGATACGTTAGCGACTTTGTTGCAAAACAAAGTTCCCGAGCACATTGAAGAGTTTTTCTCGTGTTATGGTCCAGTCGAAGCGGCGATTATGTGTCTAACTTTGTTCACTGCGTCTGCGGTGCACTTAGGTTTCTCGGAGCCAATCGCGCCTGGTGTTCGAGATGCCGCCAGACGCGCTTTCGAAGACCCGCGATTTACTGGTGAACCAAGGGTAGATAACGATGAAAACAATGGAGCTGTAGCAAATGGTGGCGCGAAATTGCAAGAAGATGGCGCCGTCGTGAAGAACCTTGAGCGCTCGTCAGCTGCGTTTAACATGGGACGCGCAATCGTACAGCCGAGCTTACATTTTTCATCTGCACATAAAGCCATGCATCTGTACGTTGCACGCGCAGTACAGGCGATATGGGAGCGACCACTCGCTATTGCGATTCGAGAATCTGTTGCAAATGATGTGGCTTCCACAAGTTCGCAACAACAAGGGTATGGCGGAAATAGTTATGAAACCTCTCGATCGCCTTTGCGATTCGCCTCTGACGCACTTCGCTCAGCCGCTCGATTTATCAGTGAAGATTTAACTTTACAACTTTCAGTGGCTCCGGATACGTTGGAAACTATTGAACAACGTTTGCGACCGATTGAAAAGTATCTTCAAATCCGTAAACCTAGAACATCGAGCCAATTGACGCCTGCAAAGCGAAGAAAATTGGCGTTAAATGCCGCTAGAGAGGAAGAAAATTCCATAGATGCGCTTTTAGCGCTCGTTTCTCGAGCATCTCAAGCTTTATGTTTGTTAAAAATATGCTCGGAAACGGATGATTTCTCAGCCGTTGCCGCGGCGTTGCCGCATGAATCTCGCGTTACGCTCACACAGGTACGGTTTTCGTTTTCGTTTTCGTTTTTGTTTTTTTCTGTATTTATGCGCAAGCGAGTGAAGAAGTTTATGAAAATATAGACACGAAAGCGCGTTGATGATTCAATCATATAATCTGTCAATCACATGAATGCCGTTTCACGGTGCATGTATAGAACACATATGGTGCCCTTCCACTGAGCGTCTGTCTGTCTATGTCTTCATTATGCTTATCTCTTTGACCTCTTTGAAAATGTTTTCTTTTTTTCTTCAAACACGTTCACCATTATTGAAACGACGAGAAACTTACACACACTCACTTTTCTTTTACAACACACACGCAAAACAGATGTCAATTAGGCGATTCGTTTCAACACCAGAAGGTGCAAAAATTGCATCCGCACTCATAGAATCTCTTATGGCGCGCGTAGTTTCGTCATCTAGAGGTGACGCGGCGCCTTCACGTTTTGCGTCCACAGACGCTCTCGGAAACGCCGTGCAAAAGCGAAGCGAACAGCTCTCGAAGATGCTTCAACAAGGCGCGCCAGACTTTTTCGGCGCCGATTCTCGCACGTTTTATCGAGCGAGAGGCATACTCCAGCGCGCGCGAGAAGCTCGTGCGTTGAGAGATGTGGAGAAAAGAGATGGTTACGTCGGTGAAGCCTTGCGCCTATTCGCGCAAGCGCCTTTATCGGGCGATTTGGATAGCGCGTGTGCTGAGTTAGTCGACTTGAGAGCGTTCCATGGAGTTGTTACTTTAAGTTTATCTGCAGCTGCGACGTTGCAAAGACTGGAGGAACAAAGGAAAGCTGATGCGAGTACTGGAGGACGAGTGCAAGCGGAACCGGATATGGTGCGTTGTTTTATGTTTTTTACATTTATTATCGCTGTGAGGATGAACTTTGAATGAATCGGTACACGCGGGGCTTACCGCCTCGTTTCCATGGCGAATTAAAAAATTACAGAACATCTAAGTCTGAGCGATAAACTATCTTTGTTTCCTTTTTCATTTAAATGTGTTGATGGCGGTTCACTTACTTAATTAACTAACATATTTGTCTTTTTAAATAATATTATTACAGAGTCTTGCTCAGTGTTACGCGTTGATATCGACAGCTATCAAATCTTTGGCTAATGGTAAACCTTCCGACGGGTACTTCGGCTCGTCTCAACAAAATGATCAGCAACGAACTACAACTACTACAACTACAACTACTACTACGCAACAAGAACATCATCATGCTGGATCACTCGCGGTTGTTTGTGCGTCTCTTCCCAAAAATGCGCGAGAAGCCGGTATTCGAAGAATACTTGATAAAATTGTAGAATCCGAATCCGAAGAAATCATTCAAGTCGCTGCAGAGACGTTAATTTCGGTAGATCGATTAAAAGATGTTCTATTATTGCCACCGACGGCCTTGGAAGTCTTTCTGAGTGAATATGGTGCTTTGAATAAACATTTAGCAGCGCAGCCGACGACGAGATCTGAGGCGAAACACTTGCAATTACTTGCGAGATTATATGGCGATTATGAACAAGAAGGTTTAGCCTCGGATGTTTGCGTCGCATTAGCTGAGAGACAGGCGGCGGATTTGTTGCATCCATCTCTCGAAGAACGCATGGAACTCTTCAACATGGCGTTGACGTATGGGATGACTAAAGATCCCGCGACTGGAGCGTTTAAAAGAGACGCTCGTAGGATTGAGGAAATTGAAGGAAAAGCAAAAGTTTTACACTTTCAAATACGTTTGGAAAACGCTTTGCGCATTAAAGTTAAACGTTTAAAAACAGTTCAGGGCGAAAGACAACAGGTTGATATGACTTTAGTGACTGAGCTCGAGGAATCGGCGAATGTTCTTCGCGAAAATGTGAAGAACATTTCAGATTTGTATAACGACATCGCCAGACCAAGACGATTTTGGGATATTTGTTTAGAAATCATTGCATGGGCCCGACCTCAATGCGAGACTGCGGCAAGTAACAACAATGATGGTAGGTACGACGCAGACGCATCGGCCATCCCTCGAGAGCTCTGGGACTTTGTCATTTTAGATTCCGTCGAAGATGTTTTATCTCGAGCGAACGAAACGCATACTCGAAGGGCGATTGTAGCCGCAGCGTGCGCGGCGGTTGCCGAAATCGCACCAAAGGTTTTCACAGAGTCCACTGCTAATAACGCTATCGCGTTTCCAATGTGCCATGTCACGTGTAGACTCGAAACGCTCGCGAGCGGTCAATGGGGCGTTGTTTCGAATTCGCCAAGTGTTGATGAACGCGAACAACCCGAAGACGATGATATCGCAGATTGTTTGTTAGCGAGCGTTCGTGGGAATTGTCAACCAGTGCAACGATCGTACGATCGATTATTAGCTCCAGAAAGCAGGAGAATGCATGACGAAGAATTGGGAGAGGATATGCACAGAGCGTTGCAAGCAGTGAAATTACGCTTACGAATGTTGCGATCTGCTTTAAGAGTCATGCACGCTTGGGACGCAGCAACTGGGCAAGGTGGCGGTTTTGATAATAATAATAGTAATAATAATAATCAAGTTGATTATTCTTCCAAAAAATCATTCGCGCGAGCATCTATTGGTGATATTTGCTTAGCGTATGCGAGAGTGGCGAAAGAGTTAGTATCGCCCGAAAACGCAATCATGGCGAAAGATTTAGCGATTGCTTTCGAGCGTTTAGCCGATCGATTCTTAAATAGATGAGATAGATTATTTGATCTGATTTAATTTGATTTGATAATGATAAAATAATTGATTTAATTTCAACCGTAAATATGGTATTATGTCTCTCTGTATATATATATATTTATACGTTATATATTCCATTAATCCTCTTCTTCTGCCTCGTCGTCGTCGTCCTTCTTCTTCGTGGCTAACTTTTCGGCTAAATCTTCGGCCAAGTCATCCGCGTTCTCGTTCGCCTCTCTCTCGTTCTCTTCCTTCTCCTCCTCCTCTCCACTCTTCGGCAACGATCTCATGGTCTTCTGCGCTTCCACGAAAGCGTCTTGAAACTGCTGCGCTTTCGCCTCGCTCCCAAACTTAATACACATATTCTGCAACTGCGGCGCCTCGTCGCCGTCGGAACAATCGACGGTCGTAAACACTCTCGCCTTTTCGTTCCCCGCGTGCGTATCCATCTTCGTCTCCGGGTCGATATAAAAATTCGCGCAAATCTTCAACGTCTTATCTCTCCTCATCAACAACCTGCACTTCTTCGTTTCCTTATGTTCCAAGATCTTCATCGGTCCTAAACCGCGTTCTTTCCATTCGCCTTCCAAGAACCTATACGCCTTCGTCTTCGCCTCGAACCTCACGAGCTCTCTTTCTTCCCCAGTCGTCTTCGTCTCCATGTTTTCGATGATCTCCAGTTTCACGACTGGCTGGAACTCCTTCGTACACTCGCGTTCGACGTCGTCGTCCTGGTTTTGCCCATCCGTGTTCTCTCGATCATCATCTTCCGCTGCGTTTCCTTTGTTCTGCGAACCAATCGTGAACGCGCTCGCGTTAAAGCCTACTTGACCGAACTTTGTTTGATTCGCACCGAACAAAGCGGATCCGGACCCGAACACGACGGATGGTTTAGGCACTTGGTCTTGCTCGGCTCGATCAGCTGCGGCTTCAGTTTCTGCTTCTTCTTCGGTTGACATCGTTCGTCGTCGTCGTGCTTTTAATTCGATTCGATTCCGCGCGGATTCGAATTGGAAGCGACTTTGTTTTGTGACGATGAGTGTTCTCTTCTTCTTCTTCTTCTTCTTCTTCATTTGTTCGTTTTTAGGGTTTAGGGTTTATGTTTTAGGGTTT
>Ga0115001_10000257_pt1 | contig 38293 bp, 28 predicted proteins | sample ArcticOcean_MG_C_12_FD_89869 | JGI IMG/M metagenome (GOLD analysis project Ga0115001, IMG submission 89869) | Marine microbial communities from western Arctic Ocean - ArcticOcean_MG_CB8_130 | ecosystem: Environmental > Aquatic > Marine > Oceanic | place: Arctic Ocean: Canada Basin | collected... | reverse complement strand
TAATTATGAAAAAATTAAATTTAATAATATTTTTTATCTCATTAATTTCCTTTTCTCAAGAAAGAGATAATCCTATTTCATTAAATGGAGAATGGGAAATTATATACGATACAAAAAATAATGGTAGAGAAAAAAAAGCTCATACAATACAAGGATTTGACAGATTAAGTTCAGAGAGAATTTTAGTTCCAAGTGGTTGGGAGGAATATAAGAAAGATTTTGAGGGAGTTGTATATTATAAAAAAACATTCAGAGCGCCCAAAGAGTTTAAAGACAAGGTAATTCACTTAAATTTTGATGCAGTAAATTATTTATCCGAAGTTTATTTAAATGATAACGCTCTTGGATATCACGAGGGTGGTTTTAATCCTTTTAAATTTAATATAGAACATGTCTTAAATTTTGATGAAATCAATACTCTGATATTAAGAGTTGTTGGTCCTATAACGATGCAAGACAAGTCAATTGACGGAATGGGTCAAATGGAAACCCCGCAATGGAGAGGGTCTTACACTGGTGGAATATGGCAAAATGTGTATTTAGAAGCTACAGGAAAAATAATGATTGATGATTTATTTATTAAATCAGATATGTATCAAAAAAAATCTGAAATAGATTTTAAAATTATAAATAGAAATAATAACAATCAAAAAACAGTACTTATTAATAAGGTTCTTAACCAAAAAGGTGATGAAATAGCCTCTCAGGAAACAGAATTGTTATTATCTCCAGGAATAAACAATATTAATGAGGAAATAAAGTTTGACTCTATACTATTGTGGTCCCCTAACAACCCAAATTTATATAAATTAAAATCTTATTTAAAATCAAAAAACAAAATAGAAGACGAAGTTTCAGAATCATTTGGTTTTAGAGAGTTTACAATAAAAAATGAAAAGTTTTATCTAAATAATAAGCCCATTTATTTAAAAGCAGCATTTTTTGAGGGATTATATCCTGTAAGATTAGCTTATCCGGATTCTAAAGAAATGGTAATCAAAGAAATCACAATGGCTAAAAAAGCTGGTTTTAATATGATTAGACCATGGAGAAAACCTCCTCCACCAATGTGGCTAAAGATTGCTGATTCTCTGGGGATATTAACAGTTGGAAGTATGGCTATTGAATGTATGGACATGCCAATTGAAACACCATATCTTCCTAGACGTGTTGAAAACGAAATTACAGAAAGTATTTTAAGAGACAGAAATCATGTTTCTATTGTTCAGTGGGAGTTATTCAATGAAATAAGAAGGCCAGTATTGGCTAATATGTTAAAACCTATGGCGCTAAAAGCTAGGGAATTAGATCCAACAAGAATGATTTTAGATGAATCAGGAGGATGGGCAGAGGGCGCAAACCTATTTCTTCCTTATGAAAAAATTCCTACAAAATTTAATGACATTCATAATTACCCAGGACCCAATATCAACAAAAATAAATTTGATGGTTTTTTAACAATTGGGAATACAAAAGAAGAAAATATCAAACAAAACCTATTTGCTAAAACACCTGGAAGAAATGTTTTACCGAACTTACCCTCTTATGTCTCAGAAATAGGGTATGGAAGTTTACCAAATCTTGAGGATAATGAAATAAAATTTAGAGAAAAAGGAAATTCGATTACCTACCCATACATATATCATCTTAATTATAATAAAGAGGTTAAAAAAGCATTAATTAAAACTGGACTTAATAAATTGTTTAAAAAAACAGAAGATTTTTATAAACTTCAACAAAAAGTTCACGGATTAGCTAATAAAAGAATGTTAGAGGCTATAAGATCTAACCCTAGTATAATTGGTTATTGTGTTCATGCATTAACAGCTGGAGATTGGGTAATTGGAGCAGGTTTGCTAGATCTGTGGAGGAATCCTAAGGGTGATGCATATTATAAAACAAAAGAAGCTAATCAAGAAAAGTTGATAATTATTAGATCGGATAAGAGAAACTATTATGAAAATGAAAAAATAAATTTAGAATTCATAGGAATAAACGAAAACAACAGATTAAATATTAATTTAAACATTAAGATAATTAAAGGTAAATCAATAGTTTATGAAAATTCTTTAATTAAAAATCTTGAAAATGGAGTTAATAATTTATTGGACATTTCATTTAAAGATTTTGGTTTTGGAGAATATAAAATCTTTGCAGAAATAATTGATTCTAAAAAAAATATAATTACCAATTCAAATAGAACATTTAATGTTTTTGATAAATTAAAAAATAATAAAAATTTAGAGGTTGCACTCATACATGAAAATAAAGTAATTATAAAATTTTTAAATACAAATAAGATAAAATACAGAAAATTTAATAAGAATGTTCCTTCAAATGTTCCAGTTTTGATTTATGATAATAAAATTTTAGAAAAATCTTCAAAAGACGGAAATATTATTTCTAATAGTTCTAACAACGATAATACATTTAATAAAACTGTTGAATTAATAAACCAATTTGTTTCTAAGGGTGGAAATGCTATATACTTAAATACTCCTTCTAAAATGATTAAAAGAACTGGAGAAAATCTAACATTTCAAATTGAAGGAAAAAAATTATTACCAATGGACCCTATAAAAAATATTTCTCAAGGGCTTTGGGATGGAATTCTTCACATAAATAAAAAACATCCTTTTTTTAAGGGACTTCCTGTTAATGTTCCTCTTATAGATATTTATGAAAACATCGGACCTACTGTCAGTTTTAGAGGAATAAAAGGAGAAAACATAGTCCAAACAATAGCTTTTGATAGAATTCCTGACGGGAATATCAAGAAAAGAAATTACATAGGCTCAGGAGATGTTTGGATAGGTTCCGACCTTTCAATTATAAAACATAATAAAGGAAAAATGCTTTTATCTACTCTTAAATTATATGAAAATATTGGGAAAGACCCTGTTGCAGACAGAATATTATTAAATATGATTAATCATTTTCAATAAATTAAATTTAAAAAAATGAATTTATATTTTTTTTATAGTTTTTTGACTCAACATCCTCCTTATGTAATTGATTTGGATTCTTATGAGGGATTGAGAAATCTAACTATAACCTCATTGTATATTTTATTTTTTTTATGGATAGCAAAGAGTCTAAATATTGATAAAAAATTAAAGGTTGCTAAAATGATTTGTTTAATGACTTTGTTTATAACAGTGTTAAATCATGTAATTGATATTAATAATGGAAATTGGGATATTTATGAAAACCTTCCACTACATTTATGTTCAATATCTAACTTAATAACATGTTTTATTCTTTTTATACCTAGAAGTCAAAAACTATTTGAATTTCTTTTTTATTGTGGTTTATGGGGTGGTTTAATGGCAATATTAACAGCTCAAATTAATGATTATGATGGTAGTATTTTTAAATATTTACAATACTATTCCAGTCATGGTACCATAATTCTGATTCCACTTTACATGTTCTATCACCTTGAATATGAATTAACAAAGTTTTCCTGGCTTAGAGTTTTATTAATTTTAAATATTCTCATGTTAATTATAATACCATTTAATTTTGAAGTTGGTTCAAATTACATGTACCTAGCTGAAGCTCCAAACATTAAAAATCCTTTAGTATTTGGAGATTGGCCATATTATATTTTAAACTGGGAATTTTTTATTCTTATTCTATTTTATCTAAGTTATGTATTGTTTACAAGAAAAAAAGTTTGACAAATGAAAATGAATCCTATTGAGGTTTTTAGTGAATGGGTCAAGAACGGAAAAGACGATGGAATGGAAAAAAACCATTTAAAGCCTGTACAAAACATGCTTAAATTTGCTCTTAAAGATTTAGAAAGTTTTTCATTTATTGATGCAGGATGTGGAACTGGGTGGGTAGTAAGAATGGTTTCTAAAATGGAATCATGTATAAGTTCAGTCGGAGTAGATGGATCCATTAATATGATAAATAAATCGAAAAGATTAGATCCATTAAACGAGTATCATTGTTCAGATTTACTGACTTGGAAACCACAAAACAAAAAAGACATTGTTCATTCTATGGAAGTGTTATATTATTTTAAAAATCCTTTACTTGTAATTCAAAATTTTTATAATAATTGGATTAATGAAAATGGAAGATTAATAATTGGTGTTGATTTTTATTATGAGAATACTTCGTCTCATGACTGGCCAGAAAAAACAAATGTCAGTACAATGACTTTATTATCCGAATCTCAATGGGAAAAAATATTTCTGGATTCAGGATTTAAAAACGTAAAATATTGGAGAACAGGTAAAAAGGACGGATGGAATGGAACTTTGGTAGTTACAGGGACTAAAAATTAGCTTTTCTAAGTTCGTTTGAATTCCATTCTATAAAACCTCCTTTTAAATCAAAAACTTTCGAAAATCCCATTTCAATTAATATATCTGCAGATTTTTTACTTCTATTTCCTGACCTACAATATAAAAATATTGGTTTTGATTTATCAAATTCATTAAATGAGTTATTAAAGACATCTTGATTTCTAAAATCAATGTTAACTGAACCTGAAATGTGGCCTAATTCAAATTCTTGGGGAGTTCTAACATCAATTAGCTGAGTATTTTTATTTTGAATGTTTTTTTTATATTCTTGGTATTCCAATAATTGGAATTTTTCTTGATTAGAAACGCAAGAGCTTATAATTAATAATAGTATAAATAGTCTGTTCATGTTTATAAAATATTAATACCTGAGTTTCTGATTTTAGAAAAACCACCACTTACATCATAAAGAAAGTCATAACCATATCTTTTAAGAATAGAGCAAGCAATCATACTTCTATAGCCTCCAGCACAGTGAATATAGTGTGTTTTTTTTTTATTTAATTCTTTTAAATTTTTATCTATTACGTTTAATGGAATGTTTATTGAATCTTTTAAAAAACCATTTTCTCTTTCAGTATTTTTTCTTACATCCAACAAACTAATATCTGAATCTATTATATCTTTTAAATTTTTTGGAGAAATAGAATTTATTGTATCTATTTCTTGATTTGATTCAGTCCAAGATTTAAAACCTCCTTTCAAATAACCTATCACATTATCGAAACCAACTCTTGACAATCTCATTATAGTTTCCGCTTCCTTATTTTTTTCACAAACTAATAGAATTTCAGTATTAATATCTTTAATAACTGAACCTGCCCAAGGTGCAAAACCGCCATTTAATCCAATAAAAATAGATCCAGGGATAAAACCTAACTTAAATTCATCTTGATTTCTTACATCAAGGATTAAAGTATTATTATTTAAATGTGATTTAAAATCTTCAACATTTAATGGCTTTAAACTATTTTTTAAAACCTCATTAAAATCAAGATAGCCATCTTGATTTAACTTAACATTTGAAGGGAAATAAGTTGGTGGATCAGGTAAATTATCTGTTAATTCTTTGATAAAATCAATTTTATTGTACGAACCATTTAAAGCGTAATTAATTTTTTTTTGATTTGACAATGTGTCTACTGTTTCCTTCATCATATTTTTACCACATGCGGAACCAGCACCATGACCTGGATAAACTAAAATATCATCTGATAAAGGTTTAATTTTTTTATTAACTGAATCATACAAAATACCTGCTAATTCTTCTTTTGAAACACCCATATATCTCTGAGCAACATCTGGGATTCCAACATCACCTAAAAAAAGAGTATCCCCAGTAAAAATACAGTTATCTTTTCCATATTCATCTTTAAGCAAATAAGATGTGCTTTCTAAGGTATGACCTGGTGTATGAATTGCAGTTAATGTGACTTTACCAATTTTAAAAACCTGGTTATCTTTAGCTATTAGAGAGGGGAAATTAGGTTTAGCATTTGGACCGTATACAATACGTGCATCTGTTTTTTTGGATAATGTAAGGTGTCCACTAACAAAATCAGCATGGAAATGAGTCTCAAAAATATATTTTATTTTAGAATTGGATTTATTAGCTAAATCCAAATAATGAGAAACTTCTCTCAATGGATCTATTACAGCAGCTTCTCCGTTGCTTTCAATAAAGTAAGCCCCTTGAGATAAACAACCGGTATAAATTTGTTTTACTACCAAAATATATATTATTTAAAAGTAAAAATAAAAAACTAATCAGGATATTCAATCCTTAAATGATAGATGTTGTTCAATTTTTCTTTTAATATTTTTTTTGCTAACTGAATTTCTTTCAAAGTTATATCAGAATTAATAAATTGATTATCTAAAATTTGTTTGTCAATTATTTTATCAACAAATAAATCTATCAATTTTATAGTAGGTTCTTTTAAACTTTTAGATGCAGCTTCAATGCTGTCAGCCATCATGACTATAGCGGTTTCTTTTGAAAAAGGTTTAGGACCTGAATATCGATAATCAAATTCGTTAGATTCTTTATTAGACTTTATTGCTTTATCATAAAAAAATCTAATTATTGATGTACCATGGTGTGTTCTTATAAAGTCAATAACTCGGTCAGGAAGCCCATTTCGTTTTGCTATTTCTATTCCGTTTGATATATGGTCTTTGATTATAATTGTACTTTCTAAAGGTTCTAACTCATCATGAGGGTTAAAAGAATTACTTTGGTTTTCAATAAAATAATTTGGACTATTCATTTTGCCAATATCATGATACAAGGCACCTACCCTTACCAGCATAACATTAGCAGAAATTTGAATTGCCACAGCTTCTGCTAGGTTAGAAACTGCTAAGGAATGATAAAAAGTACCAGGAGCTTTTTCAGAAAGCTCTTTTAAAAGAGTAGAGTTTGTATTGGTGAGTTCTAAAAGTGAAACGTCTGAAACTAAACCAAATATTTTTTCAAATATATATATTAATGGATGAACAAATAGAGTAGCTAAACCATTAAAAATAAAAAGTAATGGAATATTAATATTCACATCATTAATATCTCCATTTGCAATTATAGAGAAAGACAAATATGATATTATATATATACTTGTAATGATAGAAACTGACACAAATAAGTTAGCTCTTTGGTAAAGGTCAGAAGGAGTTAAAATAGTGATTATACCGGCGATTGTATGTAAAAATAAAAACTCAAAACTATTAGGAACAATAAAGGCCAAAACAAGCAAAGTAAGTACATGAATAAATAAACCTAACCTAGAATCAAAAAAAGCTCTTACTAGCAATGGAATAGAACATAGGGGAACAACATATATATAATTTGGCTGAAACTTATTAACTGAAACGGTAATAGAAACAAAAATCAAAATTATTAAGAAAATAAAAGTAATTTTAGTATTATTTAAATAAATATTTAATCTATTTTTTTTAAGAAATAGAAATAGAAAAAATAAAATAATTCCAACAATTATTAAATATCCAAGAGTAACTAAATTAAAGTTTGATTTTGACCAGATTTGTGATTCAAACTTAAACTTTAAAGATTGTAAAACTGAAAACTTTTGAGAATCAATAATTTCTCCTCTTGAAATAATCCTAACTCCGTTATTTACAAAACCTTTATTGCTAGAGACTTTACTTAAAAGGTTGTCAATGTTTAAATTGGTAGTAATTTCATCATAAATTATATCTGGTTTTAAATATAATTTTATAATATTATTAAATGATATAGAGTCTTTTGAAGAATTATAAGAAATTGAATCAAAGGAAAAATTATTTATTAAATTAATTTCCTCTCGCTTAAATTTTTTAATAAGATTTTTTGATATTAAAAAAATAGAATCATTATTTAAATCAACAAATTCATTTATTAAACCAGGTTCATAAATTTTTTTTAAATTAGTTATACCTTTTTCATATAAATAAGGATATGAATCTTTTAACTTCAAACTAATATTAGAAATTACAGAATCAGAAATTCCTTCAACTTTCAAATAATATCTTTTTGTTTTAGCAGATATTGTTAGCTTCTCAAATTCAATTTCAGATTTATTTTTTTGTATTAAAAAATCAAAAGGAGAAATTAAAGTTTCGTATTTCCAAGGTTTACCCTCTGCAAATTCATACTGAAATTTCCCCTTTTTGGGTATTATATAAACAATGAATACAACAGTGATTAAAAAAAGAATAATTCTGTAAATCTGAGACTGAAGTTTAAAAAAAATATTTAACTTATCTTTCATTGAAATGAATTGAATCAAAAGTATAAAAATATTTATTTATAAACTCTTATCTAATTTAGTAGTTTAAGTAAAAAACAATATGAAAGATTTTGGTATTTGTGAATTAAGTGTAGTTCCAATAAGAAAACATCCAAACAGCTCAAGCGAAATGGTAACCCAATTGTTATATGGAGAAATTTTTAAAATAATAGAGTTTAACGAAAAGTGGTCGAAAATATCAAACGAATTTGACAATTATCAGGGATGGATAAATAATATTCAAGTTAATTTTATTGAAAAGGTAAATTATAATACTTTAAAATTAAATGATCCTGTATATTCTTTAGACAAACAGGGATACATAATAAATTCTGATAATGAAAAGATTTCGATTCCAATTGGGAGTTTAATAAGTTCTTGTAAATTTTTAAAATGTAAATACGTAGGTAAAAAGACTGAATCTAAAGATTGTGATATTGTTGAAACTGCTAAGTTATATTTAAACTCCCCATACACTTGGGGAGGAAGAACTTTGTATGGAATTGACTGTTCTGGTTTTTCTCAATTAGTTTATAAAATCCTAGGTATTAAAATAAACAGAGATGCCAGTCAACAGGCATCACAAGGAAAAATTGCTTTAAGAAAAAATATAGTTCCCGGAGATCTAGCTTTTTTTGGAGATTCAATTGAAGAAATCACTCATGTTGGGATTATGATAAATAAAAATGAAATTATTCATGCACATGGTAAAATAAGAATAGATAAAATCAACATAGATGGAATTATCAATTCAGAAACGAATAAATTAACTCATAAGCTCATTTATTATAGAAATTACTGATTTTCTAATTCTTGAATTTTAGCAGTCATTAATTTATAATTTTCGTTGTCCCCAACAGTATAATAAATATTTTTAGCAGTTTTTAAAGCTTCTATATTTTTAGAATCAATTTCAATAAGTTTTTCTAAATAGGGTAAGCAAGAAGTATATAAGTTTTCTCTATCTTGTTTTAACTTATCATATTTTTCATAATCACTTCTTTTATTAGAAGTAGCTAATTCGTTCATTTGTTCAACCAGAGCGCTTTCACCCTCCAAAATCAATCCAACTAAATTTAAATAGGTAGCAGCATAATCAGGATCTAACTCTAGTGCCTTTTTATAATAATTCATAGCATCATCAGACTCACCTTGTTCTGCGTTAATAACACCTAAATTATAATATAAAATAGCATTATCTGGATCTTTGGTAATTGCTTCTTTCATTAAGACTTTAAACTTATCCTTATCACCTAATTTCATATACAAATCAGCTTCGGAAAGTAAAAGATTCAAATCCTCGGGATTAATTTTTCTAGCATCCTTAATAGCATTAATAGCTTTTTCAGTTTCTCCTAATTGAACATAAATAAGTGCTATATTTTTAACAATCTCAGGAAGTCTAGATTCAGTCTTTCCTATTCTTGGGTTAGTATAATCTTTTGAAGATTTAAAAAGATTATATTCTGTTTCACTAACCTTTTCTTCAATTTGAGTTTTTAGTGGAGTTATGAAATATTCTGAAACTACACCCGTATATTCCATTTCTTTTAACATATCATAATAACCTAATGCAACTTGATAGTCACTTCCGTTTACAGAGCTAGAGGCAGCGAAATATAAATAAGTTAAACTACCTTCTTTTGAAGGGTTTATTGAGTAAGCATCATATAACTTTTTTGAAGCACTAATGAAATCTTTATTTTTGTTGTCTTCAACTGCAGAATTAACCAATTCTATTTCTACTTGATCAATTAAAATATTAGAATTTTCAGAATATTTATCTAACTTATCTAATTCTATTGATTTTCTAAGTAACGATACAGCTTCATTAAAGTTAGTATCACCTTTATTAGCCCATCCCAATAAATAATAATAATGTGCTTGATACTTTTGATCGGAAGAAGAAATAATACCCTCGATTTGAGAAAGAATATCTAAAGCTTCATTATAAAAACCCTCATCCAACCGTTTTTCTGCATTTCTTAATTCTTTCTTTTGAGTGTAACCAAAGAAAGTAGTTAATAATAATATTGAAATTATAAGTTTTTTTATCATTTTTAAATTAGTTTGAATCATTTTTATTATCTAAATTTTCATCAGCAATATCAACTTCAATATTTTCTAAATCTTCAATGTTATCGTCATCATGCACTACTTTAGCAACAGCTGCAATTGCATCATTATCTTTTAAATTAATTAGCTTAACACCTTGTGTAGCTCTTCCCATTACTCTAAGTGAGGACACTTCCATTCTGATAGCAATTCCAGATTTATTTATAATCATCAAGTCATCATTGTCGGTGACATTTTTAAGGGAAACTAATTTACCTGTTTTATCAGTAACGGATATTGTTTTAACTCCTTTACCTCCTCTATTAGTCATTCTGTAAGCATCCAGACTAGATCTTTTTCCATATCCATTTTCAGAAACAACTAAAATATCACTTTCCATATCGTTTACAGAAATCATTCCCACAACTTCATCTTTATCATCTTTTAATCTTATTCCTCTTACTCCAGAAGCATTTCTGCCCATAGGACGTGTTTTACTCTCATCAAACCTAATACATTTTCCAGATTTAACAGCGATTAAAACCTGAGAGTTTCCGGTAGTTAATTTAGCTTCTAATAATTCATCGTCCTCTTTAATTGTTATGGCATTAATACCGTTTAATCTAGGTCTTGAGTATTGTTCTAAAGAAGTTTTCTTAACCTGGCCTTTTTTTGTGGCCATAATAACATAATGACTATTAATATATTCTTCATCTTTTAAATCTTGAGTACATATAAAAGCTTTTACTTCATCATCTTGTTCAATATTAATTAAATTCTGAATAGCTCTTCCTTTTGAGGTTTTACTACCTTCAGGTATTTCATACACTCTCATCCAAAAACATTTTCCTTTTTGGGTAAAAAAGAGCATATATTGATGGTTAGTACCAACAAATAAGTGTTCTAAGAAATCTTCATTTCTTGTTGTAGATGCCTTTTGTCCAACACCTCCCCTATGTTGTGTTTTGTATTCAACTAATGGAGTTCTTTTAATATAACCAGCATTAGAAATAGTTAACACAACTTTTTCGTCTGGAATCATATCCTCCATACTTAGATCTCCTCCAGCATACTCAATAATTGATCTTCTTTCGTCTCCGTATTTGTCTAGTATTTCAGTTAATTCAATTTTTATAATATCCATTCTTCTATCATGACTATCAAGAATTCCTTTCAAATCTTGAATAGTTATCATTAAATCATCATATTCGGACCTAAGCTTGTCTTGTTCCAAGCCAGTTAGTTGTCTTAATCTCATTTCAACTATTGCCTTTGATTGAATATCACTTAACTTAAATTCAGCAATTAACTTTTCTTTTGCTTGGTCAGCATTTGAAGAAGATCTTATTAATGAAATAACCTTGTCAATATTATCAGAAGCTATTATTAGACCTTCTAAAATATGAGCTCTTTCTTCAGCTTTTTTTAATTCATATTTAGTTCTTCTTACTACAACTTCATGCCTGTGATCTACGAAATGACCAATCATTTCCTTTAAATTTAACATCTGAGGTCTACCTTTAACTAAAGCGATATTATTCACACTAAAAGATGACTGAAGCGAGGTGTATTTATACAATGTATTTAAAACAATATTTGGTATTGCATCTCTTTTAAGCACATAAACTATTCTCATTCCTTTTCTGTCAGATTCATCTCTGATTGTAGAAATTCCTTCAATTTTTTTGTCATTTACCATTTCAGCAGTTTTTCTAATCATCTCTGCTTTGTTTACCTGATAAGGAATTTCAGTAACTATAATACACTCTCTACCATTAACTTCTTCAATTTCAGCTTTAGCTCGCATAACAACTCTTCCTCTTCCAGTATGAAAAGCTTCTTTAACTCCATCATAACCATAAATAGTTCCACCAGTTGGAAAATCTGGAGCTTTTACGAATTCAATTAATTCATCAATAGTTATATCATTATTTTCAATATAAGCTATTGTACCATTAATAACTTCAGTTAAATTATGTGGAGGCATATTAGTTGCCATACCAACAGCTATACCAGAGGCGCCATTAACCAAAAGAGCCGGTATTTTTGTAGGTAAAACAGTTGGTTCCATAATTGAATCATCATAATTCAACTGATGATCAACAGTTTCTTTATCTAAATCAGCAACCATTTCTTCAGAAATTTTTTGCATTCTTGCTTCCGTGTAACGCATTGCAGCAGGACTATCCCCATCGACGGAACCATAATTTCCCTGACCATCAACAAGAAGATATCTAAGACTCCAATCTTGAGCCATTCTTACCATTGTGTCATATACTGATGAATCGCCGTGTGGATGGTATTTACCCAAAACTTCTCCGACAATAAAAGCAGATTTTTTAAATTTACTTGAAGATCTTAAGCCTAATTGATGCATTCCATATAACACTCTTCTGTGTACGGGTTTTAAACCGTCTCTTACATCTGGAAGAGCTCTTGAAACAATAACAGACATTGAATAATCAATGTATGCTGACTTCATAGCATCTTCAATATTAATTGGAATAAGTTTTTCTCCTTCGCTCATATTTATTTTTTAGTATAGTATTGTTCTTTAAATTATAACTTATCAAATATAATAATTACCTCAGTTATTTGTGCAATATAGTTTTAGAATTTTACATAATTTTATTAACATATTTATTTTAATACAAATCTTTAATTACAGGTTAAAAAACTTGGAATTAATTTATTTTTTTTGTCTATTTACTAGCTTATAATTTAATTAGTATTTAAGAATGGATGATAATTTTTCTTCAAGGGTAAAAGATGTTATTACTTACAGTAAAGAAGAAGCTTTGAGGCTTGGTCATGATTTTATTGGAACAGAGCATCTGTTACTTGGTATGTTGAGAGATGGGGGTGGAAAAGCTATTTCTATTTTAAACTCACTAGAAATTGACCTTGATTACTTGAGGAAAAAAGTTGAAATATTAAGTCCTCCAAATCCAATTAATGATTTTGATCAAAATCACAAGAAAAATTTACATCTTACAAGACAAGCTGAAAGAGCATTAAAAACTACATTTTTAGAGGCAAAACTTTTTCAAGGAAAATCTATTAATACTGCCCACCTTTTGCTTTGCATATTAAGAAATGAAAATGATCCTACGACAAAACTGTTAATCAAACTTCAACTTGATTACGAAACTGTGAAAGAACAATTTAAATACATGCTTACAGAATCAGATGATAATTATTCTAATTTACCTTCTTCTGAAACATTTCCCGAAGATTCAAAGGATGAAGAAGGTCCAATTGAAGAAAATCCTTTTACAGTAAAAACCGATACTAAATCAAAAATAAAATCCAAGACACCTGTATTAGATAATTTTGGTAGAGATTTAACAGCATTTGCTCTTCAGGGCAAGTTAGATCCTGTAATTGGAAGAGAAAAAGAAATTGAAAGAGTTTCTCAAATTTTAAGTAGAAGAAAAAAAAATAATCCACTTTTAATTGGAGAGCCTGGTGTGGGTAAGTCTGCTATTGCTGAAGGTTTAGCATTAAGGATAGTTGAAAAAAAAGTTTCCAGAATTCTTTATAACAAAAGAGTTGTCACATTAGATCTTGCAAGTATAGTGGCAGGAACAAAATATAGAGGACAGTTTGAAGAAAGGATGAAAGCTGTAATGAATGAAATCGAAAAAAACAATGATATTATACTATTTATTGATGAAATACATACAATTGTAGGAGCGGGAGGAGCAACAGGAAGTCTTGACGCCTCTAATATGTTTAAACCAGCTTTAGCTAGAGGCGAGATTCAATGTATTGGCGCTACAACATTAGACGAATACAGACAATACATTGAGAAGGATGGTGCTTTAGAGAGAAGATTTCAAAAAATAATTGTTCAACCGACAAACATTATTGAAACAATAGAAATTTTAAAAAATATAAAAGATAAATACGAATCTCATCATAATGTTAATTTTACTGATGAAGCAATAATTGCTTGCGTAAAATTAACAGATAGATATGTTTCAGATCGTTTTCTTCCTGATAAAGCTATAGATGCTATGGATGAAGCAGGTTCCAGAGTACATATCACTAACATGGACGTTCCCAAAAATATAGTTGAGTTAGAAAAAAAATTAGAAGAAGTTCGAGAAAATAAAAATACGGTTGTAAAAAAACAAAAATATGAGGAGGCTGCTAAGCTAAGAGATGATGAAAAAAGAATTGAAAAAGAGCTTTTATTAGCTCAAGAAAAATGGCAAGAAGATTTAAAACAACACAGAGAAACAGTAACTGAAGATGACATATCAGAAGTAGTTTCTATGATAACTGGAATTCCTGTTAACAAAATAGCCAAAGCAGAATTAAATCAACTGTCAAAACTTGATAAAAAGATTTCAGGAAAAGTTATTGGTCAAGAAGAAGCAGTTAACAAAGTTGTAAAGGCTATTCAAAGAAACAGAGCTGGAATTAAAGATCCTAATAAACCCATTGGATCATTCATTTTTTTAGGTCAAACCGGAGTTGGTAAAACCCAATTAGCGAAAATTTTATCTTCTGAACTTTTTAACGGAACTGATTCTCTTATTAGAATTGACATGAGTGAGTACATGGAAAAATTTGCCATTTCAAGATTAATAGGTGCACCACCAGGATACGTAGGATATGAAGAGGGAGGTCAATTAACTGAAAAAGTAAGAAGAAAACCTTACAGCGTTATTTTACTAGATGAAGTAGAAAAAGCTCATCCAGACATATTTAATATGCTATTACAAGTGCTAGATGAGGGTACGTTGACAGACAGTTTAGGAAGAAAAGTTGATTTTAAAAATACAGTAATAATAATGACTTCTAATCTCGGAGCTAGACAGGTAAAAGACTTTGGAAACGGTGTGGGTTTTGGAACAGAAGCAGTTAAATCACAAGAATCCAAAAACATAAGAGGAACTATAGAGAAATCATTGAAGAAGGCCTTTTCTCCAGAATTTTTAAACAGAGTTGATGAAATTGTAATTTTTAATAGTTTAGAAAAAGAAGATTTAAAAAAGATAATTGATATTGAATTACAAACTTTAGTCAAAAGAACAAATGAGTTAGGATATAAAATCAAAATCTCGAAAAAAGCAGTTAATTTTTTATGTGAAAAAGGTTATGACAAAAAATACGGTGCAAGACCATTAAAAAGAGCTATTCAAAAATACGTAGAAGATTTATTAGCAGATGAAATTGTAAAGTCAAAATTAAACATTGGTGACGCAATTATAATGGACTGGGATGGTAAATCAGATTATTTAACAACGGAAAAGAGCAAATAAAATATAACTTCTATTGTAAAACGAATACTAACTATTAAATATAAATGAAAAATAGTTAAACTTTATTAGTTTAAAACGAGATTTATTATCATAAACTCATTTAATTTCTTTTTTTTTAAGAATTTCATTTTTTTTTTTAAATAAATCATTTATTATTTTTAGAAAGTTATTTTTTTTTAGGTTTGACTACTAAGTAAATAAAAAAATGATTGTAATAAAATTTGGTGGTTCATCAATTGCAAATTCAAAAAAAATTGAAAGTTCTTTAAAAATAATCAATAATTATAAAGGAAATGTAATAGTTGTCTTTTCTGCATTTGGAGGTGTAACAGATCTTTTAATGGAATCTGGGAAATTAGCAAGTAATCAAGATAAAAAATACCTTAAAAAATTTGACATAATAAAAAAAATACATATTGACATATGTAAATCACTATTTGAAATTAGTAATCAGAGTAAAATATTAAGTTATGTTCAACAAAATCTAAATATATTAGAGAATATTCTTGATGGTGTTTATAATTTAAAAGAGTTTAGTAGTAAATCTTCTGCTACTATTTCTGGTTTTGGCGAACTAATGTCATACTATATTATTGGTAAATTAGGTAAAGCAAGAAAGTTAGATTTTCAGATAAAAGATTCAAGAGAAATTATTACTACTAAACTAATTAAAATTAACAACTCTCAAGTTGATTTAAACTTAACAAAAAACAAATGGGAGAGTTTTTCCAAAGAAAACAACAAGAGAGTAATCATAATGCCAGGATATATTGCAAGGGATAACTTTGGGAATGATGTAACTCTTGGAAGAGGCGGGTCTGATTATACTGCTTCAATAATCGCATCAATAAGTGGAGCAAGTAAATTAGATATATGGACTGATGTTAGCGGAATGTTTACTGCAAATCCAACCATTGTCAAACAAGCTATCTCAATAGACTCACTTTCTTATCAAGAAGCTATGGAGTTATCTCATTTTGGAGCAAAAGTTATTTTTCCTCCAACTATTCAACCCGCAATGAATAAAAACATTCCTATAACTATAAAAAACAGTTTTAAACCAAATGATAAGGGTACTGAAATTTCTAATAAAAACAATTCACGTTTCAATGTAGTTAAAGGAATTAGCCATGTTCAAGGGATTTCACTTCTAACATTGGAAGGAAGCGGTATGATAGGGAGTCCTGGGTATTCTAAAAAATTGTTTGAAATATTATCAATTAATAATATTAATATAATAATGATTACTCAAGCTTCATCTGAACATTCCATTTGTATTGGAGTTAATGGAGAAGAATGTGATAGAGCAAAAAAAATTATTGATGAAGAATTTAATAATGAAATAATGAACAACATCATAAAGCCGTTGAAAGTAGAAAGCGATCTTGCTATAATTGCTCTTGTTGGTGACAAAATGAAGAACCACCAAGGTATTAGCGGTAAAATGTTTAGTACTTTAGGTTTTAATAATATTAATGTTAAAGCAATTTCACAAGGTGGCTCTGAAAGAAATATAACAGCGGTAATTAATAAAAAAGATGTCAAAAAAGCTCTTAACACTTTACATGAAAAGTTTTTTGAAAAAAACATCAAACAATTAAACTTATTTGTAACTGGAGTAGGAAACGTAGGGAAAAAATTAGTAGAACAAATTTTTAATCAGTCTAAGTATTTAGAAGAAAATTTACAAATTCAAATTAAAATAGTTGGAATATCAAATTCAAAAAAAATGCTATTTAATAATACTGGAATCAAAATTAAAAATTGGCAAAATGAACTAAAAAAGGGGATAAAGTCTAATGAGTCAGAGTTTTTTAAAAGAACTAAGAATTTAAATCTTAGAAATAGTATTTTTATAGATAATACTGCCAGCGAAATAATTGCTAGTACATATAAAGATTACCTAAAAAATAGTATAAGTGTAGTCACATGTAATAAAATTGCTTGTTCAGATAATTATTTAAATTATAAAAACTTAAAAAATCTTGCACAACAGTATAGCTCTTCTTTTTTATTTGAAACAAATGTTGGAGCTGGATTACCAATAATAGATACATTAAATAATTTAATAGCATCTGGAGATAGAATAAAATCCATTGAAGCAGTTCTCTCAGGAAGTCTAAATTACATTTTTAATAATTTCAATATTAAAAATTCATTCGCTAATACTGTTAGAAATGCTATGAACGAGGGTTATACAGAACCTGACCCCAAAATTGATTTAAGCGGAATAGATGTAGCTAGGAAAATTCTAATTTTAGCTAGAGTAAGTGGTAATGAAATAGAATTATCAGATATAAAAAATAATTCTTTTCTCCCAAAAGATTGTTTAAACACTAAAAACAATGATGAACTTTTAAAATGCTTATCAATTAATGCAAGTCATTTTAATAAGCTTTTAAATGATGCAAATGATAAAAATTGTAAAATAAAATATGTTGCTGAATTTAATAATGGAAAAGCCAACGTAGGACTTAAACTAATCTCCAAAGAACATGCTTTCTATAATCTTGATGGAAGTGACAATATTGTCCTGTTTTACACAGACAGATATCATACACAACCTTTAATTATTAAGGGAGCAGGTGCAGGTGCTGAAGTAACTGCGGCTGGAATTTTTGGGGATATAATTAAAATTGGAAAAAGATAACATGAACGAAATAAAAGTTTTTTCTCCAGCAAGTATAGCAAATCTTTCATGTGGATATGATATTTTAGGAGCGTGTTTAGATGGAATCGGTGATGAAATAACTGTTCGTAAAACGAAAAATAAAGAACTAAAAATAACCAAAATATTTGGTCAAAAATTAAGTAAGAATATAAAAGAAAATGTAGCTGGAGTTTCAGCTAATGCATTTTTAAAAGATATTAAAGTAGATTGTGGTTTTGAGATTGAAATAAAAAAGGGAATAAAACCAGGGAGTGGAATTGGAAGTAGTGCTGCAAGTGCAGCAGGAAGTGTTTTTGCAATTAATGAGTTAATTGGAAAACCATTATCAAATAGAGACTTAATCAAATATGCTGCTGAGGGTGAAAAAGCTGCATGTGGAAGTGCAATTTCTGATAATGTGGCAGCAGTTTTACTGGGAGGGTTTACTTTCGTTCGAGAAAAAAATGATATTATAAAGCTAAACTCACCTATTGGACTAGCCTTTACCATACTTCATCCTCAAATTGAAGTAAAGACTTCTGATTCTAGAGCTTTAATAAAAAAAATAGTTTCTTTAGAAATGATGGTAAAACAATCGGCTAATTTAGGAGCATTTGTTAGTGGATTATATACAGAAGACTATGAATTAATAGGGAGATCAATGAAAGATTTAGTGATTGAACCTTTTAGATCTATTCTAATTCCAAAATTTAAACAAATCAAATCAGCAAGTATTAATACTGGTGCTATTGGATGTGGTATTTCAGGTTCTGGGCCTTCTATATTTGCATTAAGTAAAGGATTAACAACAGCAAAAAATGTAGAAAATGCAATGAAAAAAATTTATGACAATTTAGATTTAGATTATGATGTTCACGTATCGCGTGTAAATGATAAAGGAATCAAAATCATAAAAACATTATAAAAAATGTATTTCAGAAGCTTAAATGATAATTCTTCTAAAGTTAATTTTGAAACAGCTTTAAAAAAAGGTTTAGCTGATGATGGTGGATTATTTTATCCAGAAAAAATAAGTCCACTTAGAAAAGATTTCATAGAAAATATTGAAAACTATTCTGATATTGAAATTGCTTATGAAATTATCAAACAATTTGTAGGTGATTCAATAAATGAAACAGATTTAAAAAATATTTTATCAAACACAATTGATTTTGATTTTCCTTTGATTAAACTTGAAAAAAACATCTATTCGTTAGAATTATTTCATGGTCCTACCCTAGCCTTCAAAGATGTTGGCGCCAGATTTATGGCAAATTGCTTGGGTTATTTCAATAAAAATGAAAATAAAACAAATACAGTTTTGGTTGCAACTTCTGGTGACACGGGTGCTGCAGTAGCTAATGGTTTTTTGAAAGTAAAAGGAACTAATGTAGTTATTCTATATCCTAAAAATAAAGTAAGTGAAATACAGGAAATACAGTTAACTACTAACGGAAATAATATCACTGCTTTGAGGGTAAATGGTAGTTTTGATGATTGTCAAAAAATAGTTAAAAATGCATTTATCGATAAAAAAATAAATAATAAACTAAATTTAACATCAGCAAATTCAATCAATGTAGCGAGATGGCTTCCTCAAGCATTTTATTATTTTTATGCTTTTAAAAAGCTTAAAAAAAAGAATTTAGTATTTAGTGTGCCTAGTGGGAATTTTGGAAATATTTGCGCTGGATTAATTGCTATGAAATTAGGTTTGCCAATTGATCATTTTATTGCAAGTACCAATAGTAATGATACGATTCCAAGATATTTTAAATCTCAAGTTTTAAACCCTAAGCCAACAATCCAAACCATCTCTAACGCGATGGATGTCTCAAAGCCAAGTAATTTTATAAGAATTCAAGAAATATTAGGTGATTTTAAAAACCTTTCATATTTTATGTCTTCTTATTCTTTTGACGATAATCAAACATTAGCGGTTGTGAAAAAAATATATCAAAAGAACAAATATATTCTCGATCCGCATGGAGCAATAGGATATTTAGGTTTAAATAAATATTTAGTTACTAATCCAAAAAAGATTGGTGTATTTTTAGAGACTGCTCATCCAGTTAAATTTTCAAAACACATAAAAAAAACTATTAAAATCAAACTTGATATACCTGAAAAAATCAACAAAATTTTATTAAAAAAGAAAAAATATATTGATATTGAAAACTATGATGATTTTAGAGACAAAATTCTTTCATTAAAAGTTTAATTAAATGAATAACCCTTTGGAGGATTTAATCCTTTTAAATGTTTTACAAAGTAATCCCATTTTCTTCTCATCATGTAATTATTCATGTCACCATAACCGTGCCTTTTATTAGGGAATAATATTAAATCAAAATCCTTGTTAGATTTAATAAGGGCATCTACTACAATCATAGTATTTGAAGGATGGACATTATCGTCTAACATTCCATGAGCAATCAATAATTTTCCTTTCAGATTATCAACGAATAATTGATTTGCTTGTATATCATAATTAGTTTTTAAAATATCAAAATCAGATTTACTATCTTGGGTGTCTAGATCTGATGGAGTTAATAAACCATGCCATTTTTCCCCCCAGTCTGCTTCATAATTTCTATTATCATGATTTCCAGAACTTGATACAGCAACATCATAAAAATCAGGATATCTTAGTAAAGCGGCAGTTGAAGCAAAACCTCCACCAGAATGTCCCCAAATTCCAACTCTATCTGTGTCCATAGATTTATATCTCTTAGATAGCTGTTCTATAGCAGAAATGTTATCTGGTAAACCATTATCCCCTATGTTTCCATAATAGGCATCATGAAATGATTTTGATCTTCCTGGTGTCCCCATTGCATCTACACTAACAACAACAAAACCAAGTTCAGCTAATGCTTGAAAATCTCTTTTAGCTACATAAAAAGAGTAATTACCTACACTTCCTGACTGAGGACCAGGATAAATATAATTTAAGACAGGGTATTTGTCATTTTCATTATAAAAACTAGGTATATACATTATTCCATATAAATCTGTTACTCCATCTCTTGCCTTAACAGAAAATTCAATTGGATTTTGCCAGTCAGTTTGATAAAGACTTGATAAATCAGACTTAGAAAGTTCATGAATTAAATTTCCATCTCTATTTTTCAAAACAGAAACAGGGGGATTCATTGTTGATGAATATGTTGTAACAAAATAATTCCAATCAGGAGATGGGTTTATTTTATGTGAACCTTTTTCAGGCGTTAAGCATGTTAATTCAGTTCCATCAAAATTAACTTTATATAAATAAACATGATAAGGGTTTCCTTCTTCCTTTCCTCCTGCTGTAAAAAACAATTCTCTCTTGTTTTCATCAATATGAAGAAGTTTTCTTACTAACCAGTCTCCTTTTGTAATTCTGTTTTTTAATTCTTTAGTTTCTAAGTCATATAAATATATGTGTCCCCAGTTATCTTTTTCTGAATACCATATAAACTCATTTGAATCAAATAACACTTTCCAGTTTTCACTACCTAAACCTGATTCATAATAAGTATCTACAGTTTCCTTAAAAACGGATGATATATTGCCAGTTTTTGCATCAGCAATTTTTAAATTAGCTATTTTATGATCTCTTGATGAAGAAATAAAAGCTAGTTTAGAACCATCTTTACTCCACTGAGTATCTAATAATTCACCACCTCTTCCTGCAATATGATCTGTTGTTGTAGATCTTTGAAAATCATTTTTCATTTTAAGTCTAATAATGTCATTAGTCTTCAAATCAATAATCAACCTTTCAATTTCAAAAATCTTTTCATCACCAGGTAGTGCATACTTCCAAGCTTGAAGCTTAGGATGTCCTACATTTGTTGTTGTCAAATACATCTCTCCAACTCCTCTAGCATCCTGTCTAAAAGTTGCAATTTTATCAGAACTTAGACTCCATTTTAGTACAGGGCCATCAGTTTTAATCCAACCTGCATTATTTGTTGCATATCCATAGTTCTTTTCTCCATCAAAAGTAAGTTGAGTTAATTCATTAGTTTTTAAATCTCTTATCCATAAATTATAATCATCAATAAAAGCTGCAAGAAATCCATTTGGAGAAATAAATTCATTTCTATTTATTGAATAAGGGTTTTTAATTTTAAATTTATTTCTAGAAGCTTTTTTTTTATTAGATTTTAAGTCAATTTTAAAACTTTCTATTTTTTTTTCAGTTTTTACACTGTACAAGAAAAAGTTTTCATTATCCCATTGTTGGGAAGTAATAGTGTTATTAAGGTATTTATTTAAATTTTTAGAAAGATGTCTGGAAGCTCTATCATAATCTTTAAAACTTAATGTTTCATTATCATGACTATCACATGAAATGGAAGTTGTAAATATAATTGTAATAATATAAAAAATTAATTTTTTCATTATTAAAAGTTAATCCGTTAAAAGTTTAAAATCTATATAATAATTTTTATCAAAATCAACATCGTTTGAATCAATCGTTAAATCCTTCCATTCTTTTGATGGAAATATTCTGATATTTTTGTTTCCAACAAAGATATCTAAAGGCATTTGAAAGTTGTCTACCACATTTGACCATCTAAATTTTAAAATCTTTTCTTCTAAACTATATTCAAGCAAAGGAATTCTAACATCTCTTAAATATTGATTAAAAAAAGAATTTAAATCAATATCCATTTTTTCAGAAATATAATTTTCAATTTGAGAAGTGCTGACTGTCTGGTGATAAAACTCACTATTAAGACCTCTTAGTATTTGTCTCCATTTTTCATCATCATCTGCAATTTGTCTTAATGTATGCAATAAATTAGCACCTTTAGGATACATATCTCTAGAACCACCCTTATTAACGCCGTATGGACCTATAATAGGTTTTACGTTACGTATTCCTCTTCTAGTTCCAATTACGTATTCAGATGATGCTTTCTTACCGAAATGATAATCTATAAAAAGATTTTCAGAGTATGTTGTAAAACCCTCGTGAACCCACATATCAGCGATGTCTATATATGTGATGTTATTAGCAAACCATTCATGTCCTGTCTCATGAATTATTATGTAATCAAATTTCAAACCCCAACCAGTTCCAGATAAATCTCTTCCTAAATAACCTTGTTTATATTGATTTCCATATGTCACTGAACTTTGGTGTTCCATACCTAAATAAGGTGTCTCAACTAATTTAAAGCTATCTTCATAAAATGGGTATGGACCGAACCAATGTTCGAAAGCTTGCATGGTTTTAATAGCATCACTAAAATGAATTTTAGCTTTTTCTAAATTATAACTCAAAACATAATAATCCATATCTAAATCTCCTTTTTCGCCATTATAAATTTCTGAAAAATTTGCATAATCGCCAATATTAATATTTACACCATAATTATTAATTGGATTAACAACTTCCCAGTGAAATGTAGTTGAATCTGACAGTTCATCAACCTTAACAAGCCTTCCATTAGAAACATTAGTAAGTCCTTTGGGAATATTTACACTTATTAACATTCCTTCGACTTCATCGTACATGTGGTCCTTGTTTGGCCACCACACACTTGCTCCTAATCCTTGACAAGAAGATGCGATAAAATGATTTCCATTTAAATCTTTTTCCCAAGAAATTCCACCATCCCAAGGAGCTCTTACTGCTGTTCTTGGTTTACCTTCATAAAAAACTTTTATTTTATTTTTAGCACCTTTAATTTGTTTAGCCTTAAGTATTATAAAATGAGCATTACCATCATGTCTGATTTGTAAATCTTCTCCATTTTGTTGAGCCTTTGTAAGAACTAAAGGTTCTTGTAAATCAATTTGCATCTCATAATAAGTATCAATAACGGTATAGCTTATTTCATTTGATCCAATAATTGTTCTATTCTCAGGATCAATTTTAATATCTAAATGGTAATAGGTTAAATCCCACCAAATTCTCTCCTTAGTAATAGAACCTCTTAAGGTGTCTTGACGATTAAAATTATTTTTTTCACCCATTATTCCTTGAGAACTTACAGAAAAAGTAACCATGAAAGTCATCAAAATTGTATATACTTTATTGTTCATAATTTTAATTGTATTGTGTATTATTTTAACGAAATTTACACATATTTTATTTAAAATGAAAAAAACTAATCTTTACACTGTACACAAGGAAAATAATGCAAAAATAATTCCTTTTTCAGGTTTTTTAATGCCTGTTCAATATGAGGGTGTTAATGCGGAACATTTACATGTAAGAAATTCTGTTGGTCTTTTTGATGTATCTCACATGGGAGAATTTTTTTTGAAAGGAGAAAGAGCTTCGGAGTTATTACAATTACTATGTTCAAATGATATTTCAGAAATTTCAGATGGAAAAGCTCAATACAGTTGTTTAATAAATAACAATGGAGGAATAATTGATGACTTAATCATTTATAAATTTAATAATAATGAATTCATGTTAGTAGTTAATGCTGGAAATATTGAAAAAGATTGGAATTGGATTTGTCTACACAATGAGAAATTTGGAAACAAATTAGAAAATAGATCTGAAAAAATGTCTCTTCTAGCTCTTCAAGGACCTAAATCGTATGATTTGTTACAAAGAATAGTTGACTTTGATGTCAGGAGTTTAAAAAACTATAGTTTTTTAAAAACAGATTTTGACATATTTAGTGGGGTTATAATTTCAACAACTGGTTATACGGGATCTGGCGGATTTGAAATATACTGTGAAAATAAAGATGCTGTTGCAATTTGGAAAACTTTGTTTAAGTATGGGGAACAATTCGATTTAAAACCGATTGGGTTGGCAGCCAGAGACACTCTAAGGTTAGAAATGGGTTATTGTTTATATGGAAATGACATAAATGAAAACACAAATCCAATCGAAGCAGGTTTAAATTGGGTGACTAAAATAAATAAAGATTTTATTGGAAAGAAAAATATAGTAAATGCCATAGAAAATGGATGTGAAAAGAAACTTGTTGGCTTTAAATTAATAGAAAGAGGTATTCCCAGAAATGATTATATAATTTTTGACGGTAATGATATTGAAATTGGAGTCGTAACATCTGGAACTATGTCTCCTATACTAAAAGAAGGTATTGGATTGGGATATGTAAGTTTTGAATACTCAAAATTAAATTCAATAATTTTTATAGGAATAAGAAATAAAAAAATAATGGCTAAAGTCATTAACACTCCTTTTGTAAAAATATAGCTAAGTGACTAAAGTTTTAATTATTGGTGGAAGCGGATACTTAGGCTACACTATTTTTAAAGAATTAAATCCATTTTATGATGTTTATGGCACTTACAATAATAATATTGATTTTAAAAAAAATAAAAGGTATTATAATTTTAACTTAAAAAATAATTTTAACCAAATTTTAAATGAAGTAAATCCAAACTTAATAATATCTAGTTTGAAAGGAGACTTTAATGATCAAATATTTTTTCATGAAAAACTAATAATGCATTGTGATAAAAAAAATATAAAACTATTATTTATTTCTTCTTCAAACGTATTCGATTCTTTCACAAATTTTCCCAGCTATGAGAATGACAAAACATTTTCAGAAAGTATTTTTGGGAGATTTAAAATTAACATAGAAAATAAAATATTAAGAATGAGGTCAAAAAACTGGCTTATTTTGAGATCTCCAATGATATTTGATAAAAATTCTCACAGAATAAGGGATATTATTAATAAATCCAATGAATCCATTTCAATTGAAATATTTCCTAACTTAATAGTAAACTTAAATTCTGCTAAAATATTTGCAAAACAAATTCATTATATTATTAGTAGAAAAATTAATGGAATTGTTCATCACGGTTGTAATGATTTAGTAAATCATGATGAATTTATATTTTCAATTGTAAAAAATTTAAAACTAAAAAAGGTTAATTATAAATATGTTTATACAACTAACGAAAATAGATATTTAGCATTATTTTCAAAGCAAAATATCTTTCCTAATCATTTACAATTTAGCTATAATGACCTTTTAAAAGATCTTGTAAAAAATTGAATTTTACCATACATAAATTTTAATATATTTGAGAATATGGGAAGAGCATTTGAATTTAGAAAGGCTAGAAAAATGAAACGCTGGTCTGCAATGGCTAAAACATTCACAAGGATTGGTAAAGATATTGTTATGGCTGTTAAAGATGGAGGTCCATCCACTGAATCAAACTCAAAATTAAGAGCAGTAATTCAAAATGCAAAGGCTGCCAATATGCCTAAAGAAAATATCGAAAGAGCTATAAAAAAGGCTTCTGACAAATCATCTGAAAATTTTAAAGAAATATTATTTGAGGGATATGGTCCCTACGGAATTGCTATTATAATTGAAACCACTAGTGATAACAATAAAAGAACCGTCGCAAATGTAAGAAGTCATTTTAATAAAAATGGGGGTAGTTTAGGAACGGCTGGTTCAGTAGAATTCATGTTTGATAGAGTGTGCAATTTTAAGATCGAAACAGATATCGATGTTGAAGAGTTAGAACTAGAATTAATAGATTTTGGTGTCGATGAAATTATTAAAGAAGATGATGGATTTTTAATATATTCCTCTTTTGAGAACTATGGAATAATCCAAAAAGAATTAGAATCTAGAAAAATTTACATTATAACTTCTGAATTTGAAAGAATCCCTAAGCAATTGAAGGATTTAAGTAAAGAAAAAAAAGAGGAAGTGAATATATTAATTGAAAAGATTGAAGAGGATGATGATGTTCAAAATGTGTTCAATAATATGCTTTAGTTTATGAGTATTTTGGAATTTTCCCTTTAACATCCCTGAAAAAAGATCTTATTTTTTTTAAATCTGTTTCAAAATTATCTGTAGGATAAAAGGGGGATGAAAAATTAACATTTTTATCTTTAAAATTTAAAGTGACACTAATAATTGGAACAGATGCTTCTTTAGCTATATAATAAAATCCTGTCTTCCATTTTTTAACTTTTTTTCTAGTTCCTTCAGGGGATATTCCTAATTTAAATTCAGTTTCATTATTAAAAATTTCAGAAATAACATCAACTGTTTTCGATCTACTTGTTCGATTTACCGGTCTCCCACCCAACATTCGAATAAAATATCCAAGAGGGAATTTGAAAAGCTCTTGTTTAGCAATAAAATTTATATTTTGATTAGTTACTTTTCTAACAATCATTGCTAAAAAAAAATCAATCCAATGGGTATGAGGAGCTACAATAACAACACATTTTTTTGGTAAATTATAATTTCCGAAAACCTTCCATTTAAAGATTTTAAAAAATATAATGTCAGCTACTTTGTTCATTAACTATTTTTCTAGCATTAATCAAATCTTCCATAACGTCAATCCCGTGACCATTATAATTAGTTTTAACCATTTTAATTTTCTTTCCGTTTTCTAAGTATCTTAATTGTTCTAATTTTTCTAATTTTTCTAAAGGGGAAGGTTTAGATTTATAAAAATACAATAGACTTTCTTTTCTAAAAGCATAAACTCCTATATGTTTAAAATAATTCGTGTTTTTAATATTTAACCTATTATACGGAACAACAGATCTAGAAAAGTAAATAGCAAAATTATTATTATCTACTACAACTTTTACATTATTTGGATTATCAATATCAATTGATTCAATTATTGGTTGCATTAAAGATGCTAAATCAATTGTATTTTGAAAATCATTATTAAATACATCAATTAATTTTTTAAGACTTTGTTTGTCAATAAAAGGCTCATCACCTTGAACGTTAAGTATTAAATCTGCTTTTATTTCAGATGCGAATTCAGCTATTCTATCAGAACCACTTTCGTGTTTAATAGAGCTCATAAAAATACGTCCACCATTTTTTTTAATTAATTCAAAAATTATTTTAGAGTCTGTAACCACAAATACTTCATCAAATAATCCTAAATTTATTACATTCTTATATGTCCTTAAAATCAAAGGAATTCCTCCTAAATCCATCATTAATTTACCTGGTAATCTTTCAGAGTTATATCTAGCTGGAATCATTGCTATAGTCTTCATCGTTTAAATTTTTATATAAAAATACAGTTATATTTTTTATTAAAAACCAATTAAATAAAGTTTACTTTCAGCTCTTGTTACAGCAGTATATAACCATCTCATATAATCGATATCTGGCCCATCCTTGAGATAAGGTTTTTCAATAAATACAACTGGCCATTGTCCCCCTTGTGCTTTATGACAAGTAATAGCGTAAGAAAATTTAACATTAAGAGCATTGAAAAATGGATTTTCTTTAGTTTTTAAAAATCTTTTATATTTAGATTTTATATTTATATAGTCTTTTTGAACTTCTTGATATAAATTATTTGACTGTTCGTATGAGAGGGATGGCAAATCAGAATCTAATGTATTAAGCATAATAATTGTATCAAATGAAGGGTAATTACTATAATCTACCATTCTAATATTTACTTCAGCAAATTCAAATCCATACAGCTCTCTAATTCTATGTATTTTAACAATTTCTATAATATCCCCATTTGCTAAAAAAGGTATCTCTGAATCAGATGATGTCCAAAAATAATTATTCTTAGTAATCATTAGTAGATCTCCTAAACAAACTTTGTGTTCATGAGATAGAATAGTCTTTCTTATCTGTTGATTATATTGATTTGCACGTTTATTAGAACGTACAATAATTATAGAGTTATCTCTTCCAATTTCATTAAAGCTATTTTCAATTGATTCTTGAATTTCGAAACCATCTGACAGAGATACTATATCATTAAATTTTTTAAATTTAAAATCTAAATCATTATTAATTATAGTATTTCTAATCACCGTGGCATTATATAGTATACCTGATTCTTCTGATTGCCTTACTACATCACTAATCTCATATTCATCAATATTTATATTATAAGTAGTTTTTAAAAATTCTGAATTCAATGCTGGACTAATTGTTTGATTTACAGGTGGCAATTGAGCTGTATCTCCTATAAAAATTAATTTTGAATTAGTCTTAAAATCTACAAAATCAATTATATCTTTTAAAAATGAATTTTTTTTAAACAAATCATTTGAATTTGAAAAATCAGAAATCATTGAAGCTTCATCAACAATAAAAACAATGTTTTTGATTTTATTTTTTTTTAGAGTGGATTTAAAGTTTCCTGATTTATCAACTTTTGAATAGTATATTTTTTTATGAATGGTGGAGGCATTATTCTCTGTATATTTTGATAAAACTTTTGCAGCTCTTCCAGTCGGAGCAAGTAAACAAAAACTCATTTTATTATAATGTAAATTTTCTACTAAAGTTTTCATTAGGGTGGTTTTACCCGTTCCGGCATACCCTTTTAATAAAAATAAACTAATCCCATTTTTATTAAATAAAAACTCACTCAAACTTTGAATAGCTAATGATTGATCATTCGTAGGTTCAAATTTAAAATTTTTCAAAAGTAATTTGTAAAATTCTAAGGAATTCATGGGATTTTAAATTTAAAAAAATCTATTATTAATACTAACTTTAGAGAACAAAAAAAATTTGTAGTTTTGTTTAAATATAATTAATTATACTATGGAATTCATATCAAAATACAAGAGAATAATTGAGGGTGTACTTTGGATACTTATTTTAATTTTCGCCTATAAAGTCTATGGATCAATAAACGGACCTATAGAATTTAATAAAGTTAAAAATGAAAGATTCTTAAAAGTAATTGATAGATTGAAAGATATTCGTAATTCTCAAATAGCTTTTAAAAGCGTTAATGGTATTTATTCTGATAATTTTGATGGTTTAATTAAGTTTATTGACACCGCTCAATACACTCTCATTCAAAAAAGAGATTCTAGTTTTTTAGAATATGATAGAACTTTTCGAATTGATATGTTAAGAGAAGTTGTAGTGATTGACACACTTGGATATGTTTCTGTAAAAGATTCATTGTTTGGTAACTCTTTGAGATATAAAAATTTAGCTCTAGTTCCAATTAAGGGAGTTGATGCAATGTTTAAAATAAAATCTGATATAATTAAAAAAGGAGATTATGATGTTCCTGTTTTTGAAGTAAGTATTTCTAAAGATATTGTTTTATGGGATCAAAATAAAGACCTCTTAAAGCAAGAAAAAGGCTTAATGTCTGTTGATGGTGTCAATGGCCCCTCTCTTGTTCTAGGATCATTAACAGAGGTTAACACCAATGGGAATTGGCCAACAACCTATGATGCAATCGCGAGAAATTAAAATAAAGCCAAGTACAAATCTTTTAATTAAACTAGGTTCATATAACCTAAGCTTAATTTTGTCAGATACCAAGGGCAATATTATCCAATACATTAGTGAAAAGTTTGAAGAAAAAGTTGAACCAAAAAAACTTTCTGAAAAGTTAGATTTAGTTATTAATAAGTCTGAAATTATTAATTCTAATGTTATTAAGGTTAAATTAATAGTTCTTAATAAACTATCTTCATTGGTCCCTTTAAATCTATTTCAAGAAGAATTAAGCTTAGAATACCTTAAGTTTAATTCAAAGCTTATAGATGGTGATTTCGCAGCACACGATTTAATCGATGAAATAGAGGCTGTAAATGTGTTCTTACCGTTTGTGAATGTCAATAATTACTTGCTAGAAAAATTTGGTTCTTTTAATTACTATCATTATTCAACAATATTGATAAAAAAGCTAATTAAATATGACTCATCAAAAGAAATATCTATTTACGCTAATATTCAATTAAATAATTTTCATGTTATAATTTTAAAAAACAAAAAACTTATTTACTATAACATTTTTGATTTTAAGGAAAAAGAAGATATTCTTTATTTTTTACTTTTTGTTTTAAAACAAAATAAAATTGATCAAAACAAGCATAAACTTTCTATGTTAGGCAAAATTAAAAAAGAAAGTGAAACTTACTTACTACTAACTAAATTTATTAATAATATAGAAATTCTTAATCCCAAGGAAGAAATCACTAGAAAAAAAATTGAAAAATATTCTGAAATTGATTACGTAATAATATGAGAATAATTTCTGGGACAAACAAAGGAAGAAAAATTTATGCCCCTAAAAATCTTCCTGTAAGACCAACTACGGATCAAGCTAAAGAAGCATTGTTTAATATAATAAGCAACAACTTTAACCTATCTGAATTATCGATACTTGATTTATTTGCTGGTACAGGCAATTTAAGTTATGAATTTTCATCAAGAGGAGTAAAAGATGTTACTTGTGTGGATTTAAATATTAAATGTATAAATTTTATAAAATCTATTTCCAATAAACTTTTGTTAAATATTAAGGTAATAAAATCTGATGTGTTTAAATTTTTAAATAAAAACATCATAAGCTATGATATTATTTTTGCAGACCCACCATATGATTTTGAACAAATAAATTATGAAAAAATAATTCAGCTAATTATTTACAAACAACTTTTAAAGCATGAGGGTTTACTTATAATAGAACATTCAAAAAAAACAAACTTAAAAGATATTCAAAACTATGATGAAACTCGAGAATATGGAGGGTGTTGTTTTAGTTTTTTTAAAATATAAAACACTGTAATCCAAATTTTTATATATATTTATTTAAAGAAAAGAATTAAATATCTATAAATGCACTAATTGGCATATGATCTGATATTTTTTGATCAAAAATTTTGAATTTTTTAGCAGAAAGTGATTTAGAAATAAATATATAATCTATTCTAATTGGCATAAATTTGAAGTCATATGTAGAGCCAAAACCAATACCTTTTAAATCAAAAGCGTCCTTTAGAATATTCCCAATTTGCTTATAAACAAAAGAATATTCTGTGTTATTTAAATCAACTGTCAAAATTATTTTATAAGGAGATTTTGAAATATGGTCAAGCAACATCTTTGATTGTTCATTTTGAGATAAATAAGTTTTTTTCATTTTGCTAATAACACTTTTTAGACTGATTAAATCTGCTTTCAAATCCTGCATGTCAACTTTGAAAGACTCAAAATGAGCGTTATAAATTCTAAGGGTATCCTTTTTTTGAATAATATCAATAAAAATTGCATTATTCACTGAACTATTAAACTCAACTAATCCTTTATTTATAATCTGATTATTAGTATGTATAGATTGACCAACGTTATCCCCTGAAAAGTAAATATATTTATTTTTATAATTATTTAATAAATACTGGTAATCCCCATGATATTCTTGAATTGACAACACATCTGGAATGTTTTTCTTAAAAAACTTTTCTGTAGCAAAAGGAATACTATCGTTTTCAATCCACTTGTAATGATTAAACAACCTAGCGTTAAAGCTCATAATTTGAAACCCATTCAATTCACTCTTTTTCTTATCTCCCATTCTGAAAAAAGAAAATGAATTATAAAAAAGAAATATTATAATTACAAAAGGAAATATTACTTTAAGGTCAAGTTTTATTGACCAATAAACAAAAAAGCTAATGTTTATTAAAACTAATATCGGAAAGATAAAAGTTAGAAAAGAAATAGTAGAAAATAATGGGTGATAGTAATTATTTAAGATATAGCAAATTAAAATTAATACAGAATTTAATGAATTTAATAAAAACATAAATTTTTTAAACAAACTTCTTCTGTCTTTAAAAAAAATCAATTTTGTCCTGCTTTAAAAAGTATGTCTTTCTCTTCCTTGGTTAAACTATCATAACCTGATTTACTGATTTTATCCAGTATTAAATCTATTTTATCCTGATCTATAGATTGTCTTGAGGACTTTGAGTAAGTTTTTTTCCTATAAACTTTCTTGATTTTTGTTTTCTTTTTAAATAACCCCTGAACATAATTTAAAAAACTTATTATCCAATTACCATAATCTTTTCCTTTTGCTAGTTTAGAGTTATAAAAGTATCCCCAGGCAGCACCACCTAAGTGAGCTAAGTGACCTCCAGCATTTCCAGAGGGTATCTGAATCATATCAGAAATAATAAAAAATACTGCCAAATAAATAATTTTAACATCAAATAATATGATACGAAAGGAATATGTTGGCATATAAGCTGCCAAAAAAACAAAAACAGCCATAGCGCCAGCAGAAGCGCCTATCATTGCTGGTTTTAATCCTTTAAAAACAGGAAAGATATTATAACTCAACAAGTAAGTAAATGATCCGGACAAGATACCTATAAGGAAAATCTTAAGGAATTTTTCTTTTCCAAAAAGGTCCAAAACTACTCTTCCGCTAAAATAAAGAATTATCATGTTTCCAACCAGATGCCACAAATCAGCATGAAAAAAACCATAAGTTAATAAAGACCAAGGTTTGTAAAATAATTGAGAAATTGATGGAGAAACTTCAAAAAAACTAATTACAGAAAAAGAGTTTTCATTAAATAAATACAAAAAGGTATTTACCAAAAAGGGTAATATAAAACAAACTATCATCCAAACTATAATTTGGCCTAAAACGTCTAGGTTTTTATACTTAAATTTTAAATTATCTATCAGTTCCATCTATTTCCATTAAATTGATTTCTTCTCCAATACCAAACCATAATAAAACCAGATAATGCACCTCCTACGTGAGCAAAATGAGCGATTGGACCCAAAGAAAATGATGAAAACCCAAAAAATAAATCCATGAGTATAAGTCCAGGAACTAAGAATTTTGCTTTTATTGGAATTGGAGGAAATAAAAGCATTAGTTCAGAATTGGGAAATGAAAAAGCAAAAGCAACAAGCACACCATAAATTGCACCAGAAGCTCCAACCAAAGTAGTGTTGTAAGTAGAATAAGCTGAAGTTAGATTTTCTTCAGAAATATACTGTAAAATTGATGGATTATACGATCCCTCAGATAGTATAATTTTCAATGTTTCAAAAGACACACCATTAGGTTCAACTAAGGAGAATACAGATTGTATTTCTAGATAATAAACGAATAATTGAAGACTAGCAGCACCTAAACCTGCTGAAAAATAAAAAAATAAAAATTTATTTTTTCCCCACATTTGAACCAAAGGAGAACCAAACATCCACAAACCTATCATATTAAAAATAATATGATACAAATTTCCATGCATAAACATGTGGGTAAAAACCTGAGTAACAATAAACTTGTCATTTTCGAAATAGTGAAGAGCTAGTAGATCGTTACTAAAATCTCCTAAAAATTGGGAACCAATAAAAAACAATACGTTAATTATTAATAACTGTTTTATAGTGTCAGGTATAGTTCTCATTTAAAAAACATTTTTTTTATCGAATCTGTTGAGACTATTTTGAAAATAATTTTATCAAAAGGTGATATATTAGATTCTTTACAGGCAAATAAATCATTTACAAGTGATTCTTGCTGTAATTTTTCCAACTTAAATCCGGATTTTATTGATGAACACTTAGATAATACTTTAGCTATATAATCATTCAAACTATTACTATTATTTTTAAATTCTGATATTTCATTATCAATTAACTCTTGAAAGAACTCTTGAATTTTATTTTCTAAAAAAACAGGATGAATAGCCGAAACTTCTATTTGATTTTCATCAAATTTATTAAAACTAAAACCTAAATTGACTAAAGATTTTCTCATGTTACTTAATAATCTAATTTCTTGAGAATTTAAATCAATTTTAATTGGGAAAATTAAGGTCTGAGATGAATTATTCCCCTCGCTAATTTCCATTAAAAATTTCTCATAAAGAATTCTTTGATGCGCTCTTTTCTGATCTATTATCACAACACCTGAACTGATTTTGGTAATTAAATAAGTATTGTTTAGTTGAAAAACAGAAAAAGAAACTACACTATTTTTATATTCCCCAAATATATTTTCAACAGACGACCCCTTTTTAATTGAAGACTCAAGATTCACTTCGATATGTTTTGGGGAGTCTAAAAAAACATCAAATGGATTGAAAGATTTATTAAAATCAACAGATGGAAAAGGGGCTCTTTTATCCTTAAACTGATAAGGAGTGTTCAGATTAACACTATTCTCAAAATCTATTGTGGGAGATATATTAAATTGCCCTAGACTATGTTTAATAGAAGATTTAAGAATGGCATATATAGACTGATCATTATCAAATTTAATTTCTGTTTTATTAGGATGAATATTTACATCTATTGAGTTATTGGGAACATTAAAACACAAAAAGTAAGATGGATGATGGTTTTCTAAAATCAAACCCTCATATGCACTTCGAACAGCATGATGTAAGTGTGGATTTTTCACAAACCTATTATTAACGAAAAAAAATTGAGAAGTTTTAGTCTTTTTAGAATGTTCGGGTTTGACTATAAAACCACTTATTTTTGCAATTTCTGTTGACTCATTAATGGGAACCAACTTTTCTTGAGTAGATTTTCCGAAAATTCTAATAATCCTCTGCTTAAAAATAGATGTTTTTAAATTAAAAATTTCATTTTCATTATTGATAAAAATAAAATTAATACTGTTATTTATTAATGAAACTCTGTGAAATTCATCAATAATATGTCTTAATTCAACATTATCAGATTTTAAAAAATTTCTTCTGGCGGGAATATTAAAAAATAAATTTTGAACAGAAATAGAAGTGCCTTTTTTACATAAAACTTCAGTTTTAGAGATAACCTCTCCACCTTTAAGTTTAATTTCGTTTCCTAAATCTTTGTCTAAAATTTTATTGGAACTAATTTTCATATGAGATACAGCAGCAATACTAGATAATGCCTCCCCCCTAAAACCCATAGTATTTAAGTCAAATAAATCACTTGAATTTCTGATTTTTGAAGTAGCATGTCTTAAAAAACAGATATTTAAATCTTCTATGCTCATTCCAGGACCATCGTCAATTACTTGAATAAGTGTTTTTCCCGCATCTTTAATAACCAATTTGATTGTTTTAGATCCACAATCAACTGAGTTCTCCAAAAGCTCTTTAACGACAGAAGAAGGTCTTTGAACTACTTCACCTGCAGCTATTTGGTTTGCTACATTATCAGGAAGCAACTTAATCAAACTACTCATTAGAAAAATATTGATAAATCAAAATCAATAATAAATAAAAAAATCATTATCAATACCAAAATTATTAGAAGAATTATTTTTGAAAAGGCTGAATTTGATCTATTTCTTTGTAAAACTCTAGATTCTCTCCATTGGGAGGAAATATCAGCAGAACTATTAGAATTTCTTTTCTTTGAATAAACCGAATCAAAATCGTAAACATTTTCTATAGATTTGTTCTCGTAATGTCTAGGATTATAACTAAAGCGTTTATTTTTTTCTAGTTTAAATAAATTACTCTTCAATTAAAATAATATTTAATTTCAAATGTACAAAAATGAGCAGATAATTTAGGCTTTAACATGTAACAGGAATTATTATCTTAGCCAAAGATGAAAAATAAAAATATTTCCGATTTAAAAACATTACTTTTTGGTAAAAAAAATATTATTATAATTCCACATTCTAACCCCGATGGAGACGCCATAGGTAGTAGCTTGGCTTTGATGAACTTACTAAAAGAATTGGACCACAAACCCATCGTCATAAGCCCTAATGAACCTCCAAATTTTTTAAAATGGACACCAGGATTTAATGAAATTATTTATTTTGATAAAAATGAAAAAAACTGTACGACTCAATTAAAAAATGCGGATGTAATTTTCACTTTAGATTTTAATGACTTAATTAGGATAGGTGAAATGGGTAACCTATTAAAATCTTCAAATGCTGATATTGTAATGATTGATCATCATCAAAATCCAAAGAACTATACCAATATAATTTTTTCAGAGCCAATGATTGGATCTACTTGTGAATTATTATTTGAAATAATAGTTGAGTTAGGTTATGAAAAAAACATTAATTCTAAAATAGCAGCATGTCTATATTTGGGTATGATGACAGATACTGGCTCATTTCAGTATTCTAATGTTTCTAGTAGAACTCATCAAATTGTTTCAAAATTGATTAGCAAAGGAATAGATCAAAGCGAAATTCATAATAAAGTATATAACGACTGTTCAATTAGTAGATTAAAAGTTTTAGGCTCTGCATTAAGAAATTTAAATCAAATAAAAGAACTAAAAACAGCTTATATGTATTTAAAAAGAAAGGATTTAAAAAAGTTTGACTTTAAAAAGGGTGATTCCGAAGGAATAGTTAATTATGGACTGTCGCTTAAAAATATAATTTTTAGTGTTATTTTTATTGAAGATATTGAAAATCAAAACAAAGTAAAAATATCATTTAGATCTCATGGAAATTTTTCTTGCAATGAATTTGCAAATACATACTTTAACGGAGGAGGTCATATTAATGCAGCGGGAGGTATACACAACGGATCAATTGAAGAAGCTATAATAAAATTTAAAACAGCAGTTAATAATTACAAAAATAAATTGAAATGAAAATGAAAAAATATATTTATCTAATAACTTTATCTATTTCTGTCCTATCATGTGTCAGTACTCATCCCGATTTAAACGAAGGTCTTTATGCAGAAATAAACACTAATAAAGGAGACTTGCTTGTGAATCTTAATTTTAAAGAAACACCAGTTACCGTAGCAAATTTCGTTTCATTAAGTGAGGGCAATAATAAAGAGGTAAGTCCTGAGTATGATAAAAAAAAATATTATAACGGATTAGTATTTCACAGAGTTATTGAAAATTTCATGATCCAAGGTGGGTGTCCGCTGGGAAATGGAACCGGAGATCCAGGTTATAAATTTAAAGATGAATTTAACGAAAATTTAAATCATGATGGCCCTGGGGTGTTATCCATGGCTAATTCAGGACCTAGTAGTAATGGAAGTCAATTTTTCATTACACATAAAGAAACCCCTTGGCTAAATGGAGTTCACTCAGTTTTTGGAAAAGTAATTGAGGGTATGGATATAGTAAATTTAATAAAACAATACGATACAATAAAAAACATTTCTATTATTAGAATAGGAAAAGAAGCTAAAAAATTTAAAGCTTCAAAAATATTTTCTAATCACTTTGAAGAGGATAGGATTAATAAAGAACAGAAATTGGTTTTATTAGAAAATACTAAACTTGGAAAGAAAAAAGAACATGAAACTAAAAAGTCCATGGCAATTTCTACAAGTTCTGGATTACAATACATAAAAACATTCAAAAGTAACGGTTTAAAAGTAGACCCCGATAAAACTATAATGACACATTATGCTGTATATTTTGAAGATGGTTCTCTCTTGGATACGAGTATGCTAGAAGTTGCTGAACTATATGATATTGTAAATACTAATAAAAAAAATACCAACGG
>Ga0115001_10000248_pt1 | contig 38943 bp, 19 predicted proteins | sample ArcticOcean_MG_C_12_FD_89869 | JGI IMG/M metagenome (GOLD analysis project Ga0115001, IMG submission 89869) | Marine microbial communities from western Arctic Ocean - ArcticOcean_MG_CB8_130 | ecosystem: Environmental > Aquatic > Marine > Oceanic | place: Arctic Ocean: Canada Basin | collected... | reverse complement strand
GAAGAAGAAGAAGAGTTGAGGAGGTTGATAGAGAGCACGTTGCGCGCGACTGTCGCGAGAGAGTCCGTGTTGCGATTCTATCCCGACGCATTCGTGCATCATCAGCAAAACACATCGACTTTTACGAAGAAAAGAAAGAATCGAGATCATAAAGAAGAAGAAGGAGAAGAAGAAAAAAAAGGCGCTGGTAGTAGCAATCAAAAAATTCCGCAATTCGTATTGCACTTTGCAAAACGAATTATGGATCCCTTAGACGCAAATGCAATAAAATTCGCACCTTGGTTCTTCCACGAGATTTGCGCTTCAAAAGAGAATAGCGCAAAGAACAACAAGAGTTTCACGAAAAAACAACAAGAAAAGGCGCTGAAAGATATGCGCGAAGTGTTTTCAAAGCTGTTTGAAACCGCCGCGAAAGCGAGCACTTCTGGGAAGATTGATGCCACGCGAGAAATGATTCAACTTTTAAGAGCACTGAAAACGAAAGATGGCGTATACGACGCGTTCGATGATTCTAATCCTCCAAAACAAGCAATCGAGGCATTCTTACAAGCATCTTTTGATGTAGGCTCATCATCGAAAAATAAAATGAATTACGCAGGTGTATTAGACGCCATTCTTTCAATCGATTTCCGTTTGCTTGAAAAGAGAGCGGAGAAGTGTCTAGCGCGATGTGAAACGGGAGAATCAAATTTTCTTCTCCATCTATTGGCATCTTTTGCAACGCGTCGTAAATTACCTGACTTTATCGAATGTGTGAAGAGCGTAATCACTCGAGAGGATGGTTGTTCTAACGAACTTTTTCGTTCGGAGGAATTTTTGAAATCGTTGGAAACACACTCAGGCGCTATGCTCGAAGGTCAACGAGGGGAATTGCTCGATGCGTGCGAAAGCGCACTAGGGCAAATGAATTCAGACTTTCCTTCAGGAAGAAAACTATTAGTCACTTTAGGGTTGGTTATTAGAAGCGCGCATAAAGGTATTGCGGATTCATTTACGTTAGAGCGATGTTCTAAAATTGGACAACAAATAATATTAGCCGAAAGCAACAAAAAAAACAAAAAAGGTGCGCACTCGACGGCGGCAATTTACGGCGCTATATCGCACTCCCCAATAATTGGAACCGCATTCCGCGATAACTTGGCACTCTTTGAAAACTTTCTTGGATGTTTGAAAATGGAAAACAACGACGACGACGTAGAAAAAGACTTGTTATATTCTTGCGCTATGAAGGCTCTATCAAACGCAGAACTTCCAAGCAATCAGGCAGAAAAACTTATTGGATGCATGGTTACAGCGGCTCTAGAAATATGCCATAGCCAAACTATGATTTGGATACCACGGGCTTCAGAGAAACAAGTGAAAATGTTCTTTGCGTCGCTCATCGAGCGTAAGAAGTTTGACGCCATAGTGGAGGATACGCCATCGGCGACGTTATGGATCCAATCACTTCGTGAATGGCTATTAGATCTTTCGAAAAAGAAGAACAGTGATCCCGAGCAGGTTATTGTTGCTGTTATGGATGCGTTGCAAAATCAAGTATCTGTAGCGCATTCTAAAACGAGCAAAGATGTTAATGAGGAAGAAAAATTGTTCTTCGAGGCAGTAAAATCGCTCGTCTTGAGTGCAGAGGAGATTGTATCCAAAAATGGGAAAAACATAAAGTCTCCGACGTGTTTAAAATGTATTTTGCAAATATCTGCGATTGTAGATGCGAAAATGTCAGAGCCCGTGCAGTGGCCTAATCGTAAGAGTACGAGGGACGTGCTTGGGAAAATTGGCGATACGCTTCCAAAGAATCTGTGGCTCCAACATCTCGAAGCGTACTCAAACGCTTCTTTTTTTACTAACGATAATGAAGAAGAAACAAAAGCATGGCAGTTTCAAAAAGTCAACAAGACTCCTGATTTCAAAACTACAATGTTTTGCGCAATTGCGTGCAAAGAAACGTACGATGTGATTCGAACTAAAACAACATCAATTTCAGATGAAATGGATGAGGACGCGTTGAAGAAATTTGAAGCGAGAGAGGAAATTTTCGAGACTATTCTCGTCAAGTTCGAAGAGAATTTAGAACGTCATTCGACATCGGTATGTTTTGGGTATGCGTTGGCTGGATTTGGGCACAGTCTCGCGGTTCGCGCTCGAGCTATTTCGTCGTTATCTTTTGCTTCAACGAAACTACTCATCTCGAGCGAGTCGGTTGCTATGCATTTAAAGCGCGCGTTGAAATTCATTGAAGGTGAAATCAAAGGCGATTTGAGCACAAACACAAAAGCATTGACGTATCTATGCGGATGCATTTCTTTGCTCGCATCTACTGGCGTTGCTTTTGGAACCGATGCGTACACAAGTGTTTTCACCGTTCTGCTTAAAAATTTTGAGCACTTCAGCAAAAAAGGAGAGATAGACAAGGATGATGTCATGATTTTGAACGAAATACATCGAGAACGAACGCGATGTTTGCAACTCTTATTCGAATCGTCGAGTAAAGAAGCACGACGTTTTGCTGTGCAGTTCGCCACAGATAAATTACATAAAGAAGATTCGCTCGCTAGGAACATGCTCCCGATCGACGATGAAAATGTCAATTTAAGTCGCGGAAATCGCATGAAATCGACGTTTTGGATGCTCGAAACGTTCTCAAGTTGCTCAAAGTTTGCATGGCGCAAAACTTTCGATGACGAGAAGAATGAATCGCTCGTTGATGCTTTGCTTCACGCGTGCGAAACACATCTTAATAATAACAATTCATCGACGAATCCATCGAGTCGGTACTTGAACCGTCGACGCTCGCTCGCAATTTTGCGAGATTTAGTTACAAAAAGCGATTACGAATGTAATCTGAGCGCTCGTGTTATTGGAAGAATTGCGCACGTCTCTACTCGGGTTTTTACTTTCAATAAACCTATTCATACCCTCGACATTGACGATATCGATTTCGACTCGTTCGTTTTATGCTGTGATATCGTCACCGGGATGTTGTATCATCGTAAAGAGCAATTGAAGCGCTCTACGAATGTTATCACTGCGGCTATAGCGCATCTGGTTGATGTTTTGCGACAATTGTCAACAAATAATAGAATACGTGGCGAGATTTTCGTTCGCTGCGCTAAGAGTCTTTCGAGAAGTTTGGAGGCGTGTAAATCAAGCGGATTGAAACAATATTATTGCGCGCATATTTTGGCCGAAGTGATCGCGAGCATTACTGCAGCCGCTGCAGATAACCGAAATGAGAATAGTGACAATAATAACGACGACGACGACGACGACGACGGTGATGAAGACGGAGAAAACAACGAAGATGAAAACTTCTCAATCGTTCGCGAATCGTTAAAGCCCGGGATTTTTGCGCTCTTCGAAGCGTGCTCTGATTTAGAGTTTTCGTACATTTTCGCAATGTACGGCGATAAAGGCATCGGCGGCGCGCGGAGAGTTGCCTTCACAACACTCCGCGAGGAGCAAAAAGCGGCGAGAAATTTTTAGAGTTTTGATATACACATTGATGAACTTTGTTATTATTATTCTCGAAATTGTGGTTCGCATTGCTAGGACTGTCTTCTTACTCAGAAATACCGGTACATATAAATTCCTTCCCTCTATTATTTACTTCGCTTTGCAAGTTTTTCTGGTGATATTAATCCAACTTCTAAAGCATCTATTCCCGATGCTTCTACGTATACGTTCGCTAACTGTGACTTCACTTGCCTCAAACGAGCCTCTTCGATCTTCTCCAACGCTTTTTTGATCTCTTTTACCCACTCTATTTGCTCTCTACGATCGAACGTCATGGTTTCTTTACTATTTTTTCCGCCTTCTTTGTTATGTTCAAACGCGCACGCGTTTTTTGGATCTATTCCACTCGAAAGCGCAATGTTCCATAACAACGCTTCGGCTCTTAAAAATAACTCTTGTTTTGCGTCTTCGCCTTCGTCGCTAGGGAACGAAATTTTACTAATAATGTTTGGCGATTTCGGTGTCTTCGTCGTCGTTATTGATTTAGGTGAAAGCTCAGGGACAGAAATCGGTTCTCTCTTCAACGTCAGTCTCTCAAACTCGGTCAAATCGTTCTCGTTTCGGTTTATGTTAACGGCGGGAATCTCCGCCTTATTCTTCTCCACGTCCCTAATCGTCCCTTTTGCTTTGTTCAACATCATATCAACCTGTTCTTTACTATACTCCTCAATCGCATCGTCGTCAAAATAATCATCGCTAAACTGTTCTCCTTCGCTATTATTATTAGGATTATTATCGTTATTACTTTGACTACGACTGTTATCATCATCCCGATAAGTCGCGCTCCTCACGCTCTCTAACTTCATCTTCAACTCCGTTTCTTCATCGTAATCATTCGCGCAATTACTAAAACACTCTTTAACAAACGCACCTATGAACACGTTCTCGATCCCGACCCTTCTCACCGCCCTCCTAAGCACTTCGACTATATCGTTAATGCTCTCGCTCTCGATTAATATCACGACTACGTCGAACTCGTTGAAAACCCCTAAATCGCCTTCTACGATAACCGATACTCGTTGCGGATCGAACTCGTTCACGAACATATCGCATCTCTGATACGTACAGAACCGCTTCTCGCCAGTTATTAACAACGATAGGTTTCCATCGCATACCTCGAGTAAGCGTTCGATCGATATCGACATCTTCTTCTCATCATCATTATCTTCGTTCTCATCATTACACAGATCACGATCACGATCTTCTTCTTCTAAATCTTCTTCTAAATCTTCTTCTTCTTCCTTCTTCTTCTTCTTCTTCTGACTGGCAGTTTTCAAGGCCAAGTGAAGTTGTTCGCGAAGTTCCTTGCGCATTTCCGGCAGCGTCGATGTTTGGTGCAACGCAAACGGTGGCAACGCGTTCGACGATTCCGACCCAGGTCGTTTCGTGCGTAATTCATTCGCAGTAGCAGACCGCATTCCGTGCTCTCGATTGTCTGTTGTTATTATATATCGATTCAAAACTGCGTTCGATTTGTTTTGGATAAATCATTCGCGCGGTCAAAACGAACGACGCGCCTCGTTCTTTCATTCGTTCGTTCGTTCACTTTCATGGCCACGCGCACTCGATTAACGCGACAAAGAAAACGAACGGAGAGAGTAAGAGAGACGCATGGAACCGGTTGGCGAATAATAAAAGCGCGTTTCTTTTCGTGAAACGGCGTGATCATAAACGAACGTTTATTACCCGTTTTTTGATCTTGATCTCGCCAACACAAAAAAAAAGCGTTTTAGTGAGCCACGCGTCGTACCGTATTTTACGACTCAATGTTCGAGCGGATCATCTATTGGAAAGTGAGCACGATATCGAGCAATAACGAGCAGCACGTGCCGAAACAGAGCAAAGAGAGAGAGAGAGTGTGTGTGTGCTTTTTGGGCCTATCATCATACCGTTGACCGTTGAACTGCGCCTGTTTAAATTTTCTTAGAGCAATTATGAGCAGCACGACGTTTTAGTGCTTTTTGGTCCGAAACGGAAATGCAACTTTTTGAGGGATTTACATAAACAGTACCGCGTACAAAAACGCACATAAAAGAACAAGAGGAGGAACGAATAAAGGCGTATTTAAAAAGAAGAACTCTTTGTCCTCCGAGCGCTCTCGTTTTATCTCGCTCTCTCTCGCATTTGCCCTTCTTTCTTCCGTCGATTAGGTTTAAAATAGAGAACTCGGTATCGATTTTCTTGCATCGGTTTTTGGCCGCGGAATTTTGGATTAAACAAAGATAAAGAGAATACGAGAATAAGAGATTAAGAGAGAGCGATTGCTTGATTAGGGCGCAATGGCTTCAGGGGAGGAGGAGGAGGAGTACGAACGCGATGCGATGGATCTAACGAAACAGTATCAACGCGCTTCTTCTTCTTCTTCTTCTTCTTCTTCTTCGGCCACATCTAACGATGATGGGAGTAACAATCAGAACAGGGTGTATAGTAGGGCATTGACTGGTACTACGGATGCTTTGGCGCATAGAATACAACAGAGAGAGGAACGGGAAAGAGGACAACGTTCATCGTTCGCGGCCATAGCCGGTGGTAGTACTGGTAGCAGTAGTACTAGTAGTAATGGAGGAGAACAAACGAGTACGAATAATTATAACATGAACGAAAAGAATAGCAAAGAATTACGCGATATGGTCATGAACGTCACGCAAAGAATGTTTGCGGATAAGACGACGATCACCGTGGATGATTACGAATCGGCGGAAGCGACGGCGGCGTTGTCGATGGGGATTATGATTTTGATGATCGTGTTCATGATCATCGTGAGCATCGCTTTGAGGCAGTTGAAGTCGAAGTGGGTACATGCGAGCGGTGCGGCGTTGATGGTCGGGATCATTTTGGGCGTTATTACGTATCACGCGAGGACGGATTTGAAAGCGCAAGTGGCAATAGAGGAAAAGTCGAGGATCATACAGTTTGTGGATTGGATGTTTTTCGATGTGAAGTTTTTCTTTCTCGTTTTGTTGCCCCCAGTAGTGTTCGAGGCTGGGTATACTTTACATCCAGGGACGTATTTTAGGAATGCGGATGCGATTGCGATGTTTGCGTTTTTGGGTAGTTTTTTGAACACGTTCATAATTGGCGGGTTGATGTATTTAGCTGGGCATTTAGGGTGGTCCTATGCGTGGGATCCAATATCGTCGTTGATTTTTGGGAGTTTGATTACGAGTACGGACCCAGTGACCGTTTTGTCAGTTTTTAGCGATATTGGAAACGTCGACGCAGATTTAAACGCGATGATTTTAGGGGAGTCCGTTCTTAACGACGCAGTTTGTATCGTTTTGTTTGAGATGTTTTCAGAACAGTATAGTAAGAAAAAGTCCGATTACGCTCAAGAAATGGAATTGAAAGATCTAGTTTTTGAATCCATCAAAGGTTTCTTCTTATGTTTCGGAGCGTCCATGGTTGTCGGAATAGCCGTCGGCATGGGTTCGGCTCTTTTGATTAAATACGTTTCAGTCACTGGACAACACGAAGATGGATGGGTATTCGATTGCGCTCTCGTATTTTTGTTCCCATATTTAGCCTATTCAATTTCTGAATCTATGGAAATATCTGGCATCGTATCCGTTCTATTTTGCGGCATTGTTATGGGTCGATATACGAGACAAAATCTAGAACGAGCGCCTAGAATGGTTTCCATGTGCTTGTTTAAAGTATTATCGTACATCGCGGAGACATTCGTGTTCATTTACATGGGCGCTTCAATGTACAAATCGTCTTATACGTACATAATGACCGGAGTTGTTGCATTATTTGTTTGCGTTCTCTCGAGAACGATGACCGTGTATCCATTGACGTTCGTTTTGAACAACACGAGTAGACAAACTGCGAAGGAAGGACGTATTAAGACGAACACGCAGCACATGTTAGTATTTTGTGGATTGAGAGGCGCTGTAGCATACGCTTTATCAGTGAAAGCTGCGCAAGAATTTGGTGCCGTCGGTAGTGCCATGCTCACGGCGACGACGTTTATGGTTTTATTCACCGTGATCGTGCAAGGCGCGTTTATGCGACCGGTTATGCAATTTCTAGGTTTTGGTTCGCAACTAACGGAGGCTGCGGAGGACGCGAACGAGAAAGCAGACAACAACGGTGACGATTTTGATAACGGAGAAGAGTCTTTGAACGCTTTAAGTGGCAAGAACAATAACAACTCACTCGTCGGTTCTTTGCGCGAACGATCGTCCTCTTATCATACTTTAGAGCGCTTCGATGCGAAATATATTCAGCCGTGGTTAATGTCAGAACCTCGCGGAGTATCGCCGCACAGAATTCCTGGAGAAACCAACCAATCGACTTCACATCCAAACACGCCTTCAAGGAAAAGTCAAGATCGTGGACAACAGAGAGGATCGGTCAGAAATAACAGCAACAACAACAAAGTCTTGGGCGAACGTAAACCGCTTCTTGGGGACAAATTCGACACGCAATACGACCGCGAAACCTCCCTAGGCGGTACGAGTATCAAAGAATCAATCAGATTACCGAAATACGAATCCGAGATCGGCGAGAAAGAAACTCCTACGGTAACGAACGCCGACGGCAACGGTCGCCACGGTCGAGGCCGAACCGAGCACAGAGATGCCTTTTATTAGACACGGAACGTGTTCATGTACAGTTTATCATTCATTGTTATCATTAGATTCATATACATACGTATTAGAAATGTTTTATTATTTAAGTTCGGCTCGCGTTCAATACGTTGTTACAATAAATGCAAAAACCCCTACTCCATAAAAAGCACAACGGCCTCCAGAACAGATTGCTTCCGCGCAAATAGTAAACATCGTTCTGATCATCACAAAGAGTGCGAACGAATGCTCGCGTTCTCTGAACGAAACAAGGAAACTCGCTTTCAGGATCGAACGAAACCGAAATCGCCAGCAAAATCGTTCCCAGCGCGAGATCGAGCCAACGACGAACAAAAATCTGTATCCGCGGCACGAGAACATCGGATGGAACATCAGATGGAAACGGTCGAGATCGGACCTTGGCTGAGACCGACGAAGGCGGAACAGGAAATCCTGTCGTGCAAGCGGATTAGGCCAATGATAGAGAAACTGCTCGATGCAGTCGAACCGTTCGATTTCGTGATAGTATGGTTCGTTAGGGCCATGAGGTTCGAGAGCGGGTACTCGAATGCCGTGATGAGTAGGGTGATCGTGGGATTTATGATTACGTATCCGAATTATTTGATCGCGATTACGTGTGCGGTGTTCGTTCGAGCGAGTTTGAGGGAGAGGAAAACGATGAGAGGCAGTTGGGATAGTGGTAGCGGTGGTGGTAGTGGTGGTGACCGTGATGGTGAACATCGGAATAGGGAGTTTGACGCGAAGAACGCGAGTCGTAAGGCGAGTTATTTAGGAGCCGTAGCGTTAGAGGCGGTGGCGGATAGGATGGAGACGATTGCATCGATTGCGAGTGGGAGAGATCCGTTAGCGTTGAGAGTTGCGGTGTTTGGGAGCGCCGTGATGTTTGTTGGATCGTTTTTTGTAAGTTTTAGTTCGTGGTGTGTGTTGTTCGCTTTGTTTTTGACGAAACCACCGGCCGTTAAGCATTTAATTGAAAGTATGTTGAGATGATGATGATGATGATGACGATTAATGTAAATAAATATAAATAATGTATGCATGTGTAATAGCGATGATGTAAAATAGCGATGATGTAAAACATATAACAACAGCAAATAAATAGCTAATTTATCAGAGTGTGATAAAAAACGTACCACAAAAAGAGATGAGTTACCCTATTTAAAATATAATTTACCTCTGAGCACCATTGGTACACCCTTCGTGCGTGCATCTCAATCCACCGCCGTGTTGCACAAACCAATTGCCCCCCCATATATTATATAAAAAAAAATATAATATATGGGGGGGCAATTGGTTTGTGCAACACGGCGGATTGAGATGCACGCACGAAGGTTGTACCAAAAGTGCTCAGAAATGAAACTAAAACAGTACCTTATTTCTTTGGACCCAATTTGAACATCAACTTCATCTTTGGCTTTTCAACGTTCGTCGTTTGCTCTGGAGCAGCAGCGGCGGGAGCATCAGTTATAGTAGGAGGAGGAGCATTGATAGTTCGCTCTTCGGCGATGATCGATGGTTGCACGTTAACATCGACATCCATGACATCGTCTTGATTCGATCGCAAAATCGCATCAATGTCGTCATCGTCGCCACCAGCAGCTATCGCGATTTCTTGCTCCTTTCGTTCTAGTTCTTGTGCTTCGCGAAGCTTTCTTAATCGCTTTTCTTCTTTTCTCGCACGTTTTCTTTCTTTTTTTTCCAAACGCAGCGCCGCAGCTGGATCGATTTTTACCAAGTCCTGTCTACTTAACGGTTCTGGATGCTGAGTAGCACGCAACGAAGCCTTCTCAATCGCTCGCGAAATATCATCACTTTTATAGTCTTCCTCTTTTTCATGACGAGGAGAATCTTTGATTTTTATTGTCAACGTTCGGAGTAACTTACAGGCTGCGACTTTTGCTTTTGCGCCATCGGTATAAGCGCACGATTTTAATAAATCGAGCGTTTCTTTGTTTGCGCTGAACTGCACTCGTTCTCTTTCACGAAATTGAGCAAGAGTTTCAATTTGTGAATCGTCGTTTCTTTCGGACTTTGTCACCACGGCATCGACACAATCCCAAAGCAATTGCACGCGAGTAAATGCGTTCGGCTCTTTCGCAATCATGCTCACACATTCCTTCAAATTTGTTGGATCTTCGTTAATACCAAGCGCGTCTATAAATAACGTCGCTATGCGATCTCTTCTTCCTCGAGCGTTATCATTTGAAATACCAACAGCATCGTCCACGCATATCAACCCAGATTCGATAACTTTTTGTCTCGCCTCTGCGTTGGTGTTTTCTTCACCGAAAGAAAATCGAACTAGATTTGATAAAGCTCGGTAACTCGCTCGAGCGACGACGTTTCGGTCGGATTTAATAAAAACTGGATCGCGGTGTGCATACCGAACAGCTTGCGCAATCGCGGCGTCGCGCCGTTTTGCGTCGGGAGGCATGGAAATGGATAAAGCCTCGAGCGCAGCAACAATCAAACCGACGTCTGAGTTCGGGTTCCCCGTGTTATCATTTCTTGTAAGACGGTCGATTAAACAATCAAACGCAGTAGCCGAAGTTGTCGCTGGACCGCCAATGTTTGAATCATCAACTGAAGCGCCGAGCGCAAGAAGGACGGCTTCGTTCACTACTGTTTCTGCAACATCTCGCGTATCATTCGGTTTTGCAAACCCGGTGTTTTGGTCGCACTGTGTTCGTCTGTAATAAGATACTAAAGCGCTCAATCCAAGAAATTTTGATTTCACGCCCGACGATCTTCCCAAAGCTAAAGCGGCTTCCGCTCGAACGCGACAAAACACCGTTTTTGAACTCTTCAAGCATTTTTCCAACGCCGCACATGCAGTTTGTGAACCAATCATTGCACGCCTCGCGAGAAATTGCACCGCACTCGCTTGCGCGGCGACGTCCATTTCTTTATCCAGCAGCAACGCCTGCATGGACTCTAGACCAACCTGCTGAATAGGCAAACGAATCGTTGCAAGCCATTCGCGCTCGGGATCGACACGTACCCATGATACAGGATTATCCCCAGTGTTTAATAAATCGCGGTTTATATCAACACCGGTACCGGATTCTATCGCCGGTGCGCTAAACATTTTTGTCTTGTTACGGCCTCGATCAAGAGTTCTCGCGGTTAAAGGTACTTCGACTAAATGTTCGTTATTGTTCGCCGTGGATGCACTCGTCAACGCAACGACGTGATCGTTTGCCGTAGAATCTTCTTGTAAACGAATGGTTACACTCGTGCGATGATTTCTCGCTACTCTAATGACTGCTTCATCGGCAGCTAAAGTAGCTGGAGAATTTTCTACTTTGACGGCAAATTCAAGAGTGTTTTTCCTCCTTCGCACGCAATATCCAACCACAAGAGTTGGCGAACCGCATCCGTACACCCATCGCTCGATGAAAGATGCAATTTCACCTTTTCCTAAGTTAACAGCCGTGCGACAATAATCGAGAAAATGCTGCGAAGAAATCCATCTCGCGTTTGATACTAAAGCTTCGGCCATTTTTTCCATTTGCGCATGCTCGGCGTCTTTTGAATTTTGTGGTTGTTTCTTCTTCCCATCTTTTCCTTTTGTTCCTTTACTGTCTTTATTTTCTTTCGTTCGTTTCTGCTGCAAGTTTGCAAAGTACTTGCACGCCTTTTGTAGGCCTTCGCGTCCCATGCGTCTTTCGAGTAAACCGATTACGGCGACGGATTTCATTCGAATCAACCTATCGACTGTGGGAGATAGCGATAAAGGAGAATAACTTCCCAAAGCATCGATATCTTCAGCTGTTTTTGGAAATGGATAAACAGTGTTTCCGTTCAATACTATTTCGCCAGAATCTTTTTCGTAATTACCGACGTCGCTATTATTCTTCGTGTGCATTTTCTTTTCAGATGCTTTCAATCTTTGCCCTTTCCCGCCCGTGATGACGCCTTCTCTCCACAAGCGCGTCGCATGTGAGCAGCATGGTGGCAGAAGTCGTCCATCGTCGCTCATGGCAACCTCCTCGGCTTCTTTTGCGCGTCTATAACTCGTTTCGTTTATACCACAGCACTTTGTGATGTATGAATTCGCCAAGTTGCCAGCTAAACCTTCGAGCAACCACGAATCTGTCACGACGTCTCTCGGTAATAACAAAACACCGAACCATAAATTCGCGAGCGCTTCGGCTAAATTCGCGCGAGAATCCAAACACCGAGGACCGTCGGTTGGATCGACGAAGAACAGGTCCTTCGAAAAGAGTACCATGGCGTTGGCTAAGGAAAATCCACGCGTGTTGTTCGGCGCCATGGAGGGTGGGAGAAAGACCAATCGCGTATGCTCGACCGGGTAGGCGTTGCCGAGATAGTTTTCGAAACTTTCCATGCAATCGTATACGCCTCGACCGAGAAATTTTAAGCGCTCGTAGTGCTGTAAAAATTCCATATCGTCAGACTCGGAAAAGACCGTTTTTGGTATATACATAGTGATTCCGTCTTTACTTTGTATTTGATTTTTTTTTTGCGTTTCGTTCGCTTGTTGTAGTTGTTGTTGTTGCGCTTTCGTAGGGTTCTTTGCGTCATTAGTGCTCGCGGTTTCGGTGGCGGCATCTCTATATGCTCTGTGTGCACTGAACGGTCCTACTACGACGCAAACATCTCTCGCGACGCATGGCAAAACGCTTCGAAACTTATGTCTTCTTCGAAACTGACCGTCGACATCGGATACTTCTGGTTCCCAAGTAGCTCCTTCAAACGTTCCGGGCGCGACGGCGACTAAATGCGGCGCACACGAAATGTCAAAATGGAACTCACTCAAGCAATCGTGAACGTCTACGCATGGAAACCATGCCGATGGTTTCTCTAAACTCCCTGGTGCTTTGAAAAACGTTCCATCGCATGCGACGCTTTCATCTTTTATTCTTTTTCCGCCTTTTTTCCCAACAACACTACTACTCCAAAACGAACTCGTTACTCTGTTGTCAGTATTATCTTCTTCTTTATCTTCTTCTCTAGCTGTGCTACTGTTACTATTACTATTCTTTGGGTAATTCCCAGCTTCGAATTCAATCGTAATATCAATCTCTCTCACTTTATTCTTCTCTTCCTTCTTCTTCTTCTTTTTCATCTTCTCGATCGCGTTCGTCGTATCTCCATCATCGTTCTCGTTCTCTCCTTCGTCCATCTTCTCATCGTAATCAAAATCGTCATCAATCGAAGAACTATCACGATCATAGTTATTAAAATCGATCCAATCTCCATCCTCTAATTCCAAAACCAACACAGAACCTCTCGCGCTCTTTTCAATCGCTTCCTCCTCCGTTTCCTTCGCTCTCTTAATCCTCTCCAACATCGAATCCTCGATCAAAGACGTAGCGTTACCTGCCCCATCCAACGTCTTCCTCTCGCGAATTTTATCCACGACTCTCGAAAACTTCCCTCGTCTGTTATCGATCAAAACCGATCGAACGCTCACGAACTCTTTCTCGCAATGAATCAAAACCTTTCTCACTTTGTTCCTCTCGATGAACCGGTCGCCGTCCTGCTCTGGACCACGATCTCCTCCCGCTCGCTTCACTCGCTCGAAGCGATCATCGAACGCAGCAGCGTGCGATCGTGCGGGTGCGCTGATCGTCATCGTGGTTATCCCGCTTAACCATCCTTCTCTGTCGACGTAAACATCTATCGTAAGTTCTTGTTTACTCACATTCGGCACGAACAAAACATCATCTTCATCGTAATCCAATCGTTCTTCGCGTTCTTCGTTCATCGTTTCTCGCGCTTATGACCGATGAAAAAGAACTCGAGGTCGATCTCTCTTGTCTCTCTGTTGTTGTTGTTGTTGTCGTTGTGTGTTGCGTGTTTTAATGTATTTATTTCTTTTCAAACAGTCTACTGCCACGCAATGCGCTTTTTTCTGCTGCGTTGTGCAAAAACGAGATCCGAAAATCTAATCTTTGAAGAGGAAGAGTTTCGCTCGCGTGCGAACGTATTAAACGCGACTCGCGGAAGAGAACGCGGCTCGGATATTTTAGAGAGAGAGAGAGAGCTGTTGCGTAGGATAGTACTTTCGAGAGAGATCTGCGCTAGCGTCTGTCTCGCCGCGTGGCTACTTATTGAGAAAGTTCAAAGTTGACTTTGATTAAGAAAAACGCATATCTTCTCGCTCGTTGACTTACTAGGAAACCGATCCGATTCGATACATGTTCAGAGAGCGAGAGAGCGCGCACGCGCGTAGAATAGTACTTTCGAGAGATCGCCTGCGTCTGTCTGTCTCGCCGTTGGTCGTATGCCGCAGAGACATTCGACTTCTCTATATCGCGTTCACTTTAATTTCCTGTGATCTGAACCGAGCATCACGTGTTGCTTTGCAAAGTTTGATTTCCTGTACTGGGGAAAAAACGCACAAAAGTGCGAATGAACTTCATATCTTTTTACCTTCGCAGGCGCATGTTTCTGTCGTTTCTAGATAATTACTTTTATCGAGCATATACGGCACTTAATTGAAGCCCAGCCTCTCTCTCTCTTCTATTCATTTAAGTTCATTTTAAGTCGTCTTCGGTGTACAGTACGTCGATATACGAATAGAGATCAATAAGAGATCGATTGATTAATTACTAAGGAGGAGATTACGAAGAGGAAAGAATGTTCACGTTCGACGGCCAGGCGAAGGCGCAGAGGAAGAAGATCTCGTTATCTGGAGCGAAAGAAAAAACGCTCGCGATGACGAAGGATGAATTGATCGAGAGAACGAAACGAGAGCGCGAGAGCAGGTTAAGAGAGAGGGTTTTAGTGAGTAAGAGCGTGGTCGTGCAGAAGCATTACAGGAGCGTGATGCGGTTACGGAGGAGTAAACGGAGCATGAGATTAGAGGATCGCGACGACGGAGATGATGGTGATGAGCAGGGGACGAGTGAGGAGGAGAAGAACGATCGTAGGTTTCGGTTTTTACACAGGTTTACGTATTACGCGAACGCGAGCGACGTGGCGAAGATGACGGACGTGTTGGAAGGAGTCGTGAGTGTGTGGATTTCCGGAGAAGAACGCTTAGGGAAAGGGTGCGACGACGACGAAGACGTTGGACGCGACGACGGCGATATCGTAACGAAGAGGAGGAGGATAGCAAAGGCGTTGAGGTGGTGTTTGAGGCGATTAAGCAGCGGTGATGGTGAACGAATTGACGGTAACAGTAGAAATAGTAGTAATAGTAGAAATATTGATGATCACTATTTGATAGAGAGTGGCCATGGTATCGTTTCTAATAATAACAGAGCGGCGGCAGAAGAAGAAGAAGCCGTGTTGCTGTTGCAAAAGAAACGAACGTTGGCGAAAGTTTTGAGCGAATACTTATTGAACTACGGAGAGTATTCTGATTTACTTATTAGAGAAGTTGCAAAAGATGAGGGAAGGAACATCAAGGGCGCCATCAAATTCACTGATGTAATGCGAGATCTGGTCAGGAATACGACGACATCTGTTTTCGAAGACCGTGTTTTGTTCAAGCTCGTTTGCGAAATTGGTCGAGTGGCTTTTGTTATGGATTCGATGAAAAATAGTAGTAGTAATAAGAACGAAGGTAATGATGATGATGAGTATGATGACGACGCCATGGACGTTGGAGAAGAAAGTAATAATAAGAAGAAAAGTAATAAGACGATGATAAGATCGTGGGGTGAATCTTTCGCCACTCAAATTCTTACCGCTCCTTTGATATTTCGGAAATTAATACCACAGCGCGCTTCTTCTGAATATGTCTTTCTCACTTCTGCAGATGCGAAAGCATTTGCGCCAACAGCGACGCTCTTTCTTAGAGCACTTTCGAAAGCCTCGAATAATATTAATCGATTGCTTGGGAAAGAAAGTGAAGAAGGCTATGCAAGCGTCGCATGGGCGCTCGGCAACATCTGTGAATGGTCTCGAACACCCGAATTTGGAGTCGGATGCAGAGAAATGAACAACAACGACGACAAAAATAGAAGAAGAAGGAAAGGCGAAGTCGAAGTCGAAAATGCAATGTTGTTTGCAAACGCTTGCGCGCTTTTAGTCGATGCATTACCGCTTTCGGCTCTACCGGACGAAGACGAACATCACTATTCGTCGAGCTTTCAGAATAAAGATAGTAATATGAGTTTCAACGATAGCGACGAAGACAATGACGACGAAGATGAACATCGCCTATCGCGAGTGAAGAATAAATCTGCTTTAACAACAACGACAACAGTAACAACAATGATGACGGCATCAAAGAAAAATGGCGCTGTTTTCGATACTGTTCAAGTTCCGCCATTACTCAAGCGTCAACTCGCTTCGCTTTGGAATCCACCATCTTCGATGTTATCGTCTCAACTCGCCACCGCGTGTGCAGCCGATGAATATAGTTTAAATAACAATAGCGAAGAAAGCGAAAAGAACTCCGCAAAAGTGGCAAAATTCATACTCGGAATTTCGAGCGTTCTCAGAGGTAAAGACCGTTTGTACTTTCTAGCGTCGTTTGCGTTTCAATGCGCTGACGTTATGCAAAACCTTTGGCGAAGTGTTTCATCACAATACGCCAAAGATCCGAAACAAACAATTCGTGATTCGAAATGGCGCGAACAGCTTGGCGCCTTGTCTGAAATTTATGCGGTACACGCGCAAACCGCCGACGATGACGAATTTTACAAAACGGGGAAGCCTTTGACGATTGAAGAATCGAAATTCTTAGTTGAAATTGCAAAGACGACGCTTTGGTTTCAGCTTTGGGAAGATCCGTATACAGGAGGCAGTCGTGGAATGAAAGGCGACTTATCAACGATTTCCAATTCAAAAAATGACAACGCAGCGAGCGTTTCGTCGCACTGGCGAACGGAACGTCAAATCGAAGCAACCGCGAGCGTTTTGCAGAATCTCCACGATCGCAACGGTCGAAGACAGTTTGCTCCACCAGAACTATTCTACGCGGCTGAACTTTGTGGCGGCCTCGATTCTGGGTTCATGACGCCAGCCGTTGACTCGTTCTTGAGAGAATACTCCGAAGGTGGTAAAAAATCACGCGCGTCGAACGTTTTGAGTAAATGTTCTTGCCTCGCGCCTTTTGAAGTGCGTGTTCGCGCGTTTGGCGCCGCGACTCAAAAATTCCGCGACCACGAAAACGGCATGAGCACTTTTACGAACAACAGTCACAGAAATTCAGAGGCATCGTGGATTATAGATGAAATCGCGAGAAACCACGCGAAGAAGCAAATCACGGTCGAACGAGGTAAAGTGTTGCAACAAGGATTCAAGCAGCTCTTTCTCGATTACGCAGACACGAACCCACAGCTTGGAATGAGAAAATGTATTGATTCTTTACAAGGCAACGTACGAGTGAAGTTTTATAACGAACACGGTGCAGAAGAGGCTGGAGTTGATGGTGGAGGGCTTTTTAAGGATTTCTTAAGCGCAACAGTGGAAGAAGCGTTTGATCCAAAAGACGGGAACTTTTTATTTTGTGAAACGCCAGATCGAACGTTGTATCCGAACCCAAGATATGGGAAAACCGCTCAGCAAGACCAACGAAATCAAGCCGATGATGTTAACAGCGACGATTTTATGATTACGTACGATAGTAGTGAGAGAGATGGTGGACAGACGGATAGGGAAAAATGGTTAATGTATTCATATTTTTACTTGGGCGCAATATTAGGCAAGGCGTGTGGAGAAGGTATTCTTTTAGACGCGCCTTTAGCGGGATTTTTCCTCTCCAAGCTGAAGAGTAAACCTCCGGAACTTGCTGATTTGACGACGTTTGATCCAGAGGTGTACAAAAATCTCATCATACTGAAAGGATTCGAAGAGCGCGATTTTGATGACTTGGAGCTCTATTTCGTCGCGCTCGACCGTTCGAACCCGAATCCGGATGTCCCGCGATATATTGATTTAATTCCGAACGGATCAAACATACGCGTGAACAAAAAGAAATGTCCTTCGTACTTACACGCGATGGCAAATTACTTGCTCGATGGTCAGATTCGCGTACAATCGGCAGCGTTCGTTGAGGGTTTTCGAGCCATGGTGCGTCCGTCGACACTGAAACTTTTCACGCCTGCTGAATTGGGATTATTGATATCCGGATCTGGTGGCGGTGTCGATGTCGATGATTTAGCGCGATCCACAAATTACATGGGTGGTTACGATGCAGACCATCCCGTCGTTCAAAGACTTTGGAGGGTGACGCGGAATATGAGTAAAGAAAATCAAAGAAAGCTTTTGAAGTTTGTCACATCGAGCGCGAATACGCCTTTGTTAGGTTTTGGTGCTTTAGTTCCATCGTTTTGCGTCCACCGCGCGGCATCGGGGAGTGAAGCACATTCAAAAGCTGATTTAACAAGGCTTCCTAGCGCGGCGACATGCATGAACTTGTTGAAATTACCGCCATACGAAACCGATGAAGAGATGGAAAAGAAATTAATCTATGCGATTTCAAACGCGAAAGCTTTTGACTTGTCGTGATTTTAACGTATGATTATATTACAAAAAATAGCTACAAGAATAAATACTAATACAGTAAAGCACTCTATAATAAATAAATAAATATAACAAATAACACCATCATCGCATTCGCAGCTTTCAAAGACTCCTTAATAGAAGAAGAAGATGATGATGATGATGATGCAGTTTGACATCGGTCACCGGAATATCCTTGAGGACACACACAACTGTAACCTTCCCCTTGAACGTTTTGGCACACAGCGTTGTTTTCGCAAGGTTCTGGCAGACAGACATGGCACAACCAGCCGGCCATTAATAGCATATCGTTATCACAATCGTCATCGCAGGCGAGACAACTCGCACTTTGGCCATACGCATATGTAAGCATAGTTGTGTTCAAGTAACCATCAGAATGCTCGACGTGCACGGCAATTCCAAGAGATGTTTGCAACGCGGGACATAACGCTGAAGACCCGTCGGCCGGGACTACTCCAAAATTTATCGCGGTTCCGCTTGGAATTAATCCCGTGCTCCCAGAGCAACTTTGCGCCGAAGAAACGTCGATATATCGCAAGGAATTTGAAGAGCGGCATACGTACCATAATCTATTCGTGTTTGGTTGGAACGATATGCCGCCAAGAGCCATTGAGCCGGTTTCAAAGGTGTCTATTAAAACGCCCGATGTTTTCTGGAACGCCTTTATTTTCCCGCTTCCATACTCTGCGACATATAAGAGGTTGTCCTTAATTGCAATTCCAGACGGTTGGTCCAAGTTTTTTATGAATTGCGAATTAAATTGCGCACATCCGTACACGGAGTATTCGAACGATGCTTTCTCGGATGACCAAGATGAATACGTCCCGCCTAAATCTTTACGCGCGTTGTAAACAAATCTTCCAGAGTCTGCGTTAACTACGACTATTCGATTATTCCCAGTATCGGCGATATACACCGCGCGCGTCGTTGCGTCGACGACAATATGCGAAGGTACGTTTGGTACTCTTTTAAGTTGAACTTCGTCGTACCTCCGAACGTTTGCTAGGTCGTGATTCAAACTCTTTGGACCGTGAGGTTTCTCGAAATCGTAGCGAACGAGAGAGTTGTTGTGACCATCGAAGGCCCAAAACACGTTCCCGTAAGGCGTTTTAGATTCTCCGTCGTGCGCAATGCCCATACATAACGGCGTCGCGTGCAACATGTCTTCGTGCGTAAGAAAACACGAATCCTTTGATTGATCGTAAGTCCTTATGTCGCACTTATTCGCGTCTAAGTCGATGAATATATCTTCGTTCGTGGCTACGATTCCAGAATCGTATAAAGTTGGACCCATGAAATAGTTGCTTTTTTTCATACCATTGTAATCGTTTGATGATTCTTGACAAGTCGCAAAATTACCATCTAGACCGAACGCAATTTGAGAAACTTTATCGAGATAATGATATTTAGCTCTATCAGTGACCGAGCGCGACTTTAAAATCGACGTCGTTTTTGTTCCCAAAGTGACCAAATGCAATGAATCGTCATCCGCGGTTGCAATCCATATCTCGTCTTCGCCATAGAATGAAATCGCTCTAGGTGTTTTCAACCCAGTTTTTGCAACCTTAATCGCGCCTCTGTTTTGCTTTTGCCCAAACGCTTCGACGCAATAAGCGCTTTCAGCGACGACGACGACTCCGTCTGCTACGAACGAATCGACGACGCTTTTCCTTACCCTTTCTCTCTCCAAATACTTCTCTTTCCTCTCCACCTCACATGGAGCACTAACGTTCGCCATCAACCCAATAACAACGGCGTTCAACGTATTGGTTCCGTTCTGCTCACTCATAGCCGGCAAACTCGCGGCAACTCTTAAGCAATGATCTAACACGACATACGTCGGATGCACTTCCGCATCGAAGAACGAATACGTCAAAGCTCTATCTGAATCATCCACAACAATTGGCCATAAACCGCCCATATCTATCGCCTTCGATTTCGACGCCGCGTCGTTGCTCATCCACGCCTCGCATATCCCATCATTCACCCCGTTCTTCAATAAAACAACGCTAGCAACCTCAGCGCCTTCGTTCCATTGCTGCTCATAGAACGATTTCAAATAATTCGTCAAAATCGGGTAATCCAATCTCCCAGGCGTACACCCAGTATAATATTGCGCTAAAACAGTCACGTACTTCCTCTTACTCTCGTTTAATCTGTAATCGAATTCGTTCAAACTCCTTCCTTTTCGTCCGCCATCGCACTGCGCGAACTCGCGATTAACAACGTCCAAAGGTAACGCATCGTTCTCTCTAAAGAACCCGCGCTGAATCGCTAAACCATCGCAAAAAGCGCTTCTACTTAACACGAGGGCGACTAGTACACATTTTACTGCGTTAGGTATGTCCATTTCGTTCCTCTTTTTTTTACGCGTAAAAAAAAAGGGTACGGTGGCGAATTATCGCGCGCTTCAATGAATGGCGCGAAAGAAAAAAAGAGTTTATATGAATCCGCGCGCAGGCGAGAGATCGTTTCTTTTCTTTTCGGTTCGTTATTCGTTATTCGTTATTCGTTATTCGTTATTCGTTATTCGTTATTCGTTTAAATGTGAGCATTTTCCTTCTTAATCAAATGACGTCAACGAGTGAGACTTCACAAAAAACGCAGTAGAAAGGAATAAAAAAAAGTAATCATCCAAAGCTCGTTTTTGAATCGAATCGCGAATCGCGAAAAACGAACGAGCGAGAACTGGCATCGAACGTTCATAGTTTTCGATCGGTTTTCGTTTTCAAATCGACGAAGCTTTTTTGTTTATCTTCTTCTTCGTTCTTTCGTTCGTTCGTTCTTTTTTGCTTTCGCGGTGAAGTAAAGGTGAATAAAAATACGCGCGTTTTGGGTCTCGCGGAAAAGCACTCGCTCGCGTCGTTTTCTTGCGTCTCTTTTTAAAGGCGCGAACGAAGAGGTCGAGTCGGGTCGTCGTCTGCGTCGTAAGTCATCTTCGACTGCGAGTAGTGATTCGGGACGAGGCGGACGCGAGAGTTATATGACTATGTCGTTGTCTTCTTCGTCTGCGTTATGTTTACTCGAAACGCTGGCGAAAACGAACGCCGATATATTCAGGAATCAAATCGTTCAATTATTAACTTCGAACGACGCGTTATGCTTCGCGATGTGTTCGAAACACTGCAGAGCCGTGGTTTTAGAGGCGAAGTTAAGGATACCGAAAGTTCTGAAGATTACTAGTTTGCAAACGTTATCGCTCGCGGTGAAACTAGGCATGGAACTTTCCGTAGATACTTTAAAGCGAGCGATTGAATCTGGAAAGGTCGAGATCGTGAAGGCGTTAGTGAGAGATCATCGATGCGCGGTCGATTCGACGTGTTGTAGTTTCTCGGCGAAGATTGGGAGCTTGAGAATTCTAGAATTCTTACGGGGCGAAGACGTTCAGTGTAATCATAACGCTATAGCGAGAGCTGCGATGAGCGGGCATTGGGATATCGTTCGATATCTTCGTGAACGACAATGTCCATGGTCAAAATCTCTTGTTCGAGCGTATGCCGAACTCAACGGGAAACATATGCTGCGTTATATCGAAAGGGCGCATGATCTAGAGAATGATATCTACGAGGATATGCAGACCGATTTAGTAGAGTTCTAAATTAAACCACCACACTACTTGATACGATACCTATTATTATTATTACTATTATTATTATTACTATTATTATTACTATTACTATTATTATTATTCCTCATCGCCATCATCGCCATCATCATCATCATCATCATCACTTTCTTGATTTTCTGATAATAAACCGTTGCCTGCACCTTCATCGAGTTCTCGCAATCGTTCTAAACATTGTTCGGATAAGCCATCTATTCTGACCCATTTACTCTTATTACCTAAATCTAATTTCCAAACGTCGTCTAAAATTACTTCGACGTCGCCGATTTCAACCATACCACCGTATAGAAACATTTCGTTTCCAACGACACAAACGGATGCATTAATGCGCCCGCGAGGTTTTGCAGTCGCTTTTGGAGTTTCTTCGCCGGTTCCAGGACTATAAAGCAGTTCAGAGATTACGCCGCCGACTCTGTAGAGCTTCATCGCTTTTCGCACGCGATGTCCGCGAAACGTCGCTTGAATTCGAACCGCCGCTTTTTCGCGATCGGAGAGACGAACGTTGAAGTTTTCAGAGCCTTTGATTGTTTCACCGGCTGCTATTTTTCTTGCCTCTTCTTTTGACTCTGCTTCGGTTTTAATCTTTTCGTTCTTCTCCGCATATAACGTTAAAGGAAACCATTTTTCGGTGCTATAATTGAACGTAAAGGTATCTTGTAGAAATTCAGAGACTATGACGTCTCCTTTTTTTATTTCGTGATCGACGACGCCGCCGAACATGAGCATGCGTTTCTTTGCGACGTGTACAGCGGAGGACGCTCCAGCTCTCGCTCGAGGCGTTAAGCCAGCCTTTTTCACTTTCGACCATTTCTTATCACCGTAAATATCGAGTTTCCAACAATCATCCCGAGTTATCGCGCGCTCGTTTGAGCCAAAATCTTTCAAATCCCTCGGATCGACATCCTCATCCGGTTCTTCGACCTGTTTACAATAGCCTCCGTAAACGAATAAAAATGTTTTTTCTTCATCATCAACAGTGTCGCCAGTAGCAATGCATAAATGCGACGCCGAACGCGCACTCGGACCGCTACTATCGTTCCCTTTCGCTAAAACCCTCCACGCCTTCCTCTCAAAACTATACGCGTAACAATCGTTAAAATAGCGAATGTCCTCGGCGGCGTCGTAAAACCCTCCAAAAACGATAAAATCTCGTTTCGTCACGCAAGATCGACTGCCGCTCCTCGCCGACGGTCCTCCAAACTTTTGCCCACTCCCTAACTCCTCCCATTGATTCGTCTCCACGCAAAATCTCCAAAAATCGGAATAATGTTTAAAGCGCTCCTGGTTCGGGCTCGTGAATTCGCCGCCAAACACGTATACGTACCCTTGCATGAACTGCGCCGTATGCCCCGACCTCGGCTGTGGACATACCACGCTCGTGATCTTCGTCCAAGTAACCGCGCTTTTCTTATTCGTACCATTCTTCGCGTTCTTACTATTACTATTACTATTACTACTACCGCCGCTCGAGGCCGAAAACTTATACAAATCGTTAAACACTTCGCTCTGTTCGCCGTCGACGCGTTCGCCGCCGAACAAATACGCGCACTGTTGCCCGCTCGTCGCATTACTACTACTCACGACACAGCTCGTAAACGTACAACTCACTCTCCCTCTAGGTCTCTCGCAATCCCTAGCGATCAAAACCTCCATCCTCTTCGACTCCTCGATCCTCAACTGCTCCAAGATCGAATCTATATCGTTCAAGAAGTCTTCGTCGTTCGTCTTCTTCTGCCTGCGCCCTAAGCGTTTCTCGGTCTTCAAAGCGGTCTTCGCTTGCCCGGATGCTTTCTGTTTCGACTCTTTCCCGAGTTTCTTATCGTGTTTCTTCCTCTTATCGCGTCCTGTGCCCATTTTAATTCCCTATTTATATTTCTTACGTATCTTTACTTATTACTGTGATGCATGTGATGATGAGTGATCTAATAAACGCGTCTATGCGTGCATTTTTTTACGAGCAGCAGCACTGAGTATGCCGACGTTTACTTTTCGAGAGAGACTCTTTCCCGAGTTTCTTATCCTGTTTCTTCCTCTCATCGCGTCCTGCGCCGCCCTATTTCTATTTCTTATATGTCTTTACTTATTGCTACACTGCACGTGATGAAGAGTGATCTGATTAACGCGTCTATGTGCGTTTTTTTACGAGCACTGACGTTTACTTTTCGAGAGATAGACCGCTGAATCGGGAACTGTTACGGTAAAAAATCGATCGCGATGCAGACGTGGACAACGGAGACGCGCGCGCGCTCTCGACTCGAGAGTCAAATAAAAGGCTCAACCGAAGAACGAATCGTAAAAGTTTGACCGCGCGATACTAAATCATGACCAAGAAAAACGGTTACGAAATGTGTCAAATATAGACCGAATCCTAAAACTCGAACCGTCGTGAAACGAAAATCCATAAAACAAAAGAGATGCAGAGATTCAGAGAGAGAGAGTAGAGAGCAGAGAAGGCTTTTCGTTGTTCGACGCGGTACACGTATCGCGAAGACACGAAGAAGTAAAGAGATCGAATCGAAGAGATCAGAGAGAATTGGAAAAAGAAGAAAATTGACCCGCCCTATTATTTCGCTTTTTAGATCTCGCTTCACATTCTTCGTCTTCTCGTGCGTGCGCGAGGGAACAAAATGAACATCGAGCAATGGTACATGCAAACGCCAATAGTGACCAGGTGTTACTTAACGCTCTCGTTCTTGGTCACGGCTGGATGCGCTTTAGAGGTTTGACCGCGATGACAGTTTTTCTTCTTCTTCTCTTTCTTCTCTTTCTTCTTTCGGATCTCTCGCGTTGATTGCGCTTTCGTTTTTAAGTTCGGGAGTAGTAGCGCGCTGCTAGTAAGCATAGTACTTCAGTTGACGTTTTAAGCGCGATTAGTATCGTTATTGTCATCGCCGTTATCGTTATTATAGTAATCATAGTACTAATCGCGTGTTAAAATGATGGATAAATGTGTGTAGGTCATATCCCCGTTTTCGGTCTATTTCAATAGCAAGCTCGTGTTCAAGGAACTTCAGTTATGGCGCCTGTTCACGAACTTCTTCTTCTTCGGCGCGCTCGGACTCGATTTCGTGTTCCACATGTTCTTCTTGGCGAGATATTGCCGCATGCTCGAGGAAGGGACGTTTCGAGGGAAATCGGGGGACTTCTTCACGATGCTCGCGTTCGGCGCGACGTTGTTGACGTGCGCGGCTCCGTTCGTGAACGTGCAGTTTTTAGGATCGAGTTTAACGTTTATGATGGTATACGTTTGGGGTCGGAAGAACGAGCAAGTGAACATGTCGTTCTTAGGGTTGTTTTCGTTCACTGCTCCGTATTTACCGTGGGTATTACTCGCGTTTTCGACGTTCTTAGGGAGTTCGCCAGTGGTTGATTTGTTAGGCTGTTTCGTCGGGCATTTGTATTTTTTCTTATGGTCCGTGTATCCGAAAATGACCGGGAGAGAAGTGATGAGGACGCCTTCGATCGTTAAATTCTTGTTCAGAGAAGGACAGAGGGATGTGGATATTAGCGTAAGTAATAATGCTACGAACGTCGTCGTTGGAGGGGGGAGAGAGCGACGACAGCAACAACAAAATCAACAGAGGGAGAATGAAGACGAGAGAGGAGAGTTAAGAAGAGCTGGCGTTATTTTTGGACGACACTACGACGTACCGACGAGGAGAAGAGTGGAAGAAGAATCGGATGACGATTCTGAAGACGAAGACGCGAATGAGAACAACAACAACAACAACAACGAGAATAATAACGACACAACAACAACAAACGCTCTACGACGTAGACAACAACAATTAGCTGCCGCTGAAAATAGACAGACTGCGTGGTACGATGAATAATAATTTTTGGAAAGGAAATCTTAGCGCACAAAGTTTTGAATGTACTACTGGTATGGTAAAATAATAATAATATATTTCTCTAATATTACCAACGCTCGTTGATCTCATCGGATTCGGGCGTCGCTAAGATTCTGATCCGTTTTTTTTTCTAGTATACCAACGCTCGTTGAACTAGTCGCATCGAGGCGTCGCTAAGATTCTGATCCGTGCTCACAACTGTTACTCGAAACCTCATATTATTCGTAGCGTCTGATTCTAAACGAAGCGACAAGGGCAACTCGCCATTTTGCTCACTAAAGAAACGAGCGCCAAACACGGCGTTTGCTGGATTTGGATCTAATCCTTCGTGTATCGTCCACTTGGCGTTTTGTAAAACAGTACACACAGCAGATAATCCAGCACATTGTGCGTTGACGTCGATGACTTTTTGTTTTTGAGCAATTACAGCCATTTGATGCCATTTTCCAAAAAAATCTTGCGCTTGCGGTAGCAACGCATTCGAGAAAAATTTCATCGCATGAATAGGTAACTCTATTGGAGGAATATCTCGACCATCAATGCTAACGACAACTTTCGGCGCATTGATGAATACTCCATAGCACGCGCACTGTATTTGACATTGCACTTGCATTTTGGGACCTATATCTCCAGGAAAAGCAGCGATTTGGGTTTTCACTTCCGCGATATCATCGATAAAGAGCGAGAATGGAACGGTTCTATCAGTCTTATTTCCGAGATATAACGCGAGACGACCGCGAGAACCTTGCCATTTACTTTTGATGCCAATTTGAAGCTCGGCATCTTCGTAAAGAACGCCAGAATCTTGCTGAAGGAGTTTTCGAACGCTTTCTTCGACGTTAATCGTAGGTTGGAGAAATCTCTTTTGTTGCGGCAGCGGCATTTTTGGCGCCGCGGCGGAAACCTGAATTCCAAAAGGATCATCAAACCCTCCAATTAACGCAGATAAATCTTGTTGTTGAGCTTGTGCTGCTGCTCGTGGAGCTGAAGAAGAAGAAGGAGAAGAAGTGATCGCTAAAGCAGGAGTGACGCCACTTCCACCTCCCAAGTTCAATCCAAAAGGGTCGTTATTATTATTTGTCATCGTATTCGACATCGCCTGCAATTTGTTGTTGTTGTTGTTGTTGTTGTTGTTGTACGAAGTATTTCCAAGCATTAATCCGCCGAGTAAGTCATCCAAAACATCCGAAGTTGACGCGGCAATAGTTTTAATATTATTATTATTCATAGAAGAAGGTAACGATGATGATGTTACTTTTATCGGCTTTGATGATGATAATCCCAACAAATCGTCTAAATCAATCGTCGTCTTTGAATGACCTACTACTACTTCATCCTCGTTTTCTTCTTCTTCTTCTTCTTCTTCGACAATCGCTCCTAAATCTAGCATGTTATTATTATTATTATTATTGTTTCTCATAACCTTATCGACGCTTTTATATTCGATAGGTCGTCTTTCAGATGCGAATAACGAATCTTCTTCACCGTCTGCGGTTTGTACCATTTTCTCGAGCCAAGATTCTCTTTTTGGATACTCTGGCATCGGTTCCAAAGCCTTGAACATGCCAGCGTCGCCACTATTGATTATTCCGAGATATTCCACGCACCGCTGCTGCAATTCAACATCAATATCTTTCACACATGACTCAAGCGCTTCGACGATGAGCTGCTTAGATGCGGCATCGCATCCTTGACGGCAACACAATTTGCACAAACTTGACGTCAAGATTTGTCTCGTACGACAATCATCCGAACTTTTCAAACCTAGAATGAGAATGGGAAGGTACCTATTTAATGAGCAATTTGGTTCGTTCGTGAGCAAATAACCAAATTCACCGAGTAAATATCCAGCAGATTTCAATAACATGTCGTGCGGCGGCACTTCAAGTTTACCGTTTATTTTATTCGCGACTTTCGTGGCGTTGAATAATCTGCCGAGCGCTAACTTCGCCGCCGGTACGTGTAAGTTTGCGTCATTCGTCACTACTTGCACCAATCTATACCATACGTCGTCTGAAATGACTTCATACTCGGAATCGCCGAGTTTATCGATCAATTGCATTGCCACTGAGGCGTACCATAATCGATCGTTTTCGGAAAAACGCTCCGCTAAGATCATGCACTTCAAAGCCAACTCTTCTTGGAGCTCGTAATCTTCTCGATCTTCGACGTATTGTAACAGTGCGTCGACAATCTCACGCGCATTCGTGTGATCGCACATTGCAAAGAGTAAACCTAGCGCACGTTTCCTTATTGATACATCTTGTGCATGCAAAGCTTCGACGATCGTTTCTCTTAAAGGCTTCACGGCTTCTAAAGTATCCGAACTCGACGCTAATCGAACTAACGCGGATAAACCTAAATATCTTACGTTTGGTTCCTTCGTGTTCTGCGCGAACTCACCGAGTTGTGTCGCGCACTGATCCAAAAGTTCGTTTGAAAATTCCAACGACGTCGTCAGAGCAATGACTTCAAAAAGAACGGCGTTCAACGCGTTATTTTTATTAACGTTTGCAACTTTTTCCGTGCCAGTTAAAATCTTCTTCAAAATAGCAAGCTCGGCGCCTAGCGTCTCTGCATCTTCTGGAGTTGGGAACTTTCTTAAAACGCGCATGATTCTCGCTTGCAACCATGGCGCTGGAATGCCGTAATACAAGTACTCGGGCAACACGTCTCTATTTTTCACCACTCTATCGAGTAACGTGACTAAAGGACTCACGCACGACTCGTACCCGCGATAATCCACAGAAACGATCCCATCTAACAAAGTAACAACGGTCAAGCATATCCCTAAATCCTTCTCGTCCAACAAATATGCCATTTTCGGCGCAAAATCCTCCGAAATCAAAACCTCGGGCATCTTCCTAAACAACCTCAATAAACACAAAGCCGCTTTCTTCCTCACGATTGGCCTAATCGTCGTACTTAACAAAATGTTCACGACATCCGCACTTAAACTCTCAGCGAACTCGGCCCCTCCAACGTTTGCAATACAACTCAACGCCAAACATTGAAACGACTCGTTCTTACTCACGACATCGTTCCTCACTGAATTAATAGCCATGCGCAAGAAATCATCCGACTCGTTCAATATCACGGACGTGACCATGTATCCAACTTGCTTCTCGGCATACTTCTGTTGCGATATCAAAGCCACGGCTTCTTGATGACCGACGTCGACTTCGTAGCCTAACATGTATATGTATAGCAGTTTCAGGATGTATTTCTTCCGATCGTACAACGCGAGTTGGTCCATTTTCTTGAATTTTCTTCGCAACTTTGCCAGTTCTTCGACGACGACCGTTCGCTCTTCCTCCTGTTCAGTATCGGCAACACGATTTCAAAAGTTCATTGCGGTCAAAAAAGAACAATCATATATTAAAACTTAAACGACGACGACGACGACGACAAAAACGCGAAAACAACAACTAGGCACACGGAGGAGCGCTATTCCTAATCGATCGAGATTCGATTGAAGAGAGAGAGAGAGAGATCGAACGGGAACAAAAAAAATGGAGATCTTTTTGACCGAAAACGACGAGAGAGCGATTTTCGATTCTTTTGGAAATCGAACTTCGATTCGATTCGTCTTCTGATTGAAAATAAGCATAAAACGTACTCGGTTCTGGCAATTCCTGATTTGTTCGATGAACTTCGTGAGGCCGCGCATGCCTCCGAGGAACTTCGATGTCATCCTTTCCCTCTCTTAATCTCTCTTAATCTCTCTTAATCTCTCTTAATCTCTCTAATAATCTCAATCTCTTTTTTGAAGCAAAATCTCTCTCTCTTAATCTCTCTCTCTTAATCTCTCTTAATAATCTCTCTCTTAATAATCTCTCTCAAGCGATTCCGAAAACTACAGTGGTGAGATTCGCTAAAATATACTTCTAGCTTTTTGGCTACAGAAGTTGTTTGTAATTAATTCTTCTTAATCTCTCTTAATCTCTCCTAATCTCTCCTAATCTCTACTCTCTTTTTTGAAGCAAAATCTCTCACTCTTAATCTCTCTCTCTCCCTTTTCTGAAGCAAAAACTATCTCTTACTCTCTCTTCTTAATCCCTTCTCGATCTCTCTTAATCTCTCTTCTTAATCTCTCTGCTCTCTTTTCTGAAGCAAAAACTATCTCCCTCGCCATTCTCTTTTTTCTTCTCTTTCTTTCTTTTTCTTTCTTTTGTCTTTTTTGTCTTTTTTCAGGGTTTAGGGTTTTTGCCATGTGCTGCTGGGGAAAATTAATTTAAAAAGAATTTGCGACTTTTTAGACGATTTTTGGATTTCATAGAAAACGTTATTCATCGTTTTGCCCTACATAGCGCCAGTAATAAGTGCACATCAGAGAGACCGAAAACGGATACTCAAAAAGAAGGAAAATGATCATCAAAGGCCTGACGTATGCAATCAAGAACCAACTGTACGTATCGCTAACGAACGAGTGTAAGAATCAGGTCTTGACGCTGATGAAATCCAGGGGACCGAGGTTCACGTTTCAGGTCGAGCGGTTATCGAGAGCGCCTTCTGGTGACGAAGTCGTTCGAGTGATTGATGAGTACTACGAAAGCAGGGATGATATTGTTGGCATGGGTGCGTGCGGAGTACGATGAATATGTTTTATGTATCAGTTTTGATTTGATTTTGATTTGATTTTGATTTGATTTTGATTTGATTTATGTGCTTTCTAAAATGTTGTTGATTTTCTCTCAATGATTTATATAATAGGCGAGAACGACCTCGGCGTATGCTTCGCCGGCATCGGGGAACCGCTCGAGCGCTTAGAAGTCATCGAGGACGTCGTCGAGAAGGTGAGACAGAAGAGGCATGGGGTAGTCATGCGCGTGAATACGAACGGGTTGTTCGACGTAGATATCGCCGAGCGAGTCTCAAAGTTACGGTTGGATAAGTATACGGTAAGCTTAGCGAGCGCGAATCCTGAGCAATGGCGGGAGATGGTGCAGCCGCGGTGCGAGATTAATAATAATCTTGGGACGTGGTGCGCGTTCGTGGATACGTTGACGAGTAATGGGGCGAGAGTTGAGGTGACTACGGTTGAGGCGCCAAACGTCGACGTGCAATTAGCTCGCGAACTAGCAATGTCTTTGGGCGCTTGCGAGTTTAGGACCAGGGAGTATTTTCCGTAGTAGTAGTAGCAGTAGTAGTAGATGTAGTAGTAGTGGTAGTAAGTAGTATGAGTAATAATAAATGGTCATCATTTTTTATCATCGTCATCTTGACGAGGATCAAAATCGTCGACTTTCATGGCGACGCGCTTGAACTTTAATCTTTCGAACGAATCTAACCCAGCACGTTCTAACATATATACGTACACGCAATAGGTTATTGCTAAAAAGCAACCAAAGCCGCAGGCATAATTTGAAACTTTGTAATTTCCATCCACGGCTATTTCAATCAAAGGATATTGTAAAGTGGAAACGACCGCGCTCGTGAATAAGCCGACGCCGGCTAAGACGCCGTAATATTTATAGCCAAACATTTTCCCAATCGCTGAGAAGAACATTGCAAAACAAATCAAACGTCCGACTGCGTATAAAACCATCCCAGCGCTATGCGCTTCGAGTTCAATATCCATTTCGAGCACGAAAAAAGACATTCCAACCGCCACGCTGGCGACTGCCATGGTCACTCCTAAACCAAAAGCATCAGCGCACATCCCTCCAATTGGCGCGAAAACGGCAGCTAAACCATAGACATAAGCAAACGCGTTCGTCATCGTCCCATCATCATCTCCAAGCCTCTCTAAATGCCACCCTATTGAACCTACATAATATTGAAACGGCGTCACGAGTACGGTGAACCATATCGTTAATCCAACAAACTCCTTCGTCTTCATTTGCTCAAAACCGGTCAAATGTACTTTCATTTTCCCATCGGCTTCTACAATACTATCCACTCTCGCCTTCTCCTCTAAATCCTCCTTTTTCACGAAACTCGCCCCAAGCGGTAACATCCACATCCCTAAAATTGCCATGAACACGACGGCCAAAGCGTACGCCAAAAAAGCCGTCTTCAACGAACTCCCTTCTAAATCGCTCACCGACACTAACATCGCGAAAACGACCCCGGATATCTGAAACGACCCACTCAAACCACTCATGAACAACGCGTTATTCCTCGGGAAAATCTGTGCCACCGGTTGCACCGATAACTGCGCGCCCGACCCTAACCCTAGCAAGAACAAACTCACCCCGAGCAAGACCTTGTTCGAATAATCCATAAACGCTATACCGCAGGCGCCGCAGATGACGCACGAGAACGATATTAACGCGATCTTCCTCGTCCCGTACTTATCTCTCATGATCCCGAACAGTAATCTCCCGCCTTGCACTGACCATGCGCCGGCCGTATAACATGCAGCCAGTTCTTCCTCTGTTATCTTCGTCCCCAGTTTTTGTAATTTCCTTCGTAGAGCTGGGTATCCATAAATAGTCCCAGCGACTAACGCAGTCGTCGAGAAGCAGTACAGGTAGAGCAGGATGTTCTTCGCGGTGATTTGCGACTGCATCGGTCCAGCCTTATGCTCTTTTGAGATCGTTTATTATTTATTCTCGATTAAGTAACGACCGCGATGAAAGTAATAAAAAAAAATGGTGAAGATATGGTTTTTTCTTCGTCTTTCTTTTTCCGTAAAAATGGCGAAACGGCAGGCGAAATGTTTGAAAAATACGCGGTTCGTTTTTACAAAGCCGATTTACGTGAACATGCAGTCGTTCTTCGATGTGTGTAGTAGTCGATGTTTACGTGAACACGATGCAAGTGCTTATACGTTTTTAGTAGAGGAATCCAGAGCGGCCCTGATTAAGCGAGCGCTTCTACCTCCTAGTTGTTGTTGTTGTTGTTGTTGTTGTTGTTGCGCGCGGTGTTTATGCGAAGGCGGCGTCTCGGCGACGACTTCGAGACTTTCGCGTCTTTGTTGCATGCCGTTGTTGTTGTTGTTGTTGTGTACGTTGTGTACGTTGTTCGAGACTGACGTGAATTTTTGGCCGCGATTGTTATTATTATCGTTGATCGGCGTTTGCTCGATTATTATTTGGTGTTCGTTGTTACCGATTGAGATAGCTGAAGTTTGTCTTCTTCCGGCGCTGCTCTTACCGCCGCTGCTTCTTTTAATAGTACCCATTGGTGTACTTTCGACGACGACGACGACTCTTTCGTTCGTGTCAGGTATTCGGTTGGGAGTGCCAATGCCGTCGGCGGCTGAGGCTTGCATCATCATGTTGTTACCGAAGCGTAAAGGCGTGCTCGTTATAGCAAATCGGTCTCGAGAACCGACGCCAGTATTTACACCACCAGCTCTCGCGGCAGGACGTGGCGTTTGTAACGGTTGCTTAGAAAACGCGTGCGTCAATTGTCTAGGCTTAATTCCATCACTACTCATTCCAACGACTCCATTACCGACACCAATACCGTTTGGATTATTATTATTTTGAAACCTATTTCTAGGCGCGGTGTTCAAATCGTACATGTTACTAATACCGTTACCGCGCAGGCCATTGTTTACGTTGTTATTTTGTAAACGCGACGGGTTGTGTTGTTGTTGCAAACTTTTTTGATGAATTTGTTGTTGTTGCTCTTGTAGTTTCTTAAGCTTTGCAAGTTCGGACGGAGAAAGTCGTTTCTGCTGTTCCACGCGAGGCTGGTTCGAACGAGAAAAGTGATGCCAATTTTGCATATTTTTCGTTTTACCCGGTTGCTGAAACGCCGAAGATGCACCAGTCATTGATGAAGTCGACACTAACGCTAAAGATGTGTTCGTTTTTTTTTGAGCGCCTCCAAGTTTTCTCGGCGAACGACGAAGAACTTGTTGTTGAGCGCCGGCCGCCGCCAGGGCGTCGGTTTTTTTCCTCTTCGCCGCAGGCGGTGAAAATGGCGCAAGTGTACTCTTCGTGTTAGCTTTAGTAAGAATATTTCCTCCATCTTTCTTCCCAGGCTCGTACCGCGAAAACGATTTGGTTGAAACGCCGAGCTCGAATGCAATTTTACCGACACATTCTGAACAATACTTGCCATAATGAGGCTCTATATCAGCCTCGAGAAAGTTTCGAGTACCTTCTAAACCGACGGGTTCGAGTAAGAAAGTTATGTCTTTGATGAGCTTTTCCACAGCTTTTGCGGTCTTTTTTGCTGAAGTCAAATCTTCTTGAATTGAATGAAGCTTTTGCCGAAGCTTTTTATTGGACGCGCTGTTCGTATTATTGTTTGCTTTCACGTTATTCTTAGCAGTATTCGCAATAAATGGCAATTCGTCGCCCTCTATCGTGCGCATTGCGTGTAAAGTCAATCGTAAATGGATTTGAATAACGTACTCGCGTCTTTTCAAACCCTTGTTCGTCTCTCCGCAGAACTTTGCTTTCAACTCTTTTCTGTCCATACATAAATTCTCCTTTGTTTCTCTGAGAATTTCATTCCAAGCTTTCAAATCGTTCGCTTGGTCGACGAGACATCTGCGCTTTGATAGAGAAACGGCTAACCTTTTGACTATATTTCTCGAAAACGCTCCCAAATCTGGGTCTCGCTCTTCGTTTGGTTTCGTGCATTTACTATTTATAAATTGCTCGTAAGTAGATTTCGCTGCGTTGAAACAATCCGGTTCCGGTCCAACCGTCCAGAGCTCAATTTTCTTCTCCGCTTTTTCGCCTTGTTCGTTCGTCGTCGATAGTCCTTTCTTCCGTCCAGGACTTTTAAACTTTTTTCGTGGCGAAAACGTGACATCGTCTTCGTCTTCAAAGTTCACTCCGTTTTGGTTTTTCCCACCACCACCCGATGCTTTATTTTTTCCTCCCGTCGTTGGTCGCGAGGGCGAGAGAAAAGAAGTGCCTCCGGCCGTTGCTTGACGTTTTTTCCTTTTTATAGTTGACGGAGGACTTTTTGGTAAATCAAAAGCGGTAGAGTGATCGCGAACGCGCGTGAATTTCTCCGGCGAACGCGGGTCGTTATACGTTTTGATATCAAAATCACCACCGGCCGCAAAACCAAGTTCTGGATCTCTAATCTTCGAGAAAAATTCACTGTCAAAACGCTCATCAAGAGCTTGACGAAGCAAAACTTCATTTTCTTCTTTATCGTTGAAATCGTTGTCATTTTTCACTTTTCTTTTCTTTGAACGAGCAATTGAAGCGAGTATTTTCTTACCAGCGATCGTAGTAGTTGATGGTTGCGCGATATCACCATTCACATTTTCTTCGAGGCCGTACCAATCTTCGAAGCGCTCAACTATCGGTAGAGAAGCGAAAGCGTCTCGCGGTGTGATTCGTTTCGTCAAATATGCGAATGCATTCGAAAAGAAAATTTCATCTCCTATAACGAGGGCGTTTGCATCATAATCATCGAAATTTTCTTTCTCCTCTTCGTAATAACCAGCTGTAGTTGAAGTTGTTCGCTGCGAAGAGGGAAGGGCGAAATCGTCATTACAGTGGTCGTCTTCAGAATACTTTGTTAAACTTGTTGTTGTCGTCGTCGTCGTTGCCGTTGTCGCCGTTGTTGCCGTAGTCGTTGTTGCCGACTTTTTTGTCCCCGCGAGCGTCACTTGGAACATTCTGGAAATATCTTCGCACGCTCGAAGTTTCTTGACTCCGTCGTTAAGTAGAAAAAAAGCATTTTTAAGCACGTCAGGTCCGTAACTTGCGAAAGAATTTCTATTCTGTAACAAGCTACTTCCTTCGTTTGCTATCATTTCACGATATGTTTCGCTCTCTTGCGCGAGTACTGGTGTCAAACTAAAAGACGTCGCCGTCAATGGATTTAAAACGGCGAGTACTTTCTTCTCGTTTTCAAAATCATCTATTATTTCATCGTCGTCGTCGTCAAAAGCTGATTTGGCCGTCACAACTACATCGCACGCCCCGTATGCGTTTTTAATACCTAGCGCGATGAGTAAACTTTCACCATTTCCATCGTTAACATTGAATATCGATGTTTTTGCGTAATCTAAACCCGAGAAACATACCGCGTTGCGATCGAGACACGCTTTTAATGTCAACTTTCGAATTTTCAAACCACCACCACCGTGAACGTTTTCTGATGAAGCGGTACTAAAAGATACTTCGCGACCGTCGCTAGATTGAACGAGGATTTCAGCTGTTGTTGTTGCTGTTTTTGTTGTTGCTATTGTTTTCTTCTTATTATTATTATTATTATTATTGTCTTGTTTCGTTGTTGTTGTTGTTGTTGTTGTTGTTGATCCGCTTAAAAAATCATTCAAGAGCCAACATATTGGAACGCTTCCCATCGCAGCAGTGACGGCATCGGCGCGAGCGGCGCAACCTCCAAACCTATCACGGAACAACGCGATGTATTCTCGCACATCATCCCTATTACGACCAGAAGACGACGACGAGGAGGAGATGGAATAGTTCGAAGCCAGTCGAAGACAATGTGCGCGTATTTTCTCGCGCTTCAGTTTCGCTTCTACACCGCGAAACCCAGCAAAAATGGCTTCAGTATCGTTTTGTTTCTTTTCTTCTCCTTTTTTTACGGCGTCATGATCATCGTTTTCGTAATCATCATCAACGTTACTATCATCAATATCCATGTTTGCTAAAACTATGAGCATTGTATAATCATTGTTTTCTTTACTACTTTTCTTCATCGTCGTATAATCCTCGTCCTCGTCCACCTCCTCCCCCTCCTCATCTTCGCCGTCGTCATCATCATCATAATCGATATCGCTATCTTCTTCGTCTTTCACTAAGTCTTCATCTCCTTCGTCATCCGAAGCTCTCATCGTACCATCGTCGTCGTCGCCAGAACTACTCACCCAATCATCATCACCGTGATCATCACTATTCACCGTACTCATCGTCTTATTACGATCATTACTCTTCCCATCTACCATCAAAGCACTATCTCGCGCCTGGTTCCCCCTCCTCGCTTCGATAAAGCTCCTTCGCTCGACGACGCGAGCGTCTCGCGTCTGTAACATCCCAACATCTTCCGGGCCATCTAAATCCCTCAACGCTAACAAAACGTGTTTCCCGACCTGCTGGAACCTCTGAACCTTCGTCCTGCGCTCGCTCAACGCTCGCCCTCGACACAGCTCTTCTTCGCACAAGATCTCGCGAACTCTCTGGTATACTCTCAAGAACGCTTGGACTTTTTGCTCACAGATCTCGAAACCGCTCTCGCAATCTCCTGCTACGCTCGAGACGAACGATACGTCCTCCTTCGCCTTTTGGACGATTCGATCGAGCTCTGCGTGCGATTTATCGCTCGAGAAGAACCTCAGCATGATCTTCGTTCTCTTACTAGACCTTTGGAGTTTCCTTCTTCGCCTTGGATCGCTTCTTGAATCTTTCTCGCAACCGTGCACTAAGTGCGCCAGGAAACGCTTCACGAAATGCGTTTGGACGTTCCATAGCCGAAGCGCTCGAGAGGAAACGTCCAGTAAGAGTAAAAGCCTTTTCATTGAGACCGCGAGGTCGCACTTCTTCTTCTTCTTCTTCTTCTTCTTCGCTGGTCTTTTTCTCACTCGTTTTAATCGCTCTCAATCTCGCATTGTTTGTACTCTCGATACGAATTAACTTTGTCACGAAATCTAGCTTACGAGCAGGATTTGAATGTTCCAAACTTTCTGCGATTATACTGCTTAATCGTTCTTTAAGAGCGCAAAAAGTAGTCCGCGAAGAAAGAAAAAGAGTGGATTTTGGGAACGAGTCAGTCCGTTCTTCGTTACTCGCGTAGTCGCAGTGAGTTAGTGTTAGTTAGTGGTACTGTTAGTGTGTTCTGATACAGATTTCGATTTCAAACATGTATATCTATTTCTTATCGAATCGAATTGGGTCGGAAATGATTTCCCAATCCGATCGTCACTCGTTTACATATAACTATTTAATCGAACCTATGAAACAAAGAGATATCAAACGCGCGGTATAGAGAGCGTTATTTCTTTTTGCCATCACCGGGCTTCTTCGGTTGCGCAGGCTTTTGTTGCTTAGTCGTCAGATCTCGTTTCAGTTTGATGGAGGACCAGACGCCGGTGCCTTGCATTTCGTCCTTGGCGCCGATCGCGTACGCAATACCGTCCGCGGCGGTCTTTATGGATCAATAAATGGGCATTTAGGTGTTACTGTGTGCGTGTGTTACTGTGCGTGTGTGTGTTTCCTTTTGCGTGGAAAAGGACCGCGTGTGTCCGCTTTGTGAAGCAGATACGTTTTTGAGGAAACGAAAACGAATGACGTGTGCGTAGTTTTGAAGGTATTTCGCTTTGTCCGCGTCGTTTCCAGGCTCGAGCGTTTTAGCGCGCTTCGAAATCGTACGCAGGTCGTTTATTTCATGCATGCTAAGGTGTAGTAGCTTAAACAGTAGCTTCGTTGACGCATGTCTCTGCCTCTGTTGTGCTCGTCCCGCTCGCATTAAAATCACTCGCGTATAGGAGCGCGGTGAACGAAAACGCGGAGAGAGACTTTTATTAGAGCAGAGCGACTAACTCGACGTCGAATTTCAAGGTCGCGCCGCCAGGTATGACGCCACCAGCGCCTCGTTCGCCATACGCTAAATCGGACGGTATTATTAAAACCCGTTTACCGCCAACGCGCATGCCTTCGATGCCTTCGCATCCTAAGATACCGTCGTCCCAGCCTTGTATGACTTGCCTGACGCCGACTTTAAACTTCAAAGGACTGCCTCTCTCGTACGACGAATCGAACACGCGCCCATTCGTTAACCGGCCCGTGTAATGCGCCTGAATCGTTTGCCCTTTTACTGGCTTTGCTCCCGTACCTACGACGACGTCGACGAACTCTAACCCATTCGCGGCTTTGACCATTTTCGCTTCGTCGTATTCGAACGCTGATAATTTCGCTTCAGCGTTTATTGACGACGTAAAAAACGCTGAACTGAACTGAATCGCGCTCAGTCCAACGAATATCACAGATTTCCTTATCTGTTCGCGTCTCGTCGTCGTCGT
>Ga0115001_10000245_pt1 | contig 39036 bp, 36 predicted proteins | sample ArcticOcean_MG_C_12_FD_89869 | JGI IMG/M metagenome (GOLD analysis project Ga0115001, IMG submission 89869) | Marine microbial communities from western Arctic Ocean - ArcticOcean_MG_CB8_130 | ecosystem: Environmental > Aquatic > Marine > Oceanic | place: Arctic Ocean: Canada Basin | collected... | reverse complement strand
TTTGGTCTCAGACCAACACCGAACCCTGGAGTAGATATGACCGACGCAAGTACCGTGACCGACGAAGTGGCTGAGCTGCAGAAGAAGCAGCAGCGATTCGAAATCGTCGCAGCCGTACTGCTCGGTCTCGCCACCGTGACGATCGCCTGGGGCTCCTACCAAGCCAACCTCTGGGGCGGGATGCAAGACAAGGCGCTCACCGAATCAGCCCGACTGTCGACGGACGCAGCAAGCGAGTACGAAGAAGCAAGTTCAATCATCTCACTCGACCAGACGCTCTTCGTTGAAGTCGTCCTCCAGCTCAACCAGCCGGGCGGCGACGAAGATGCTGCCCTCGAAACCGTGGACTTCATCACCACGAACATGTCCGAGCAAGGCGAGGCCGCAGTGAACGACTGGTTCGACAACGACCTCGATTTCCCGTTCACGGATGCGTACTACGAATCCTTCTATTCCGCCGGCGATGAAACTATTCAAGAGTCCGACGCCAAGTTCGAAGAGGGTTCGCAGAACAATACGACCGGCGACAAATACGTACTCGTGTCGACAATCCTTGCTTCAGTTCTGTTCTTTGCAGGTATCTCGACGGTCCTGCATACCGATCGCGTCAAGCGCGTTCTGCTCGGCAGCGCCGCAGTGCTCTGGATCGGTGCTGCGATCTACATCGCGACACTGCCAATCGCGAGCCTCTGACACCCTTCGCCCGCAGGGCAGCATGCGGTGGCACCGGACCACGGCGTCGAGCAACGTGTAGCGAGAGATGCGTTCCTCACCAATCGTCGGCGAGGTATCGGTGGACAGATTATTTCCACAGGCGCTTCCGGATCCGTGTGCCGGGTACGCGCGTGTCGCGTCGGGCAGCGGCATCAACTTGTTGTGCAGGCTGTCGTCGAGCAGGTGCGGGCAGTGCTTGCTCGCACCGATCAGCTTGCCGTGAGCTTGGTCAGCCCGAGCTCCTGACTTGCAAACCAGAACGACGGAATGATCGAGTTCGGCGAGGTCCCACGCGTGCCGTGTCGAGCGGGACGTTGAGTTGGTCCTAGATGATTCCTTTTGGTCGGATGCGATGGTTTTTGGATTAAGCGAAGATAGTGGAGGCGGCGGTGTACACGGCGACGATGCCAAGCATGATTGCGAAGGCCCGAGTCAGTCGCGCGGCGTCGATGCCTTTGGAGATGCTCGTACCGACGACGACGCCAACAGTGACGGTGACGAGGAATGGGCCAATGACAGTCCAGTCGAAGCCGAGATCCCCCGAGCGCATGGCGAGTGCGGTCGCCGCGTTGATGACAATGACGACCAACGATGTTCCGATCGCCTGCTTCGCTGGAAACTTGAGGAGCAGGGCGAGCGCCGGGACAACAGCGAAGCCACCTCCGACACCAAAAAGGCCGGTCAGGAGCCCGACCGCTGTCGCGGCGCCAGCGAGCTGTGCGAGGGCCGGCGCCGACAGATCAAGGTGTGGCGCTGTGGAACTCCGTTGCTTCGTCGCAACCCCGGTGCCGTTGACGAGCTGGAGATCATCAACAAGTTGTTCGTTCGCAGGTTCGGAGTTGTCGATACTGCGGTACATCCGGACGGCGACAAAGACGATGAGTGCCGAAAAGGCGAGCAGCAGAGCGTTCTCGTCCAACGATCGATTCACCAGCAATCCGATCCTCGAACCAAAGATCCCGGCGGTGCCAAAGGCGATGCCCGCTCCGAAGTGCACGTTGCCGTTGCCGAAGTGGCTGACGACGCCGAACGCCGACGCGACGCCGACCACGAGTAACGAGGCCGTCGTTGCGTCCTGGGTCTGCAAGCCGGCCACGAACACCAGGATCGGCACAGCAAGCGTCGATCCACCGCCGCCGAGCGCGCCGAGCGACAGCCCGACCAAGAGGCCAAGTGCGACGGCGATGATTTCGCCGATCACGCCGAGCCTCGAGTTGGCAGGTGCATGGCGGTGGGATACATGGGGGCGAGGTGCATGGGGCCGAGATGCATGGAAAATGGGGAGAGTTGCTGCATGGTCATTCGTGCACAACTATCTACATATGTCCGTACTTTCTACACGGGCCGTGAGGGGCGCTTGCAACATCTCCCACTTGGACGCCCGAGAACGGCGATCGCTACCGGTTCCGCTCAGAATCAGCGGTTGTTGTCACGCTGCTTCGGCGGCGCCTTGAACGGTGCCTCGATGAGCATTTCGAACCGTGCATCGTCGGGCTGATTCGGCTCGTTCATCTTCTGCAGGTACTTCTTGAGGGCGGCGCGACCTGTGGTGACATGGTCGCCCTTGGCTCCAACGGAGCGCGCAAGTGCGTCTTTGGCCTTACCCACTCGTTCCTTGCGCATGGTCTTTTCGGCCTCGCTAAAAATGCGGGGTTGCTTATTGACCTTCGCGGCCGCGGCTGCGCGCCGCTTCGCTTCGGATTCCTGCAGTGGGGTCAGCTTCTGATTTGACATGGGACACAAACCGTACAAGGGCTGCGGCCCAAGTTGCCAAAAAGGGCGTCGGCGGCAGCATCCCGCTCCCTTCACCGATATCCCTTCACCGGTATCCCACGACTGATATCAAAAAACAGACGCTGGAAAACCACGTGGGCGACTGGGAGTATTCGTGGTCATCATGGGTGCTGGCTTCTTTGCCGAAGCCGGCGCCGCCTACTTAAAAGTGCAGGAAGGAAAAGAGCAAAACCGAGCCCTTGGCGCCAGCGGAGCCCCGGGAATCGGAGTGTCGGCCAATCTCGATGACTGAGATTACGGCAGGGGAAATCAAAGTTTTTGTCCCTGCTGGAGATAGCCGGTGGCTATCAAAGCATTCGGCCGCAGCGCGCCCTGCCGCCCCGGGGGGAAGGAGGCAGAACGCGCGGCCGCATCAATCGAGACGGGTCAGGCTTCGGCGAGTTCGCTGACGTCGTCGGAGGCGCTCGCCGTGCTACCAGGTTCGACGTAGCCGTCTTCACGGGACTTGGCCAGCGCGATAGCGAGCACGAGGAGCCCGAAGAGGGGCTTCGCAAGCACGTCACCGAGCGAGTACATGACCTGGCGTGCAACTTCTGCGTTGGCTTGGTTGTCAATCAACGACGGGAGCATGTAAGCAATCGGATAGACGCCCCACGTTGCCAAAATGACGTAGCGGAGGGCGTCGAGCAGTGTCTTGACACCACCACTTTGACGTTGGACCGACTTGCCGAGCTCGACAAACAAGACGTACAGAATGTAGAGGAAGGGGATCGTCGATGCGATTCCCCAGATGGTGCGAGCCGAGTCGTCGGCGGCTGCGATCTCACCGGGGTAGCCAAGCGCAATCATCGCAACAGCGGCAATCGTGAGGCGAACCAGCAAGCTGTTCGTCGTCTTCTTCGCAAGCTTCAGAACAATGACGAGTTCAGCAAGCAGCAGGGGAACGGTGAGGAGCCAGTCGACGTATCGATAGCCCTCGTTGAACGGAGTGCCGTCCTGAACGTATTCACCGTTGGTGAACGTGAATGCGTCGTTCCAAGATCCAAAGATTCGGATGTAGTGGTAAAGCGCAATGCCGACAACGAGGCTTGACAACGTGACTGCCATGCGGTGTTGCGGGGCAACACGACTTCGCACAAGCAAGAAGTACAGCAGTGCCGCTCCCATGCTGGCGATAACGAATGAGAACGAGTTGTAGACCAGGTTGAACTGGGTCTCGCTCAATGTGAGTTCCATATGACGCTCCTTTAGGGCGGCTGCCGTCAGAATTAACGACGATAAATGTGTATCACACCTATCTCGACTAAATCACAGTTATGCGCGGTTTGTTCGCACTTTGACTACCAGTCGCCACAACCCAACATGACACGCCCGAAGTCTGCTCGCGCCCAAACGGCTGTTTCTGGAGCACGACACCCCAATGGCCTCGTGGGCGCCTTACTGTAAAAACATGTTGTGGACGGTCCGTATTTCAGAAGTGAACGATATGCCCAACGTGATACGGCTCATCGAGCGGGCCCGAAGCGCCGAAACTGTTCACGTCGAACTGAGCGACGTTGTTGCTGATCTGAGGTCGCCGGCAACAAATGTCGTCGCCTGTGTTGGTGACTCGATCGTCGCCGTCCTCGTCGGTCGGCCCGAAGGCGATGTCGGTCGCATCGTCGCCATCGCTATCGCCCCGGAGTGGAGAAACAAAGGCATCGGCTCAGCGTTAATTGGACGTGCCGAAGCCGCATTTCTGAAGGCCGGCTGCCACCGCATCGTGGCACTACTCACCGAGAATCAGGTCGGTGCAGCTGCGCTCATCAATCGTGGTTTCGAAATCACTCCGAACCTGGCGATGTACGAAAAGGACGAGCCCCTTCGTCCGACGGCGTTCTCGATTCTCGAACGATGGAATGGTGAGCTGATCGACCAATCCCGATGGGAGTCTTTCTCCGGGCTGACGATGCAGCGTGACATTGTTGAACAACGGTTGTTGGCGCCGCTCATCGAGGCCGAGCTGGCAAGCCACTTCGGCGTGGTTGCACCATCGGCCATGCTCCTGTTTGGTCCACCCGGAACCGGCAAGACGTCATTCGCTAAAGCTATTGCGGGGCGGCTGGGCTGGCCCTTTGTCGAGCTCTTGCCATCGAAACTCGGAGCGCAAGGAGCATCGATGATGGCCGACGAACTTGGCCGGGCCTTCGACGATCTACTCGGGCTCGAACACGTTGTGGTGTTCATCGATGAAGTCGATGACATTGCGAGCTCACGCGCCGCCCGACCCGAGACGCAAGCCGTGGTGAACGAACTGCTGAAGGCGATGGTGCGGGTGCGCGAGGCCCCGGGCCGGCTCCTTGTGTGCGCCACAAACTCGATCGCGGCCCTTGATCCCGCCGTGGTGCGTCCCGGTCGATTTGACCTTGTGATTCCCATCGGCCCACCAGACCCTGAGGCGCGTCTCGCGTTGCTGACCGACATGCTCGGAGCGATTCCGGCTTCGGCGATCGACCCACTGGCGATGGTGGAGCCCACCGATGGGTTGACCCCCGCCGATATCGCTAGCGCGATCCAGCACGCCGCTGCTGGGGTGTTCCGGTCGGTCCGCCAGGGCAACGCGTCGGCCACGATCACGGATAACGATCTCATTGCTTCGATTGACTCGATCGTGCCCACAATTTCCGAGGCCGGTCGGGCGGACTTCGCAGAAGAGGCCGAGCGTTTCAGTCGGCTCTGACCAGCACCGATTCGAGTAACGCGACGTACCGCACGATTGGCAGACGTGTGCTCCAGCCCAAAGGCAGCCGCACCCGGCAGACGCGCGCTCGACTTGGGGATAAGCGAAGCTGATCCACACCTTGCGCGCCCCGGCAATGTCGAGCTCCCGAGACAAATGTCATCAGAACGATTGGAACCGTCGTACGTAGCGTGACCTTGTTCGAATTTCCCCCCCCTCCAGGAGTAACAGCATGTCAACATCACTGATCAACACCGCCGTCCAGCCATTTGCAGCGACTGCGTTCCACAATGGCCAGTTCGTCGACGTGACCGACGCCGATATGCGCGACAAGTGGTCGATCGTGTTCTTTTACCCCGCCGACTTCACGTTTGTCTGCCCGACAGAACTTGGTGACCTCGCCGATCACTACGCCGAGTTCCAGCAGCTCGGTGTCGAGGTCTATGCAGTGTCGACCGACAAGCACTTCACGCATAAGGCCTGGCATGACAGCAGCGAGACGATCAACAAGATCACCTACCCGATGATCGGCGATCCCACTGGCGTCATCACCCGCAACTTCCAGGTCATGATCGAAGATGACGGCCTCGCAGAGCGCGGCACCTTCGTGATCGACCCCGACGGCAAGATCCAGATCATCGAGATCAACGCCGGCAACATCGGTCGGTCTGCCACCGAACTGCTCCGCAAGGTCAAAGCCGCCCAATACGTGCGGGCCAACCCGAACGAGGTCTGCCCCGCCAAATGGGAAGAGGGCGAAGCCACGCTCGCGCCCTCGCTCGACCTTGTCGGCAAGATCTAGCCCGATCGGACTGAACAGATGATTCTTGACGCCCTCCTCACCGAGGCACTCCGCTCGCATCTTCCCAAGATCGTCGAACCGATCGAATTGGTTGCTTCGCTCGATAACTCGCCGACCAGCGCGAAGATCACCGAGCTCCTCGGTGAGTTGGACGTCTTGTCCGCCGACATCAATGTGCGCTTCGACGGCTCCGCCGACCGTCGCCCCTCGTTCCGCATCACCCGAGTCACTGACCCTCATGCGTCGGTCACCTTCGGTGGTGTGCCACTTGGCCACGAATTCACCTCGCTTGTCTTGGCGCTTCTGCAAGTAGGGGGCCATCCATCGACCGCTGATGCCGATCTACTCGATCAGATCCGTGGCATCGAAGGAGCGCATCGCTTTGAGACGTTCTTCTCACTGAGCTGCCAAAACTGCCCCGACGTCGTGCAGGCGCTCAACCTGATGAGCATCATCAACCCGAACATCGAACATGTTGCCCTTGATGGCGGCGCGTTCCAAGACGAAATTGCAGCTCGCGAAGTAATGGCTGTACCAACGGTGTTCCGCAACGGCGAAAAGTTCGGTCAGGGCCGTATGACCCTCGAAGAACTCGTCGCGATGATCGATTCCCGAAGCAGCGATCGTGCGGTCGAGAAAATCGCCGCCATGGACCCGTTCGACGTTCTGATCGTCGGCGGCGGCCCGGCCGGTTCTTCCGCTGCGGTCTACGCCGCCCGCAAGGGACTGCGGACTGCCATTGTGGCCGAACGCTTTGGTGGGCAACTCCTCGACACGATGGGTATCGAGAACCTCATTTCCACACCGTATACCGAAGGCCCAAAGCTTGCTGCAGAGCTCGAAGAAAACGTACGGAATCACCAAGTCGAGATCATCACGGCGCAGCGCGCCGAGCGTATTGATCCGGCCCCACGGGTCGGCGGCCTCCATACGCTGACGCTGGAGAGCGGCGCTGCACTGCAGGCGCGTTCGTTGATCATCTCCACCGGCGCACGTTGGCGCCGCATGGGTGTCCCCGGCGAGGCCGAGTACGCGAACCGCGGCGTGGCGTATTGCCCGCACTGCGACGGCCCGCTGTACAAAGGAAAGCGCACTGCAGTCATTGGTGGTGGGAATTCTGGCGTCGAGGCTGCGATCGACCTTGCCGGCATCGTCAAGCACGTCACGTTGCTCGAGTTTGCTGACGAGCTGCGCGCTGACGATGTGCTGCAAAACAAACTACGTAGCCTCTCCAACGTCACGATCGTCACTGGCGCCATGACCACCGAGGTGCTCGGCGACGACAAGAAGGTCACTGCGCTGACCTATCGGAGCCGTGCAGACGAGACTGATCACCAGGTCGACCTCGACGGGATCTTCGTACAGATTGGCCTCTTGCCGAACACGGAATGGCTTGACGGAACCGTGCAGCTCTCTGAACACAACGAGATCATGATCGACGGCCATGGCGCCACGTCGGTGCCCGGCGTGTTCGCCGCTGGCGACTGCACCACGGTGCCGTTCAAGCAGATCGTCGTGTCGATGGGCGCTGGCTCCACAGCAATGCTTTCCGTTTTTGATCACCTCATTCGGACTCCGCAAGACACCAACGTCAGCGCCTGAGATCGGTTCAGGTTCGGGTTCGGGATTTTCTCCCCGGTCTCAAACGACCTCGGCGGGCACGTCGACATCGTTTGAGAGCCACTGCGTCCGGGGCACATGCCTCGGGCACGTCCGCTTCTTGCGGTCAGCACGTCGACAGACGGAGCCGTGCGCCATGGGTACCTTGCGGAGCGAAGCAAGAACTGCTGCTGCCCAAACGCTACCCAAACGCCATATTCTCATCAATCGAGAATGCCGAAAAGCCATCTACCAGGTGTTTTTGCGCCCCTGGCAGGAATCGAACCTGCGACACACGGTTTAGGAAACCGTTCAGAACGGTCCGTTCAGGTTCGTCTCGTCCGCTGAATGCCGTCTGATCAGGGGTTTCGTCCGGCTCGTGTCGAACCGTGTCGTTCAGTGTTGTTGAGTATATGGGACAACGTATGGGACAACTCGTCGGCGATCCGACGACGCCTTACTCCGATGCTTGACGAAGTTCATCTACGAGATCGATCCCTGAGAGAGCCGGCTCACGGACTTCGCAGCTCCACGGTTCTTAACCCGTCGCCGAGGACCAAGACTCGCATCTGCGGCTGCTCCGCGGAGATCGCGTTGACAACAACGACGAGATCGTCGGAAGGTGCGTCGGCGTCCCACGCGATGCTGTAGTGCTCGACGATTTCGTCGCCGGCAGGACGCAGCATCGTGATCAACGGACTCACGAACTCGGCGGCACTACGTCGGCACAGTCCAACCCGGCGATCATCAGGCCGATCTACATTTCGGGTCCTGATGTTTTTTCCCTGAACGCGAGGGGCAGGAGGGCAACGCCGGGCAGTCGCCACTGGAGCCCAAGCGATGACAGTCCTCCCACCGATGACGTCGTGGCTCACCTTCACCGGTTTTGTGAATGACGCTCAGTGTTGGTGAGTTCGCCTGACCAGGGGTTTCGCGAATTGGCTATCCGCTGAGTGTCGCTGAGTCCGTTCAGTTCTAGGGCTGACTAGGTGTGATGACCGGAGACGTTGTCCTTGAGCGTTGAGATTGGTGTGGACCATCCGAGGGCGCCGTGTGCTCGGTGGTGATTGTAGAAGTGGACGAAGTGCTCGTAGTGATCTGAGCGTTCGCGGTCGGTGTGCCAGTCGCGGATGTAGGCCCATTCTTCGAGCAGGATCCGGTGATATCGCTCGACTTTGCCGTTGGTCTGTGGCCGGTAGGGGCGCGTGAACTTCGGTGTTGTTCCGAGGTCTTCGAGCGTGGTCCGCCAGAGCTTGGATCGGTAGCAGGATCCGTTGTCGGTGATGACGCGTTCGACGGTGATGCCGAGTTGGTTGAAGAACTCGTTGGCGCGGTTCCAGAAACCGACGGCGGTGATGGCTTGTTCGTTCGAATGGATCTCGGAGTAGATGATTCGGGTGCGGTCATCGAGCGCGGTGTGTAAGAACCGGTAACCGGTCGACGCCCGTTTCGCTGTCGGTGCTCGCCCTCGCCCGTGGATCCGCCAGCCGCCGCCTTCGGGGATGCCAGCGAGCTTCTTGACATCGACATGGACCAGCTCACCAGGATGATCGCGTTGATAGCGGCGGATTGGTTCAGCTGTTGCTCGGTCACCTGAGTCGAGTCGGCGGAGTCCTTCTGAGATCAGAATGGTTTGGACGGTTGGAGCCGGCCCGGCCGACTTCGTGGCCGATGTGGGCGGCGCCCCAGCGTCGTTGTTTGCGCAGTTCAATGATGCGGCGACGGCACTCGGGTGGTGTTGCGTTCGGCGAGGTATTCGGTCGGCTCGATCGGTCGAACAGGCCCTCTTCGCCCTCGGCCCGGTAACGGTCGCGCCACTTTGTGACGGTCTTCGCGTCGATCTGGAATCGTTCTGCTGTGGCCTCGATGGTCCAACCGTCGTCGATTACCAGTAACACCATCTTGCGGCGCTGGCGCGGTGTGAGTGCCGCGTTGGGGTGTTGGGGTTTAGCGTTGCTCATTGAGCTCTCCTTGCGATGGGTGTGCGTTGTTGAAGACACACAGCCTCGCTCGGAGGGCTCAACTATTTCAGCGGGCCAACAATCCCATCGCGCCAGGGACAACGTCCCCGGTTGTCACAACTAGGGATGAAATCGCGATATCAACGCTTCGAAGATCTCGGATTCACAACGGCGAGTAGGGATACCCCAAGTCACTCCACACTCTGCCAAGATGCCCCCGGGGTTCCAATTCAGGCGAGTCGATCCCGCTGCGAGTGCCGCGTCAGACAACGTTGCCTGACGCTCCAACAGTCGCCTCGACCACGCTCGCCCCGCCGCGAGGTGGAGCGCGGCCCATGCCGACGCGGCACTCCACGGTCGGCCAGCTCCGCTGCGTCGGAGCTGGCGGATGTCGGCCCGGTCAATCGCCCAGCTCCGTCCGACGCGTTGTTCCGGAAGTTGCCCCGAGGCGAGTAGCTGCCGTACGCGCCGAGGACTCACTGCGAGTTCTTCGGCGGCGTCGTCAACGCCCAGCAGTGACATATCAAAACAGTACTGACACCGGAACGATGATGAAATGCCAAGTGCAAGTGCAGCCGCTCGATGTCGCCTTAGCTGTCATCTCCTCGAAGCAGGTCGCCAAGGGCGGCTGCGCATCGTTCGCGAGATATGCGTCGGGCGTCCGCGAGGGTCCTTGCCCGCGAAGACTCGGACCTCCCACACGCCTGGCTGCGGTTCGACTCGGCGAACGCTCCGTGCGTCCCACCGCCTCACACCCATCCTCCGTTGAGTAGCACCTCTGGCTTCAGCCTGTGGCGGGCGGCGCGCTGGACTCCCGGTGGCGCAGTTCCGTATCGAGCAACCAGCGTTGCGCCGGTTCATCGGTCGAACCCATGCGGAGCAGGAGTCGCTCGACAGCGAGTCGTCCGATCTGCTCGATGGGCTGGCGCACTGTCGTGAGCCGAGGGTTGACGAGATCGGCGAGCGGAATATCGTCGAAGCCAACCACCGAGATCTCCTCTGGCACACGCAGCCCGCGGTCGCCACACGCCCGCAGGACACCGATCGCCTGTTGGTCGGTCGTGGCAAAAACCGCTGTGGGACGGTCGGGGAGTTCGAGGAGCGAGTGTGCAGCATCGATGCCACGCATGCTGTCGAGCGGCTCGAACCGGGTGTACGTCTCGGGTGAGATGCCGAGCTCCTTCAAACCGGTCTCGACAACCGACCGGTAACCCGCCAGGCGTTGCTGGAACACCGGCATCGTCGCGGGACCGCTGATACACGCGATCCGACGGTGACCGAGGTCGACGAGGTGACGGACGACCTCGCGGGCGCCCATCTCGTGATCGCTGGCGATGAAGTCGAACCCCAACACCTCGCGGTCGACGGCGACCAGTGCCGCGCCCTTCCGGATCACAGGGGCGGCGGCGTCGGCAGACGAGGAGAAGACCATGCCATCGAGTCCGCTGTCGCTGAGCTTCGACAGGTAGAGATCCTCGATCTGGCGCGAGTTCGCCGAGTTGCCGATCAATACGGAGTAGCCGACCTCCATCGCGGCTTTCTCCACTTGCTTGACCAGCTCGGCAAAGAACAGCGCGGTGATGTCGGGAACGACCACACCGATGGTGCCGCTGCGGCGCCTCCGAAGATTGCGACCGAGCACATTCGGTTGGTAGTCGAGCGTCTGGATTGCCTTCTCGACTCGGGCAACAAGCTCCAGCGACACGCTCGGCTCACGATTGATCACCCGCGAGACGGTGCCCAGCGCGACCCCCGCCTCGACGGCGACATCTTTCAGCGTAGGCATCGGTTCAGCCTCCCCGGCTCGTTCACGTCCCGACGTCGATCGCTGGGATGACCTCATGCATGATCAGGTCGAGCATGCCATGGTCATGAGGCGACATGTGCATAAAGGTAAAAGCTTCGGCCCCGGCTGCGGCCAACGCAGACACGTGGGCGGCCACCTCATGAGGGGTGCCGAGCGCCCAACCGCCTGCTCGTTTTTCTGCCAGCCAGTCGTCGAGGTCACCGTGGCCAATCCGTGCGTGGAGATCACCGGCACAAGCGCGGAAGTTTCCGGCGCTTTCTCCGAGGATCACGGCCGCGGAGACCGATACCGGTATGTGGGGCCGGCCTTCGCTGTCGCAGGCGGCGTCGACCAACTCCTTCATCGTCACGACGTCGTCGGGTGTCGCCCAGGGCGTGTTCAGTTCATCCGCGAAGCGCGCTGCCAACCGGACGGTCTTCCGACGACCGGTGCCGCCGATGATCACTCGCGGCTGCGGACTCGGCGAAGGCAGAAAGATCGCGTCGTCGAGGTCCGCGAACTCGCCGTGAAAGCTGAACGGTTCTGCGCCCCCACCCCAGAGGCCCCGGATGATGGTGGCGTGCTCCTCGAGACGACGAAACCTCGCGGCCACGTCTTCGAAGGGAAAGCCGTAGCGCGTGTGCTCCTTTTCGAGCCACCCGGTACCGAGCCCGAGGTGGACTCGCGGCGTGCCGTTCACCACCCCCGCCATCTCCGCGACGGTGGCCACGACCTTGGCCAGGTTGGCCGGCGGGCGAAAGGTCGTCGGCGTGACCATCGTTCCGAGAGTGATCCGTTCTGTCTCGCGGGCCAGGCCGGCGAGCGTTGCCCACGCATCGGTCGTGCCGCGTTCCTCGGGGCTCCAGACCGCTGCGTAGTGGTCGGCCCGGTAGAGCCCGTCAAAACCGAGCGCCTCTACGTGCTGCGCCACAGCGAGGATGTCGGCGTAGGTCTCACCTTCCTGTGCCTCGAGATTCACGTTGTAGCGCACGGGGCGCTCCTTCCTTGAGCTTGTTTCGGGCGGTGCCACGTTCAGGCGAACGGCACACCGCTGGTGAGGATGACGTTGGCGTAGGGCGTGGTCTCACCCGTGCGCACGACGGCGCGAACGCCGGCCACCTCTTTCTTGAAGTCTTCGTGCGTGACCGCTCGGGCGCTGGCTGCCGAGAATGCACCGCGCACAGCAGCGACCACTTCCGGGCAGTTGGTGCTGGCTTCCTCGGCCATCGTCACCTCCTCGATCACCAACTCGGCGGCGAGTGCGTCCACGACATCGACGAAACTGGGCTGTCCGAGGCGATACGCCAGGTCAATCCGAACGACGCCGGGTGGGATGGGAAGCCCGGCGTCGGCAACGCAAAGTCGGTCGAGGTGACCCAGGCTCGCCATCACCCGAGCCAGTTCGGGATGGATGATCCCGCCCGACCTCACAGCGCCCCCACCCGGTCTGGGTCGAGCGTGATGGTCCGTTGCTCGCGGTCGCTGCGCCGAGCGGCTTCGATCACCTTCAGGACTGCGATGTGCTCCTCTGGCCGCACCGGCACGGGACCGTTCCCTTCGAGGTGGACAACGAGTCGACGGTAAAACTCGGTCCAGTCGCCGACGGCCGTCTCGATTGGTTGCCCGGCATCGTCGCGATGCAGCGTACCCCAACGCTGTGGAGGCTCCGTGCCGCTCTCGCCCGGCACCGGGAGCTCCCCGGCCAGGAGTCGTTCCTCCTGGATGTCCTTGCCCCGCTTCACGAACGAGCCCTCGGAGCCCGACACGTGGAACCGCACCGACGGGTCTCCCTCTTGTTCGCTCGCGTGGAGGTGGGACCGCACGCCCGATGCATGGGCCAACTGGAGGGCGAAGCGATCCTCGGAGATCCGGTCCAGGTTGTCGCGGTCGAGAACGGCATGGACCGACGTCACCGGGCCGAGCGTCAGAATCGCTTGGTCGATGAGGTGGCTGCCAAGATCGAGCAGTACGCCGCCGCCGGCGACAGCGTCGACATCGCGCCAGTTCGGCGAGGGGTCGGGGACCCACCGATCGAAGCGGGAGACAAAGGTGTGAACCGTGCCGAGTGCACCGTCGTCGATCAGTCGCCGAACCGTGAGATAGTCACCGTCCCAACGGCGGTTGTGAAACACCGTCAGCGTGGCCCCCAGGGCGCGGGCATGCTCGGCCAACTCTGTTGCCACGCCGACGTCAGTGGTGAGCGGCTTGTCGACCACCACAGCCATCCCCGCCGCCATGGCCGCGCTGGCCAACTCGGCGTGACTGTCATTCGGGGTGGCCACCACGGCCACGTCGAACTCGCCTGACGCGATCGCATTCGCCGCGGAATCGAGCACCACCACACTGTCGTCACGTGTAGAGGCGAGCGCCCGTCGATCGCGGTCGCGCGTGACGATTCCTGCCACGCGGATCCCAGGTGTCGCCCTGATCAATGGTTCGTGGATCCAGGCGCCGGAGAACCCGTAGCCGATCAGGAGCGCGCGGTGCTCGCTGCCGGTCATCGGGCGGCCGGGACCCCGTCGTCAATGCGGTACTCGATACGCCCGTTGCTGCGGTCGACGGTGAGCGCAACGGGGCGACCCGTGCGCCACGACCGGTCGGACGCAGTCGCGAGGGTGAAAGCGGCAAGCGCGTCCCACCCGGTGACCGGTGGCGGCACGCCGTTGCGAACCGCCTCCACGAAGGCCACGAGCTCGAGGCGATAGGCGTCGCGGAACCGCTCGACGAAGTCGACGGCGTGATCGTTGCGGGCGTTGGCGTCCGACAGCACGGTGACCTGCGTGCGCTGGGAGTTCGCAATGCGCAGGGTCGACTTGGAGCCGACCAGCTCGGTGGAGGCCTCGTAGCCGTAGCCCGCGACGCGGCTGTTGTCGATCACACCCAGGGCGTCGTTCTCGAACCGAACCACGATCACAGCGTGGTCAACCGAGTCCATCTCCGCGTAGCCGGGATCCGAGACGCTGCTCCCGAAGGCTGTCACCTCCACAATTTCACCCACGAGCCAACGCGCCAAGTCCAGGTCGTGGATGCTGACGTCAATAAAGAAACTGCCGGAGTTGGCGATGTACTCGAGGGGCTGCGGGTTCATATCGCGTAGCGACGTGCGGAAGCTGTAGGGCGTGCCCAGCTCACCGGCTTCGACCGCCCGCTTCGCCTCAGCGGTGTCAGGATCGAGCCGACGATGCAAGCCGACCTGCAGCGGCACTCCGGCGGTCTCGACCGCCGCAATAACCTGTCGGGTGCGCTCATCGCTCAGCGCCAGCGGCTTCTCGCAGAAGATCGCCTTGCCCGCTAACGCGGCCGCCTCGACGTGGTCAGGGTGCTGGGCGGTGGGCGTTGCGAGCACGACCGCGTCGATCGTCGGGTCGGCCAGCAGCTGCGCTGTGTCGGTCGTCCACACCGCTCCGAAACGCTCGCCCGTCGAACGTGCGAGGGCCTCGTCAACATCGGCTACCGCTACGAGCTCGGCGAACGGCACTTGGCCGAACGCGTGCTCGGCATGTAATGCGCCGATACGGCCGAGGCCCACAACGGCGACCCTTAACGGCCGCATCGACGCGCTGTCGCTTCTTGATATTGGTGTCATGAAGCCACATCGCAGCTGTCGCGAAGGGCGGCGATCCGCTCGACGAACATGTCGATGAAGCGTTCACCGTCGACATCTACGCAGATATCGATCAGATGGGCATCGTCGTCATCAGACCGCAGGATGGGCATCGTCTGCCCGGCCGAGTAGTGGCCTGCTGTCTCCACGAGCACCGGCAATCGCTTGATCTCGACGAGGCTGCGATCGATCGCGGCGGCCACGGCGACAGGGTCATAGAGGATGCAACCGCGCCGTTCGCCCGCCCAGTCGAAGCGTGGCGCATCGATGTAGTTGCGGCAGATCAGGTTGAGGAACTCCGAGAACGGCGTCTTCACGTCAATCAGCTCGCTGAGCCGGTCCTCGTACAACACGGTGCCCACATTCGGGTTGGTCACGTCGAGCCCGATCGCCATGAGCGGGATGCCCGACTCGAAAACGATCTTCGCCGCCATCGGGTCGTGCCAGACGTTGTATTCGGCTACCGGAGTCACGTTGCCTCGGCCGAACTCGGCCTCGAAGCCAAAAGCGCCGCCCATGATCACGATCCGTCTCACCTCCTCGGCGAGCTGGGGCCGCTTCAGTAGAGCCATCGCGAGGTTGGAGAGCGGGCCCACTGCGATAAGTGTGATCTCGCCGGGGTTCTCGCTGACCTCGCGGACGATGAAGTCGACCGCGTGTTCGTCGGAGCGAGCGGCCTCGACTCGGGCGAGATCGACGGGCCCGATGTTGTCGGTATGTTTCTGGTACTCAACCTCGCTCTGGGCGTGGAGCACGCCGTCGATCGATCGCGACATGCCCATGTTGACGGGGATGTGCGAGTGGCCAGTCGCCTCGAGCACCCGGAGCGCCGATTCGGTGGCCCGAGCAATCTCGACGTTGCCGAATACTGTCGTGACACCGACGAGCTCGAGCTCGGGGCTGGCCAAGATCAGCATCAAAGCGAGCGGGTCGTCGGCATCGAGACCAGCGCCGATACCGGGATCCGTGTCAAATATGACCCGTTCAGGCATTGCTCAGCCCTCCACGATCGGCGCCGGGTTCATCCCCGGAAGCGCCAGGTGGCCGGTGTCGACAGGCAGTTCGATACCGGTGACCTCGCTGGCTTCGTCGGACACGAGCCAGATCATTGCGTTGGCGATCGCCTTCGGATGCATGGCCGTGCGGCCGCGCAACAACTGCCAGTTGCGCACGCTGTCGAGGTATTCCTCGCGGGTTGCGCCATCTTTGCCAGCGATCCGGGCCCAGCCGACCGGGTTGTTGTTCATAATCGTGTCGCACGGGCCCGGCAGCACCGCGTTGACACGGATGTTGTGTGGACCTAACTCGAGTGCGGCCGATCTCATCAGACCGATCACGCCGTGCTTGGCCGCGATGTAGTGGGCGTAGTTCACTCCGCCCTCCGCACCGTTGTTCGACGACGTGAGCACCATCGACCCGCTGAGGCGCGAAATCATGTGGGGCGCGACCGCCTTGATCGTGCGCCAGACCCCGCTCAGGTTGATGTCGATCTGATCGGCCCATTCCTGCTCGGTGATCTCCCAGATGGGCGCGAAGTCGACGATGCCGGCGTTGGCGATGGCAATGTCGATGTGGCCGAACGACTCGATACCGAGATCAACGACCGCGTCGAGCGAAGCCTGATCGCGCACGTCGGCAATAGCCGACACACATTTTCGGCCCTCGGCTTCGACGAGGCGAACCGTCTCGTTGAGGTCCTCCTTGGTCCCAAGCGGGTACGCGACCGTCGGGAGGTCCGCACACATGTCACAGAGGATGATGTCGGCGCCTTCGGATGCGAATTTCGTGGCGATCTCGCGGCCCTGGCCGCGGGCACCACCGGTAATGAAGGCGACCTTGCCCTCGAGTCGATTCATGTTATGCCTTTCAGGTTTGGGCCCGCCTCCGTCATCGGATTGGGCCAAATAGATGTAATGATCGGAGGGGAGCGATCCTCCCCTCCGATTTTTCGTCTGGATGTAGTTAGAAGGTCGTGCCGCGGACGTCGGCGACGTTGTCGGCAGTCACCAGCACGGCGCTGTTAACGATCCGCTTCGGCAGCGTCTCACCGGCGCAGAGCTTCGCAGCGGCGAGCAGGTGCTCGGGCGACGGGATGGCGTAAACAACCGTGGCTGCATAGCTGCCGTCCTCGACGGCATCGAGGGCCGACTCCTGGGCGTCGATACCGACTACCACGATCTCGTCGGCTCGTCCGGCTTCCTCGATTGCCTGGATGGCACCGAGCGACATCTCGTCGTTGTGGGTGAACACAGCGTCGATCTCACCCGGGCCAAAGCGCTGGAGGTAGTCCTCCATCACGACCAGGCCCTCGGCACGGTCGTAGTTCGCAGTCTGATCCGCGACCACCTCAATGCCGGCCGCCAACGTGTTGAGGAGGCCTGCCTGCCGGTCGATGGTTGGCGAAGCGCCGAGGCTGCCCTGCAGAACAACGAGCTTGCCTTCACCACCGAGCAGTTCGGTGATGTGTGTCCCCGCTACTTCGCCCGCGAGCACGTTGTCCGCGCCGATGTAAGTGGCGACCTCGGTGTCGACGTTGCGGTCCGAGGCGATCACCTGGACGCCCTGTTCCTTGGCCTGCTCAACGACAGGGGTGAGCGCCGCAGCGTCGGTCGGCGAGATGATGAGCACGTCGATTCCCTGTACCAACAGGTCTTCTATTTGCGAGACCTGGGTCAAGGAGTCCCCTTGGCCTTCACCAGTGATCAGCGTCATGTTCGGGAAGAACTCGGCGGCGGCGTCCTCAGATCGGCTGATCGCATTCGCGCCGAATGGATGCCCGGCAGAGTTCCACGAAAGACCGACGGTGCAATCGATCGACAGCGGGTCGGCCTGGAGCGTCACCGCCTCGAGGCAGTCGCCGGTGCAGTACGGGCTGGGAACCGGTACAACGCCCGGCTCGTCGACGTCGGTTTCAACCGGGTCGGCGGGTGTTTCGTTGGCCGGCGGATCGGAACTCTCCGAGGCACCGTCGGAGCCGCAAGCGGCTCCGATGAGTGCCAGGGACATAAAAGCCGCACAGATTCTCGTCGATTGCTTGTTCATAATTGTTCCCTCTCCAGTTCATGATTGATGGGGTATTTCTCGAGACCTGAGGCGGAGTGCTCGGTCTGCGATCTCTGAACCGCCGTGGCGGCGGTTGATTGGCTGTCGGAGCGAAACCGGTCGGTCCGCCACCAGGGCTCGGCACGGTCACGGTCTGTCGACGAGTTGACCTTCCGCTTGGCAGCCCGGGCCCCAACGAGCACTGCGGCGACGATGATGGCGCCCTTCACGATGAATTGGTCGAACGGCGATACACCTGCGAGGTTCAGCACGTTCGAGACAGCGGCGAGGAGAAGTGCCCCCACCACCGTCCCGATCATCCCGCCCACCCCACCAGCGAGGCTGGTGCCGCCGATCACAACGGCGGCAATCGCGTCCAGCTCCAGCAGTCCGCCGCCCGAAGGGTCTCCGACCGAAAGCCGGGCGGCGGTCATAAAGCCGGCCACGCCGGCGAGCGCCCCGCTCACCATGTACGCCCCGACGAGGGTCGCTCGAATTGGAACTCCAGAGAGCCGGGCGGCCTCGGTGCTGCCGCCGATCGCGAAGAGATATCGCCCGAATGCGGTGTATCGCAGGACGAACCACCCGAGCGCGGCCAGAACCAGGAACGCAACAAAGGGGCCTGGCAGCCCCATGACATCTCCAGACCCGAATATGTCGAGAAGCGCACTTTCGGAACCGAAGATACGCGGGCCGCCGTCGGTGATCCGCAAAGCGACGCCTCTCAGCGCCACCATGGTCGCAAGCGTCATGACGAAGGGCTGGATTCCGAGGTGCGCGACGCCGATTCCGTTCACGGCGCCGGCCGCGGCCCCGACACCGAGCGCGGCCAATGCGGCGAGCAACACCGAGTGGCCCGAGTTGAGTACGCTGGCGACTGTGACGGCCGAGACCGCGAGGGTCGATCCGACCGACAGGTCGATCCCGCCGGTGAGGATCACGAGAGTCATCCCGACGGCGGCAACCCCGACGATGGAGCTCTGCCGCGAGACGTTGAGAAGGTTGCGCAGTTGGAAGAATTCTGGCGAAAAAACGACGACCGCAACCACGACGATCACAACGGACGCGACGAGCTTCCAGGGACCCAACCTGCGAGAGGTCGCCCGGAGCCCGTTGCCGAGCCGGTTCAGCACGGAGAGCCGTCCCGTGCTGTGCAGCGCGTTGTCACGCACGTGCACCCCCGACGGCGTAGGACGCAATTCGTTCCTCGGACGCCTCAGCGGCAGGCAGTTCGGCCGTAATGCGCCCGCGGTACATCACCAGGATTCGGTCGCTCAGGGCCAGCACTTCTGGAAGCTCCGATGAGATCAGCAACACGCCGATGCCCTGGGCACAGAGGTCCCGAATCGTTTCGTAGACCTCGGCCTTCGCTCCGACGTCGATGCCCCGCGTGGGCTCGTCGAGAATGAGGACCGACACGTCGGCTTCCAGCCACTTGGCCAGCACCACCTTCTGTTGGTTGCCCCCGGACAGCTGAATGGTGGGCTGGTCGACCCTTGGGATGCGTATTCCCAGGTCGCGGATGTGGCGGTCGGCGATGCGGCGCTCGCCGCGGGGGAACGCGAGGAGCCTGCGCGTCTTGGCCGTACGGGCCAGGGAAATGTTCGGTGGTGTCGAGAGGTTGGTGAGGATGCCTTGGGTCTTGCGCTCCTCGGGGACGAGGCCGATGCCACGGGCAACGGCTCTCCCGGGCGATCCGATCCGCACCGGGGCGCCGTGGAGCAGAATTCGTCCCTCGTCGAGCGGATCGGCGCCGAAAATTGCTCGGGCGACCTCTGTCCTTCCAGCGCCTCGCAACCCGGCCAGCCCGACGACTTCACCGGCGTTGACGGTGAAGGAGATGTCCTCGAAAACGCCATGGCGGCAGAGGCCCTCGACCTGAAGTAGTGCTTCTTCGCGGATCGAGGAGCGCACTCGATGAGAAGCCTGGTCGAGTTCGCGCCCCACCATCATCGAGACGAGCGAGTCGTGGTCGGCATCGCCAACATCGCCTTGACCGGCCAACTCACCGTCCTTCAAGACAACGAAGCGGTCCGCAAGACCGAACACCTCTTCGAGACGGTGGCTGACGAAGATGACCCCAACGCCGTCGGCGCGTAGATCGCGGACGATTCTGAAGAGTTCGTCGACATCAGATCCACCGAGTACGGCCGTGGGTTCGTCGAGCACAAGCACCCGAGCGTCGCGGGCGAGAGCCTTGGCGATCTCCACCATCTGCCGCTCGGCCACGCTCAGCTCGGCGACCCGGCGGCTCACGTCGATGCCGGTACCGACGCGGTCCATGTAGGTCTGAGCAAGTTCGCGAGCCCGGGCCCAGTCGATCACGCCGAACCGCCGCGGCATGTTATGGAAGAGAACGTTCTCGGCGACGGTCAGGGCCTGGAAGAGATTGAACTCTTGGTACACGGTCGCGATCCCGAGCTTCTCGGCGTCGCCAGGACCTTGGAACGCAACCAACTCGCCGTCAATGTGTAGCTCGCCCGCGTCCGGGGTCGTTGCGCCGGCGAGGATCTTGAGGAGGGTCGACTTGCCTGCCCCATTCTCGCCGATCAGGGCGACGACTTCACCCTGACGCAACTCGAGATCGACGTTGCGAAGAGCCTGAACGCCCGGGTAAAGCTTCGAAATGCCGCGCATCTTGAGCAACGGCTCCGAGGCGCGATCGCTCTGGAGGTCCAAGGTCTGCGTCCCCAAGTGGTTCCCCGGCATTCGAATCCTCCATTCAACGCCCGTTTTGATGAAACGTTTCATCCGCTTTCTATATATTATAGAAGAACGGATTCTGACTGTCAAGTAGGACTACGCGCCGTGTCCGAAGCGCCACTCAGAGACGTAGCAGATGTCTACGGGCGTCGTCGGGCCGAAGGCAACCTCGTCGAAGGCAGCCCATCATTCACCTCGTTGTTGGTGGTCGAGTTCGGTCCCCGTCGGTGACCTTCGACCAAATACCGGGTTGACGGTGGTCCACGATCAGGTCAGCCCCGAGGTACCGCTGATTCAGTGAGTGACGCACCCCGACGGTGGTCGCTCCGAAGGCTCGGGCGAGCTCCAGATACCGCGGGGAATCCTCGAAGAGGACCACGCCCGCGCCGACCTCGCCAAGCATGTTGAGCAGGCGCGATTCCTTGTCGCCATCGACGGCCATCGAGGGACTTCCGGTCGCTCGGACCGACGCAAAACGGTGACCGATTTCCCAACGATCGAGCAAGCGGACGATCTGGTCGTGGTTGCCCGCCGAAACGATGTGATGAGGCACGGCAAGGTCGAGGACCTGCTGCACATACCAGGCGGGAGTCAGCGTCTCCGCTTGCCCCAGATAGACGTCGCTGCGGGCGGCGACCAGGTCGTTGACCGAAGCCGCAAGTCCGTGCTCGGCGATCAACGTCGGCCATATCCCGCGCTCGGTTGTCCCGACGAAGGGGTCGAACCATCCGGACTCGCACTCAACTCCGAACTGCGCGAGTACCAGTTCGTAGGCGCGCGCCTGGCACGGTTCGGTGTCGGCGATGACGCCGTCGAAGTCCCAGACGACGCAGACAGCGGCGGACAACTGCTTCGGCAGTGGGCTCGTCGTCACGGCGTCACTCTACGGGAGGAGGCCCGCTCGACGTCTTTCGTCTCACTCATCTCGGCCATCCCCTCGAAGCAGGTCGCCGGCCTGCCGTGAGTCGGAGGATCGACCACGCCATTTCTCGACATCCGAAGAACGTCGTCTCCGTGCTGGTAGATGACAAGCGTCTCGGCAATCGGATCGTGCAGACCATGACCGCGCGGATCGAACAACAACCCCTGAGACGCAGGCCAAGGCGACGTTTAAGCTGACTTCGTGACCGACGATCTGACAGCGCCTCCCGAGCCGACGGCTGTCGACAAGGCAATCGAGGTGGCGGCCGCATTTGCTGGCGAGTTTCCGGGCTTCGGGACCGCCGTCGAACTGATTCGCCAAATCTTCGGGACACCGTTCGAGCGGCGCCACCAGGAGTGGGTGCAGGTCGTCTACGAGATTATGGTCGAGCTTCGCGATCGCGACGTCGACATCGACGACTTGGCCGCCCGCCCAGAATTCATCAGTGCATTGCACGATGCGAGCCGTAACGCCCTCGGCGAACATCTGGAAAAGAAGCTGGAGATGCTCGAGGCCATCCTGATCAACGCTGCCGTCAGGCCAAGAGACTCGATTTCTGATCTCTGGACGCTCCGATGCCTTCGCTGGGTTGACGAACTTGAGCCACAGCACGTTGAACTCATGCGATTCGGGCGCGCTCCGATGGAGTGGCTCGCTGCGGCGGGGATCAAGTCGAACTTCGCAGGTGGAAGCAAACGAGCGATTCTCGACTTGGCCGGACTTCCCTATCCCAAGGAGCAACTCGACCTCGTGCTTGAAGACCTGGAACAGCTCAGACTCGCGCAGAGCCTGGGCGGAACGATGACCCGGCAGGGCATGGAATCGCCGTGGGTCACGGAGCGAGGACTTCGCTTTCTCGATTGGCTGACGATCGTCTGACTCCACGAGATTCAGTCAACACCAGAAATTTGCCGGAGGTCTGCGGCGAGAGCCCGGCGCTATATCCGGGCTGCGACGAGGCGCGGATTGACGGTCGCCGACCGGAATGTGGAGCGCGCGTTCTGTGCGGGTCCGCCCGCTCGACGGGTGCGCGCGTTTGCTACTTATGCCTGTAATCCACCTGGGGTTTCGCGAGGCTGATGGTGGGGCGGTTCTCTCGATGCTGGAGGTCGTGCAATGACGTGGATTCCGGTGCTTATCCGAGAGGCCGATCGCGGCAGTCGGCCGTGTCTTCGGCTCGGCCATTCCCAGCTGGATCGCTACCTCGATTTCGTGTCGGCTCGAGGCCGCCCGAACTCGGTGTTGGCAGCGGGCTACGACTTGAAGGTGTTCTTCTCGATCGTTGCGAAGGAACCGGTCGAGGTGACGACGAAGGACGTGATGGTGCGTTCATAACGCTCATCGTAAGCGGCCGGCCGAGCCGAGCAGTTCGGGACTTCCGATCGGTCGTTCGGCTACCTGCACCCGAGCGATAATCGCGGACGAGAACGCTCCGGTTCGCGAGGCAGCACCGGCGGAACGAACTGCCGCTTGCCCTACCGCTGCATGCTGGCTCAGAGCTCGATACCCATTTCGATCGACGGCAGCTGCGGCCTCCGCCGTTGGATCTCGACTCCTTGAGAGTCCGCCCATCGAGCAAGTGATTCGCCGAGCCGATCCGTTCCGGGAAGTTCATTGTGATCCGCAAGGATGGAAGCGATCTCGACCAAGTCTGCTGACCTGGCATCGCGACCGTCTGCCCAGTGCTTCCATTGGTCGATGGCGTGGCAGAGATCGCTGGCTCGGGCGGCAGCGCCGCCGAGGTCGTCCCATTCGTCGAGGATTCGGCGGGCCGAGTCGAACTGGCGGTGGTCGTCGATGATCTTGCGGAGGTCATCGAGTGGCGCACGGGTCGGTACGGCGAGTTCCTCGGCTCGTGTCAGACGGTCGTCGGCGACGGCAAGGATGTCGGTCGCTACCTCGACCTCTCGGCGAGCTGAGTGACGGTGAACTCGGCCAGACTTGCGCAGCTCGAACTCGGCATTCCACAGCGCTGACTGCGACTCGCCCACGACGCGCTTCGCCGCGACAACCTTCTCGTTGAACGGGGCGTGCGCCGCCTCGGCGGCGGGCAGGTCATGGCTTGCTTCAGCCACTCGTCTTCCGCCCGCAGCCCGCTCGGCGTTTCGGTCGGTTAGCGCTTGTTGGGCGGCTCGACGCTTCTCCTCGGCCGTCGCCCGCAACTCGTCGAACCATTCGGGGATCTGGACACGAGGACGTGGCCCCGACCTCGGCACGACTTCGGCGAGCGTTCGGCGGTGTGTCGTTGCGGGGATGTCGGCGCGGTCGATCGCGATGGCGGCTTCGAGGATGCTGATTGCTTCGGCGACGTCGGGTGTGTCGGTGACGACGAGGGCGTGGTTCTCGTCGCGTCCGCGGGTCATGCCGACGTAGAGGCCTCGGCCGGTCGTGGCCGTTGTGGCGAGGGTGATGCTGCGGTCGGCGGTGTCGCCTTGGGCGCCGTGTTCGGTAGTGGCGTAGGCGAGTTGCACGTGAACGCGGACGTAGTCGGCGGGGAGGGTGATGGTGCCGTGTCCGTCGAGTCGGGTCACGGTGAGGTCGCCGTTCGGGTTGGTGTCGGTGATGGTCCAGCGTTCTCGGTTGCGTACGGGTTCGCCGGTGGTGGTGCGGAGTCGTCGGTCGTTGCGGCGGGTGGCGACGATGTCGCCGACCATGGCCCAGCCGTCGGCGATCGGGGTGAGTGTGTCCTGATCGAGTTCGCCGGCTTCGACGCGGCGTTGCTGGATGTGATGGTTGATGGCGTGGACGTGTTCGTTACGACAGGTCGTGATCGAGATCGTCACGCCGTCATCACGGCACTGGGTCCACGCTGCGGTGATCGTGTCCAGGTGGTCGTCGAACGTGCCGGCCCTGATCCGGTCGAAGGTGTTGTAGAAGTGGAGTGCGTCGGGGTCGCCTTGGCGGAGGCGGAGTGAGTTGGTGGCTTCCCACTCGTTGGTGAAGCGGTGGAGGTGTTCGAGTTCGATCGTGCGGCCGGTGGTGCAGAGTTCTTGAAACATGCCGCCACGACCGACGGCTTGGAGCTGGTGCGGGTCGCCGACGAGGGCGAGTCGCCACTGATGTTGTTCGGCGTGGACGACGAGGCGGTGGAGGTCGGCGGTGTTCAACATGCCGGCCTCGTCCACGATCACCGTCGTGCCGGGTCCGGCGTCGAACCACGGTTGCCGGTTCGGGTCAGGATGATCGAGTTCGTAGAGGAGCTTGGCGACAGTGTCGGCTGGCATGCCTGTCCCGGTTTCCAGGACACGGGCCGCTTTCGCGGTCGGGGCGAACCCGATCACCGATCGGGTCTGTGCGTGGAGATCGGTGACGGCGGCTTGGAGCATGCGCGTCTTGCCGGCACCGGCGGGGCCGACGACGAGCACGAGCCGATCGTGTCCCGCGACCGCGCTTGCTGCGTCGTGTTGACCATCGTCCAAAGCATCATCCGCGACCGTGTGCGACGGAATCGGGTCGCCGGCTTGAGCGTCGAGTGCCCACGTGAGGATGTGTTCCTCTTGGGCAAGGACGTGCTCGCTTGTCGACTGGTTCGTGATCGGCTCGATGTAGAGCGACCGGCCGTCGCACGATCGCCGCACCGTGCGGTCGGTTTCCGGATCAAGATCGATACACGACCCGAGCACCCGATCGACGGCTTTGTCGAGTGCGGTTGCCCAGGTCGTGGCGTCGTGTCCGGGTTGCGGCGTGACGGTGTCGCAGATCGTGCGCAGCACGTCCATCCGATTCCACGTCGACTTGCGCGTCGCCAACTCCTCGATCACATCCGACACCGCCACCGGCGATGCTTCGATCGGACGCTGTCGAGCGGCTTCGGCAATCGAGTCGACGAGCGCGCTGGCGTCGATGCCGAGGCGGGCAGCTTCACTCCCCCACCGTGTCCGCAGATCCGACACGGTCGCGCCTGTCTTCTTGGAGCGGGTGTCGACGGCGGCTTCGCGTTCCATCGCCGCGTACTCGAACGCACTCGGGTCGCGTCCTTCGCGATTGTGGAAGTCGGCGAGCTTGTCGTTCATCTCGGATCCGATCTCACGGGCCCGCTTCGAGAACTGATCCAACAACTCCGACGGCAGGCCGGCGATCTCGGCTTGGCCGTTCACGATGGGATCGAACACCACCCCGTACCGGTGAGTGACTTCGGCCCGCAGCGTTGACTGATACAGGTAGCCGAACGCCTGCTGATACTTCTTCAACGTCAACGCATCGAGCGCATACCACCGGCCATCGGCGGTCTGGACCTTTGCTGAGATCACCACATGCGTGTGTAGTTGCGGGTCGTCGGCGCGGCTCGTCGACTGCCGGAACGCCGCGACCGACAGTCCGTGCGTCTCGGGATGGAGCCGTGTCCCGTTTGATCGGATGCGGGTCGTCGAGCCGTACTTCTCGATCATCTCCACCACGGCGTTGACCGCAGCGTCGTGGCACTCGGCGAACCCGTCGTCGCCGGTCAAGCCCCACATCACTGACAGCGACTTCGGCGCGGAGAGCGTTGCGTCGTAGCCGGCGACTGCCTTGATCGTGTTGCCGTGCTTGTCGAACCGATCCACCAACGCACGACCCAACTGCATCCCGGTCGACGGATCATGACCCGACAGGAGAGCTTCGAGTGATTCGGTCGTCACCTCACCCGACAACCCGAGCCCCGGCGCCTGTGATCCCATCCACACACCCGGCAACTCGCCATCAGGCTTGGTCAGATAGCCCGTGTAGTACTCGGCCGACGCACCCGCTCCCGACGCATACAGCGTCGTCACCCGGATCATGAACCCACCCGATCTCGCGCGGGCACCTGTCTGAAGAAAGAAAGAGGAGCGAAGCGACGGACGAACACGGGAGGGGCTCTCAGACCTCGGAGAGCAGCGAGAGCTGACCGGACGAGCGGCGGGCCGACGACGGACGAGCAGCCGACGGACGAGCAGCGGACGGAGCAACGCGGGGCTGCGAGGGGCCGGCGACCGAGAGACAGGCGACAGGAACGGCGAGGCGATACGAGCCGGCCTGGAAGGCGCCGGATTCGCAGCGAGCCTGAACGGCAGCGATGACGCCGAGATCGCGAAGTCGCCGGACAGCGCGATTGACGGTGTCCTTCGCGAGACTGAGCGACGAGGCGAGCGAGCGGATCGACACCTGGGCGATGACGTGATCGCCGTGGCCGGCCGAGCGCTGCATCATCTCTTCGAGCACAGCCCACGCCGTCGAGCCGACGTAGGCGCGCAGCTCGTGTGCCCGCGGGCCGAGGACAATCGTGCGCCGGGTCGGGTCAGCGTGCAACGGAAGCTCCCTCAACGGGTGCCTCCGCATCGCACAGCCGCACGACCCGGCCAGTCGTCACGAGTTCCATCAGCGCCCAACGCGGAACCCGGAGGCACTCCTTGCTGAACCGGATCACCGGAAGCCCAGACGTGCCACCCGAGTTCAGGTACTCATGAGCGAGTGCGTAGCCGAGCGTTCGACCAATGCGCAAGATCGTGGTGGCCTCGCGCATCGTGAGCAGCGGATGCTCCTCCGACTCAACGAACTCCTCCAGCAACGACATAGGCCATCAGAAATACACCCATGTCATTCACCCCGCAAGCCCCGTGCTTGTTGGGGTTCCGGACGATCTGGCACGAAAGCACGCCAACGGATACCGGCGGACATCAACGGGCACAAAACGGACGACCGGGTGTGACGAACAACACGCCCCGGCCGGCTGACCTGATATCTGGGACACGGACTCCAGAACGGTCGCACGCTGGTGAGCTGTATCTGTTGCGCAAACGCAATAGATACATATATTTATTGCTACATCGCAATAGTTATGCACAACTCTTGCGCATCAGTCTATGCTGCTCGTTATGCCTGAACTTTCCGAGTACTTCACGGTGGCCGAAGCCGCCGACGAGCTTGGGGTGTCCACAGCGCGGGTCCGTGCACTGATCGACGCCCGGATACTCTCCGCCGACAAGGTCGCCGGCCGCTGGTTCGTCTCGCCGAAGTCAGTCCACGCACGCAAGGGCAACCAACGACGCAGCGGTCGGCCACTCAGCTCTCGCAACCTCTGGGATCTGATCAACACCGGCTTCATCGCCCAGCTACTGATCTCCGCCGACGAGGCCGCGCAGCACAACATACGCGTGCAGCTCGCCAACCGAGCCGAGATCCACGATGTCTACGTCCTCCCCCAGCTCGTCGGCAAGATCTGCCCACTCGTCTTGCCCGGCGGCCGAGCACTCGCCGAATCGGCGAACGTGCCGGCCGGCAACGATCAACGTTGGGAGCTCGACGGTTACGTTCGCAGAGGCACGTTCAATGGACTCCGCAAGGCCAAGCACATCACGGCGGTCACGGGCGAACCAAACGTCCGGCTCCGTGTCGTCGTCGACGACATCAAGTGGCGGGAGTCCCGAGCAAGCCGAATGTTGCTCGCCTGGCTCGACCTCGCCGACGAAGGCGACAGAGCAGCCGACATCACACTGCGGTCTCTGCTCGACGAACTCCACCACGCCGACATCCAGCCCTTCCCAGTCGGCAACGAGTTGATGTCCCGGGTCACCCTCGGGCTGCTCTCCGCGCTCAACGACGAGTTGTCCGGATAAAACCAAAGGGTGGCCATCGAAGTCGACATCACGAGCGGACTACTCCCGCGACACGTCGATGTGCTGGACACGATCGCCCAGCTCGGGGTCAAGTACGGGCCCGGGCCGTGGGCGATCGTCGGTGGGATGATGGTGATGATCCTCGGCCGCGAACACGAGGCACGTGCACCACGGGCTGAGGGCACCAAAGACGCTGACATCCTCGTCGATATCGCCGCACACCCAACCTTGCTCGACGAGCTCGCGCACTTCCTCGACTCGGTCGGCTACCGGTTGCAGGATGGGATCGGGAATGAGACCAAGGCGGCTCGCTGCTCGTTCGTCTACCACTCGGCGCAGATCGACCTGTTGTGCCCGGACGACACGCCCGAAGACCAGCTCGTCGTCCCGCATCGCAATGTCGCAAGCATCGCTATCCCCGGTGGCCGACGTGCATTTGAGACCGCTCGGGAGGTCAGCCTGTACTACAGCGAGGACCGCCCGAATGCCGAGGTGTTCGTACCCACGCTGGCCGGGGCGATCGCTGTGAAGACTGCGGCGGCGGTCGACTCTCGAACCGCTGACAGCCCTCGTCATCTCCAAGACATCGGGTTCTTACTCACGATCCCGGCCGACCCGGAACAGACCCGGGCGGAGTTCACCGAGGCCGATGTCGGCTTGCTCCGCAAGATTGAGTCGCACGTGCAGAACCCCCGGTCCAAGATGTGGCTGCAACTCGACTCTGAGCAGCTCCAGGCCGCCCAGGCGACGTACGCGTTCCTGACCTCGTAGCGGCGACCGCTCAGGCGTTGGAGATCAGTCGCCGCCGTCGAGGCGGGCGCCGAGATCGTCGGCTGCGGCGCGATCGCTGCTCTGGCCGCGGTGGGCGTAGACCTTGGCCAAGGTCTCAACGTGATCGCCGATTCGGGCTGCGACGGCCGGCAGTGACTCGCCAGCGTCGAGCTGGGTCGTTGCGTACCAATGGCGGAGGTCGTGCAGGCGAATGTCGACGGCTCCAGCAACTCGCATCGTCAACCGCTTGAACGCCTGGGTCAAACGGTCTGGGCGAATCGGCGTCGCTCCGGTCGGATCGGCGACGAGGTCTGCAATCACAAAAGCGTCGTCGCTGAGGCCGCATCGCGCTTGCGCTGCAATGGAGTTCTGATGCTCGTGATGTGCTCGCAGGATCTCGCACGTCGTCGGGTCGATCGCGACCTGCCGAGTCTGATGGCTCTTCGGGTCCTTCTCAATCAGCTCGCCGGACACCAGCCGCGCGACGGCGTGCCGAATCCAGATCGTCCGCTCGTCGAGGTCGACCGACGACCAGTGCAGTCCGCACACCTCACCCCGGCGCGCACCGGTCGCGGCGAGCAGTCGGAACGCCACCAAATTCTCCGGATTCCGACTCGCGCCCGCTTCCCGGAGGAGTGCAGCAACAAGTTCTGATGTCGGCACCGTCCTCGATTGCCGGGGCACCGACGGCGGCGTTGCGAGCCGCACGACGTTACGCGACGCCCAGCCCCACTTCATCGCCTGCTGGAACGCGCCGCCCAACAACGCGTGGTATCGCTGCACCGTCGCAGCCGACAAGCCCTTGGAGCGGAGGCGGTCGTAGAAGTCGTCAAAGTCCTTCGGGCCGACATCTTTGAGCTGCCGACGGCCGACGCGGTCGGCCGCCACACCGCGGGCGATGCTGCGGTAACCCTCGATCGTCCGCGCCCCGCGACCGCGCTGCTCGAGATGGTCGATGTGCGAGCCGAGCAACCCATCGACCGACAGGTCTGCTTGCGCGCCCTTCACGTCGATCTCGGCGACGAGCTGCGTCAACGCCTTGCCCGCATCGCGCTTGCCGCCTCGAAACGAGCGACTCACATACTTCGGCCGAGCGGTGATCGGATCGCGCCCCGCATACGCCCGCAGCTCCCAGTAGTCGGGTTCACGCTTGAGACGCATACTCCCTCGTGCCATACCCGAAACGCTAGCCTATATGGGACACGTATGGGACAAACCCGGATTTGGCTTCCGGCTCTTCGGCCGGAATAGCTATCTAGCAGGCATTATGCAGCGCCCCTGGCAGGAATCGAACCTGCGACACACGGTTTAGGAAACCGATGCTCTATCCACTGAGCTACAGAGGCGGGGATGGTCCGGAACGTGGCGCGAAACTCCACACACGTTCTGTTCGCATCTGTAGCGAATGCTAGCGGCAGGCGTTCGAGGGCAGAGCTACCGATTTCCGGCGAATGAGACGCCAGTTCTCGGCTCTTAAGCAAAAAGTGGCGCGCGAAAGCGGCAGTGATACGTCGACTGATTCAGGCAGCAGGTCGAAGGCGGTGTTCGGGTGGCCGCCAAGCCTCGAACATGTCGAAGCTTGAGGTGCGTTCTGCATGGCGCAGCAGCGTCGTGCTGTTCACAGCCATTTGATAGCAGTGGAAAGCGTGTCGTAGCCGTGCAGCACCAACCGTGCGGGCCCTTTTGATCATGAGGGAAGATTTCCAGTGTTGATGCATGGACTCAGTTGACTCACGTGTACCGAACAGCTCCCTGTATGCCGGATCGCCGGGCGGGATCGCTCGGAGCGTGAGCGTCCGCCGCTTTGGACGACATCTTGCAGGGCGACCAGCCTCAGCTCATCGGGAAAAGCATCATTGCCACCGAAATTGTTGAGGAAGAGGCCGAGCGCCTCGCTGCCAAACCGCTGCGAGGATTCCAATGGAGGTCACGACGCCCAGCAGAAGACTTGGAGATCGCCACCGGCACGGTTCAAGTTGATCTAGCGATGGGCGCAGACGAAATCGACTGGGTAGCACTTGATCTTCCCGAGCCGACCCCGCCACGTCTTTGAGACGCTAACGACCGCCCGCTGAGGAGAGAACGTCGTAGCGACGTCGATGTGGGTCGCCTGTCTCGCGAGCTCATGTCATTGTTGAGCTCGCCTACTCGTCAGAGGATCGCTAGCTCAGTGCCGGCCGCCTGGCCGCCATGCGGATCTCGGCCACCCAAGTATCAGACGTCGCGGTAGCCCGTGTTCACCCAGTCGGTGACCATCTTGGCAAACATGTCCGGCTGGTCCGACCAGCTGAGATGGCCCGCTTCGGGGAAGATCTGGAGCGCGCTCTTGGGCATGGCGTCATGGAGGTAGTGGGCGTTACTCACATCGAACAGTGCGTCGAGGTCACCCCAGAAGATCTGTGTCGGTACTTCGATCTCGCTCACCCGTTGGGCCAGGGCCTCGCCGTTGCCTCGAAGGTCAGCGAACCAGTGGATGACCTCGAACGCTCGTCCCGAGTAGCCCCGTTTGAAGTCGTCGACCTGTGTTGGGTTGTAGCGATGGCGGATTGCGCCGAAGGTCGAGGTGAAAGCGATAATCGGACCGGCTCCGAGCAGAGCCGTACTCCAGCGGAGAAAACTGAACCGCGACAGCAGGTTGATGAGCATCGCCAACTTGAGTGGACCGGGAGCGCCGACGCTGTGTCCGACCACCATGCTGGCGAGGCGGGATTTCGGTGAAAGGGCATAGCTCAGTGCTGCAGCCATGCCGACATCGGGCGCGACGAGGTGAACGTCGGTGAGGTCGAGGTCGTCGAGGATCCTGCCGAGGAGCTCGCCCTGGGCAGCCGGGGTCATGTCATTGCGATCACCTTCGGAGGCTCCGAAGCCAGGCAGATCGATGGCGACGACGTGAAACGTTCCGGTGAGGGCTTCCCAGGATCCAACGAAGCTCAGAATGCTCTCGGGAAATGGGCTGAGCATGACGACGGTTGGTGCGCCGGTTGGCCCGGCCTCGGCGAGGCGTATTCTGCGACCGGCGAGCGTGCGGAACTCTGTCGTGATGTCGACATCTGGGTTGTCGAACGACGTCGCTGCTTTGCGGGCTCTCTTAATCTTGCGCCACTCGGGGGAGATCGCCCGATTGGCGGCACCGTTAACTCGGTCATAGATGCTGAGCTTCTTCATCAGGGTCCTCGTTGGGTTTGTTGAGCGAGTTGCGTACTGAAAGGTACGAAAATGCATCCTAGCGAGTTTTGTACCGGACGGTACGCTGGAGGTATGAGGAGTGATTCGTGAACACACCGGCTTCGCCAGTCAGGGGGCGGCCGCGCACGTTCCGGCGAGACCACGTTGTTCAGGTTGCGATGGACGCGTACTGGCGCGAGGGGCCCGACGCCGTGTCCTTGAATGAGATCTGCCGGCGCGCAGGCGTATCGAAACCAGGTCTGTATCGGGCGTTCGGCGGTGAGGACAAACTGTTGGATGCAGCGTTGGAGCACTACGCCGACGTTGTCCTTGCCCCGAATTTCGCGGCGGTCGACCCTGACACACCGCTGCGCGACACGCTCGAGGCAATCGTTGCCTCGTTCACCGACGCGGACCGCGCCGGCCCGCCGGGGTGCCTCCTCGCTCGGCTCCAGCAGGCCGACGGATTGGGGCCATTGGCCACAGGCCGAGTTGAAGGTCTGCGCCAGCACGCTCGGGATTCCCTTGCAACACTGATCGAGCTGGCGAAGGCCCGGTGTGAGGTGGCCGAGGAGATCCCGACCGAGGTTGCTGCGGCGATGGTGGACATCGAGTGCAACGCCGTACTCCTCAGAATGGCCGCCGGCGAAGATCCTGAGCTCCTACGCGCCCAAGCGCGTCTCGCCTTCTCGATCTTCCACTGAACGCCCACGCGCGTCCAAAGCCGCGCATAACCGGCAAGTTAGCCCGATGCGTTGCGGGGCGGGTTCCGGTCGTGTGCCGCCTCTCCCGATACGGAACACCGTGAGGTGGCATTGTCAGTTCAGAAGCGAGGCGTCGACGGGTATAGAGTTTTCAAATCAGGGCATAGACCAGCGCCCTGACCAAACTCAAGGAGGATCAGATGTTGTTTATGATCGAGTGGGAAATTCACCACGAGCAAAAGATGGAAACATTTGGAGCTTTTGGTGGCATGACAGCTGATGATGATGCTGCCGTTGAGCAAGCCCACGGCTTTAAACAGCTTGGCCGATGGCATGACCTGGCTAACGGCCGAGGCGTTGCAATCGTTGAAGCAGATTCAGCTGAAGCAGTGCACGGTTTCCTCATGATGTGGACCGGTGGGCTCAGCACGTTGAATATCACTCCGGTGCTTGACGACGCCGCAGCCCGGTCGGTTGTGAATGGGTACCTCGCTACTCAATAACACTGCCGCAGCCGGGCGTAGGTGAGCGACATTTAACTGCAATCTGCGTTCGGCTCTCGGACGAGGGTGCGCCGCTGTGGAACATCAGCGCTACATCGGCGGAGGGCACGTCTGGTTTGATGTTTCGCGCCATCCCTACAGAGGGGGCCGGCGCAAAAGGTGGGAGAAAGCCCCCTCGGTTCGTGGGTGCCGGCAACGTGGGCCGATTGTAGAGGCCGGTTGCCGATCCGAGTCTGCTTCCACCCGTAGTAGCGCGTGTCGTACGCAATCAACGACGACCGAGATCGGGACGCGATACGACTCGAGCCTCCCTCCCCCACTCCTGGGGGGCCAGCAAACAGATCTCGCGTCTCTCCGAGGTCAGCTCGGAGGGTGGTGCAGATCGAGGCACTCCTTCAAGTCGCCATCGAGATCCTGCAGAGCGGAGCGCAACCATCTCACATAGTCGGACGGCAGGTCTGCGATCGGTGTGTTCTTGTGTTTTCCAAATGGCATGTTCATCTCGAAGAGCGCGCGTCCCGCGAGAGCAAGTAAACCGTCGATGCCGTCTTCGTGATGATCAGCCAGCTGCTTCATGAGAGCCAAACACATCTCAGTGTCACCCATTGCCCGATGCCCTTGCGCACCACCCAGACCGAGGTGAGTGCACAAGGTTTCGAGACGGTAGTTGTCGAAATCGGCAAGGAGGTGCCGGGAAAGGCGCATGGTGCACAACGATTCGCTGGTGTCGAAGAACGGAGCCAAGTGGCGATAGTCGAAGGGTGCGTTGTGTGCAATCACGAGTGTGTGACCAGCGGAGAACGGATCGCCATGAAGCGACCGCACGAGGTGCTCGAGCGTTGGCGATTCGGCGACCATGGCATCGGTGATTCCGTTCACCGCCGAGGCTCCGGGTTCGATGGGGATGCCGGGGTTGACCAGAGATCCCACTCTCGCCACCTCGTTGAGATTGTGATCGACTTGAATCCACGCGACCTCAACCGGCCGCGCTCGCGGCCCAAGCCCAGTCGTTTCGATGTCGACGATGATGATCCGATCGAAATCTGCTGCCCGCATGGTGCGAACGTTAGGTGTTCAGCTCTGTCGCGTGAGTGGACCGGACGCAACAGTGCCCCCGAAGGCCGTTGGCAATCATCGAACTGGATGCAACCCGAGAACCAGAGTCTCCAACCGGCTGAAGGTGGCGTAACTTGGCCGGGGCTGGAATGTCTGATCCACCGCTTGTCCGGCGGCGGCTCGCGAACCACGCACTTAAAATGAAGGAGAGCTAGCTATGCAAGACGTCAAGTGTCCGCACTGCGGTCAGACATTCAGCATCGACGGGGCCGGGTTCGCAGAAATCCAGAAACAGGTTCGCGACAGCGAATTCGAGCGCGATTTACACGAGCGACTGAAGCTCGCAGAGCTGGATAAGCACAGCGCTGTGGCGCTGGCAGAGGCGAAGGCAGCTAGCGGGCTCCAGAAGGCAGCCGCAGCGAAGGATGCCGAACTTCAGGAGTTGAAGGCAAAGCTCGACCAGGCCCACCAGGACAAACAGTCCGCTATTGACCTTGCAGAGGCCAGATCCGTGAACGAACTGCAGAAAACAGCAGCGGCCAAGGATTCACAGATCCAGCAGCTGATAGCGAAGCTCGACGCTGGCGAGGTTGAACAAAAGCTGGCAATCACCGCCGCAGTCGGTGCCGTCGAGAAGGAGCGCGACGAGCTGAAGAACGGTCTTGACCGGGCTGAACTCGAGAAGGAGCGCGACGAAAAGTCTCTGAGGGACAAGTACGAGACTCAGATCAAGGATCGCGATGAGTCGATCGAGCGGCTTCGGGATATGAAGGCGCGGCTCTCGACAAAGATGGTCGGAGAAACCCTCGAACAGCATTGCGAGACCACGTTCAACCAGCTTCGCGCTACAGCTTTTCCCCGTTCCTACTTCGAGAAGGACAATGATGCGCGGGCCGGCAGCAAGGGCGATTACATCTTCCGGGAGTCCGACGCGACCGACACCGAAATCGTTTCAATCATGTTCGAAATGAAGAACGAGACAGACGGGACCGCGACAAAGCGTAAGAACGAGGACTTTTTCAAGGAGCTCCACAAGGATCGAGTCGAGAAGGGCTGCGAGTACGCGATCCTGGTTTCCTTGCTGGAGCCAGACAGCGAGCTCTACAACTCGGGGATTGTCGATGTTTCTCACCGCCATCCGAAGATGTATGTCGTTCGGCCGCAGTTCTTCATTCCGATCATCACGTTGCTGCGCAACGCTGCGCTGAGCTCGTTGAAGTACAAGTCGGAGCTCGCGTTGGTGAAGTCGCAGAACATTGACGTCACGAACTTCGAGGACGACCTCGAGACGTTCAAGGATGCTTTCGGAAAAAACTACGACCTCGCATCCCGGCGCTTTCAGACTGCCATCGACGAGATCGACAAGTCGATCGACCACTTGGAGAAGACGAAGAAGGCACTTCAGGGAACCGATCGAAATTTGCGGTTGGCGAACGACAAGGCGCAAGAGGTCACGATCAAGAAGTTGACGCGCGCCAACCCGACAATGACGGCCAAGTTCGCCGAGTTAGACGGTTCCGATACGCCTCGCACCGAATAGCGGAGCGTCTCGACCGTGAGGTGGCAGAGGAGGGCCCCGGTCGCGGCCGGAACGGACGGCGTCAGTGATCCAGTGCGCCCGGGACCGGCCAACGCAACAGTGCCAGTGCCATCGGTTCATCCAACCCGGCGGTCTTTGTCTTCCCAGTACGGATCGCGCATGTCCTTCTTCAAGATCTTGCCAGCGCCCGACTTGGGCAGCGGATCTTCGGCGCCCCGGATGACAACGGACCGCGGCAGCTTGTAGCCGGCAAGCCACTCGCGACACGATGCAATGAGTTCGTCAGAGGTCAGCTCAGCTCCCGGCTTCAGGACCACTTCGACGTGGACCGTCTCGCCCCACTCCTCGTGGGGGATTCCAAAGACAGCGGCTTCAGCAACCGACGGGTGGTGATAAACGGCGTTCTCGACTTCGGTCGTGTACACGTTCTCGCCACCTGAAATGATCATGTCTTTGGCACGATCGACGATGTAGAGGTAGCCACCATCGTCGGCGTATGCCACGTCACCGGACCGGTACCAGCCGTCGACCAGCGCGTGCGTCGTCTCGGCTTCTCGGTTCCAATATCCACGCATGATGTTCGGGCCCTGAATGTAAATCTCGCCAGCCTCACCAACCGACGCGAGGCTCCCATCCGGGCGACGGACCTCGGTTCGAACACCCACAACCGGCACACCTGCAGAACGCAGACGGCTCGCATACGGCTCTTCGCCGCGAGCCCCGCGTTCATGGGTTTCTTCGTCGAGCCAGCTCACCAGTGGCGAGGCTTCGGTCATGCCGTAGGCCTGTGCGAAGCCGCAACCAAACGCCTCAAGGGCCTGGCGTTGCACTTCGCCGGGCATCGGCGAAGCGCCGTACATCACCACCCGCATCGAGGAGATGTCGGCATCTGCCAGACCACCGTGGGCGAGCACCATCGAGATCATGGTGGGTACGAGCAGCACCATCGTGCAGCGTTCGTTAGCGAGCGCAGCGATGGTCGCTGCGGGGTCAAAGGCCGGAATGAACACGTGCGTCCCACCAGCCCAGGTGAGAGCGTACGCAAGTGCGCCGTCAGCGAGGTGGAACTGCGGCGCAGCATGCAGGTAACGGTCGACGGGGGCGATGCGCGCGTGTAACCCCATGTGTAGAGCGTTTGCGGTGAGGTTGCGGTGCGTGAGTATTGCGCCCTTGGGCAGACCGGTCGTGCCGCCGGTATAAAAGATCGCCGCAATGTCTTCCGATTCAAGCTCTGGCAACTCAATCGGTGGGGTGTCAACCATCGACTCGTAGGCAATGGTCCCGTCCGGAGCTTCGGTGCCGGGGCCGACCCACACCAGGGTGTCGATCGAAGCAACGCTGTCGCGGAGTTGTTGAGCGACCGGCAAAAACGACTCGTCGACGAACAACACTTTGACCTGGCTGTCATCGCAGATGAATCGGAGCTCTTCAGGCGCAAGGCGGAAGTTGAGGTCGTTCATCACCATTGCTGCAACGGGGATTGCAAACCACAACTCGAGGTGGCGAGCCGAGTTGAGCATCAAGACACCAACGCGGTCACCACGGTCGAGATCGAGGTCGCTGAGCCCCGACGCCAGCCCGCCGACTCGCCGTGCGACCTCGGCCCAATCGCGACGTTCGCCGGTGCCGAGGTCGACGGTTGCGGCTCCGTGGGGGTTGATGTTCGCGGCCCGGTCAAGAACCCAGGCAATGGTCGGATCGTTCGTTGGCATTGGGGGTCTCCTAGTTTGCTGACTTCTCATACAGCGTCACGACAGCGGCGCCGCCAAGACCAATGTTGTGCTGAAGCGCTCTGGTGGCATTGGCAACTTGACGAGGACCTGCTTCGCCGCGCAGTTGCCAGTTCAGCTCAGCACATTGCGCAATTCCAGTTGCGCCAAGCGGATGCCCCTTCGAGATGAGGCCGCCCGACGGGTTAACGACCCAGCGGCCGCCGTAGGTCGTGGATCCATTGTCGATAAGTTCGGGGCTGTACCCGACCTCACACATGTTGAGCGCCTCGTAGGTCAGCAACTCGTTGGGCGAGAAGCAATCGTGCAGCTCGATGACCTGGACATCAGCGGCGTCAAAACCGGCCGTGTCGTATGCGGACCGTGCAGCTGCTGCAGACATGTCTGCGCCGACGATCGTGCGAGCGTCGTCGGTGTCGAATGACGACGCGAAATCGGTGGCCATGGCTTGACCTGCGATGCGCACCGCTTGGTCACCCAGATCGAACTTGGCGACGGCGTCTTCGCTCATCAGGATTGCAGCCGCAGCTCCGTCGGAGGTCGGCGAGCACTGCAACCGCGTCAGTGGCCCGTCGATGTGGGGCGAGGCGAGAATTTCCTCGAGCGTGTACACGTCTTGGAACTGGGCGTACGGGTTGTTGGCCGAATGTCGGTGGTTTTTCTCGGCAACCTTTGCAAAGTGCTCTGGTGTCGAGCCGTATCGACGCATGTGATCCTCAGCAGCACGCGCCCACATCTGCGGAGCAACGGGGCTTGTGGTCTCTTCGTGCATGGCGTGCAGGCTCGCGATGTGGCGGTCGAGTGGCGCTGTTCGATCTTCTGAGCCGAGGTCGAGTGAACCTCGCTGCATTTTTTCGAATCCAACCGCCATAGTGACCTCAGCAAGACCACCGGCAATCATCTGGCGGCAGTACATCAACGCCGTCGAGCCCGTCGAGCAGTTGTTGTTCATGTTCACCACCGGGATGCCGGACAGACCCAGTTCGTACACGGCTCGCTGACCCGCTGTCGAGTCGCCGTAGACGTAGCCAACGCCAACCTGTTCGATCTCTTCGTAGCCAATTCGGGCGTCTTCCAACGCTTTGGTTCCAGCCTCTCTGACCATGTCGGGATAGTCCCAGTCACGGCGACCGGGCTTTTCGAACTTCGTCATTCCGACGCCGACGACGTACACGTCTCGAGCCATCATCTCTCCTTTATGTGGGGCTACTGCTGGTGCTGGTGCTGGTGCTGGTGCTGCTGTTGCTGGTGCTGGGGTTCGCGCTGGGCTGCCAGACAGTGGCGTCGAAGCAGCGTTGCCCTCCGTGGCGACCTTACAAACCCGACAATGTGTTTGCGAAGCCGGACCGCCCTCACGGCCGAGCTCCGGCGAATGCCGCTGATGAGCCGTCGGAGGTGTCGTCGGA